>Ga0179593_1572565_pt1 | contig 13312 bp, 17 predicted proteins | sample CZODoug2_1_08_16_FD_185931 | JGI IMG/M metagenome (GOLD analysis project Ga0179593, IMG submission 185931) | Vadose zone soil fungal communities from Angelo Coast Range Reserve, California, USA - CZODoug2_1_08_16fungal (PacBio error correction) | ecosystem: Environmental > Terrestrial > Soil >... | reverse complement strand
TTCGGGCCTTTGCCCGTAACCGGCCGACTCCTTTCCTTCAATCCCTCCAGGCACCGGGCACAGCCCCTGCCTTCCCCTCCTCTTCGGACCCCCCTGCGCTGGTTTTAACTATTGCGGGCATCCCTCTCTTTCCTTTCGAAAGAATTTTAGCGGTCGTGTTTTCTCCTCGGATTTTTGCGGTTTTGCGCCTGCTGGAAAGTCTCTTAGCAGTTCCTTCCCCCTGATTGACATGACTCCTTCCCTTTCCTCGCGAGCCCTTGACCGGTAATGTTGCAGCTGTATCCGGGGTCTCCTGACCTTCTCCTTTAATTTATACCTTCTATTTCCTCGCGCCTTGCGATCCGATCTGCCAGACGTTCTTCTTCTTCCTTGAGACTCCTGCCCTGGAATCACTGGTGAAAGCGACGTTCCCCTCCCCCATGAGGTCTCCTTTGCGGCGATGGGAAGGCGCGCGCCCCCATTAGCAGCGGTTCCTCTTGGCCTCCTGAAGGCTCCCCACCCTGTCTCTCCCGACACTGTGAAAATGCCTCGACCTCCTTCCCATTCTAAGTTTCCTGCCTTCAGTCCTCCAGTCAGAGGTAAGAGGCAGCTTTCCTCGATCCCATTGTCAGACGTTCGTTTCCCGAGACAAAAGTCCCCTTACCTCGATCGCTCCCCTGCTTCCTATCTGGACCCTCCCTTTCTGAAGGGCTTCAATCTCAATGTCAGTTTGCGATCTTTCCAGAAGCTTTCCTTTCCTCTTTTCCTGGACCCACCTGGGAAATTTTTGTTGAGGCCGGAGGGGCGGACCCTGAGTTCGTGTTCTGAGGAGAGAGTTTTTCTTCGGCTGTTCCAGTCCGACGTCCTAGTGTTCTCAAAGCACTTCTCTTTTCGGCGCGCCGCGGTGACGGGGTCAGGTCGATTCAACGCGGGCTTTTCGTTTCTCCTTTTTTTTGGGTGATGCGTCACTGTTTTTAACCTTCCTGGGAATCTTTTGACGGCGCGCCCCTCCAGTTCCCAGTCTCCCTGAAGCCCCGGTTGCCGGCCCCCGACCCTTCTTCCCTATCTGTTAACCGAACGTTGGCTGCCGCGTGCCTTCTTAATCCTTGTTCTCTCAAACAGAGTCGCTTTTTCCTGCAAATCTTTAAGTTTTGGCACCCAGTCGTCGGTGGCGCTGGTTTTCCAGCAAAGATCTCTCCGCTCGCCGCTTCTTTTGGACTATGCCGTTTCCCCCCCTCTCGTTTGACCTCCTTTTGTTCTTGACGTTTTTTTTTTTTTCCGGATCCCCCCCTTTCCCTCGACACCTCCTGCTCTGGGGTCGTGCTCTTTTTTCATTTCCTTGGCGCGTCGAACCGGATCAGAAACATTTGCTCTTGGTAGCGTTGCGGGCGGTTTTTCCTTTGATGCGGGCGCTTTAAGTGATACTTACTCTGAAGAGCTGGAGGACTTAAGGATTCGGGCGATTGTCCCTCCCCCCGGAGCCAGGTCCTCAAGTTTTGGTTCTCCTAACCCCTCCCCGGGGCTTTCGGTAGTTTCTTTCCCCGGTTGAATTGAGCGTCTTCATGAGCCGACCGTTTCGGGCTACCCCCCCCCTTGAGCTCCCTCCCGGTATGATAGCCCCGTCCCCCCCCTCCCGGACACATTCCCTTCGCTATAATGAAACGATTTTTCCCACGTCCCCTCTCACGCTTCTCAATCAGGATTTTTCTAGGCTTTCCTCTGTTCGACTCTTCCCTACGCTGAAACGCCCCCCCTGCGGAAATTTTATTGTTTCTTTCTGCTGACTTATCATTGGCGATATGGAGGGAAGAATTTTCCCTTTTCGGCAGTGCGTTTTTTGGAGAGGGATGACTCCTTTTCTTTCGTTTTTCGAGAGAGACGTTTTCTCCCCAGACTCCATCGACATGTTTGAGTTATCCTCCCTTAGAATTTTTTGCGGACCCGCCCCCTTCCAAAAGGTCCTCTAGGATAAACCGCAACCGCAGAGGCCCTCTTTGAGCGGATATCTATTAAGGGTTACATTTTTTCCCCCAGTCCGAGGCGGTTCTCTGTTCCTATTGGGTTTTTCGCGCGTTTTTGTTCCATTGCCTCGGTCTTCTGACCCCCAACTGACTCCGGTTTCTCTCTCTTTGACGGACGCGATTTTTGCCGGTGATTTTTTTTCATTGGACCCTGCTGCCTTTAATGGGTGCTGGCGATTGTTCTTCTCTTCCTTCCCTCGGGACCGATTCTTCGCGACTTCGCCTCCTTTTCCCCACTTTAAACGCTTTCTGCCCTCCCTCTTCACCTTGAACCGGCGGCCGATGGTTTCCCTTTCCGCGATCGGACGTGAATCCCTCCCCGGCGATTACCCCTTTTCCCCTCTTGGGAGCTGGCAATCAGAAATCCTTCCTTCTTTTGTTGTTTCCTTTTTCCAACCGTTGCCATTGATCGCCGGTTACTTTGAATCTGGAGTCCCCCGCTCGCCGTGATTTTTTCCCCCCTCCCGCCCGCCACGGTGCCGCTTTCGCGGAGTCCGTTGGTGAAGGCTTCGAGGCGCTCCCTTCTTTGAAATGATTCTTCCCCTTTTCTTACTTCTCGTCCCCGACAGCACCAGTTCCTCCCCCCTGGGCAACCCCTTCTTCCCTCGTCCTCCTTGCTCGATGTTAATCCCCTCCTCAGTTTTCCTCAAACCCTTTTTTTTTTTTTTTGGGGGTGGTTGGCTTCGTGGGGGTGTGGTGGGGCCTTCAATGGCCGTTTTTTGCAGACTTAGTAATACGCGCCTTCTCACCTTTGTATGTAACCTTCGCATCGTGTCTTCCCCTCCCAACTTATTTTGCCCTCCTTCCCGGTTTCCCTCCCAAAAAGTAATAAGTGTGATTTTTTTTTTCCTTCTCCCGGTCTCCGGTTTCGTTCCCTTCTTGGGACCAAATTCTGCAACGTGTTTCACGCTGGGTCTTCCCCCTTTGCGATATCAAGAACGACTCTTCATCCGAGAACATCTTTGATCTGTATTGGCCACACGTCCTTTCCTGAATTTTTCCCTTGCCTCTCCTTTTGTCAGGAAGAAGACCTCCCAATCCTGCATAACCTTCAAGTCTTCGGTAGTTTGCTGAAAGAGTCTAACTTGAATTCACCGCCTTACCCTCGAGTTGTTTTTTTTCCTTAGTTCTTAGTGTCCCCCACTCAGTCGGTCCCCTTTCTCTCGAAAGGCCTTTTACTCTGTACTTTTCCTTCCTTGCCGGGGAAAATAGTTTTTTTTTTTCTTGGGAGGGTCAGTTTGCCTTCTTTTTTTTCTCCCCCCCCCCCAGGTCGCGGCCTAATGCCGCCCCCCTCTTTCACTCTAACGAAAGCAGGTGTCGGTTCCTCTCTTTCCGACCTGACGCCTTTTTTTTTTTTTTGCCCGCTGCATCTGCCTTCAGGTCAGTCGCGACAAATTTTCCCGTCAAACCGCCTCCATCCAGGTCCTCTCTTCAACGCTCCACCACCCCGCATTTTCGTCAACTTACACTGCGGGTTTCCTCGGATGCCATGACCCTCCCCCCTTCACGAGCACTCCTCCGGGACGAAGCAGGTTTTCTTTTCTGGGAGCGGAACTCCTCAACCTCCCCTTCCCTAGAAAGAGACTTTTTCCCAAGGCCCTTTTTTCGGCTTCTTTTTCACGTTTGCCTAGTGCTTGCCCCCCCTTCCAACTTCGGTCGTGCCCCCCTTTGAGAACACCCCTTCTCTTTTGGCCGGTCGTCGACCGTGATTAGGATCGAGGTTCGGCCTTCTTTCCGCAACTCCCTTCCGCGTCGGTCCCTCGCAGATGATCTGCTCCCTTCCCCGGCAGCATATGGACGGGCTATGTTTTGAACTATGCGTGAGCCCCCAAAAGTCTTTTAGCTCCCCGCCCCTGAAGAGAATTCACCCTCCCCCTCCCCCTCCCCCCGCTCCAGCACTCTTTTTTATTAGACGCAAAACTCGGCCCTTTATTATCTAAGGGCTCCCTTGACTTTTTTTCTACTGACGTAGAGGATAATTCCTCCCCCCTTCCGCGATCTATCCCTTCCCAATCTCCGTTTAAGCGGACCCTCTTCTCCCCTTGCAGAGTCTTTCTCCAGACCCTTCCCCTGCACGAGAGCCCTCACAGAGATTCACTTTTCCCATCAGTTTCTGATTTTCGTAGCTCCCCCCCTAACGAGAGGTCTTCCCCGGGGTATCCTCTTTTCAGCCCAACCCTCGATTTCTTTGTTTCCGATTTCCAGTTCCTCTGATCCTTTGCTTTGATTTCCCTTTTCCTTCTGACTTTTTTACTCTTCTAGTCTCTCTAGAATTTCTCGGTTTTACATTGCACTTTCATCTTTTTTGTTGAATGGCCTCTTTTGAACGGCGCAATAGTCTCGCCCCACTTTGCTGCAGCCGTTGATCCTTCCTTCCCCCAAGGGACTTCCGTTTCCCACGCGCCCCATAGTTGAAGGAGTACCGGCTTACTAATTCGTCTTCCCCCTTCCCGTTCGAAAGGTTCCTTCGGTAGTCTGCCTTCCCTAAAGATTCTGCTTACCCCCAACCAGGGCCGTCAGAGATTTCCTCCGCTAAAGAATTTCTTTCAAACATTATAGATCTTTTCTTGATCTAATGTCTGAGGAAAGTCCCCCCTGCCGCTTCATGCAAGGAAGCCTCTCCCTTCAAGGACCTTTCCACCAGCACACACAACTCCCACGACTTATTCACGAAAGCCCCATTCTTTCTAATTATTTTTCTTGAACTGCCGCACTTCCCTTTATTTTTTCATTGAGCGTTTTTTCCGAACCCTGCCTGCCCCTTTTTTTCGGTGATGGAATTGAAGAGGGTCCCTTTCTCCCTTCTGTCCTTTCGGTCGACTATCCTTTCACTCCGCCTTCTTTTTTTACTTCGTCTGCGATATGACTTTTCCTTCTTGGCAGCTTGTCCGCGCTCTTCAAATTCCCCCCACCCCCCTTTCCCCAAAGGGCCCCTCCCATTCCTTGCTTTTCGGACGCCATGATTATGCGCTTGGTTTCCCTCTCTCGGCAGTTACTCTGCGGCCCGCCCTTTTTTAGAGGTAGCTTTCTTCAGCATAGCCCGTATATGGTGGGCGTGATTTTTTTTTTTTAAGGCTTGACCCCCGCCGGCCGTCCCCGATTCAGCGGGCAGCGATGACGTTCCCCCCTTTTCCTATTTCTGAAACCGATGTAATGTTTTATGATCCATCAGGGGTTACGTTTTTTCCCTTCTCCTTATCCCTCGATTTTTGCACTTTTCCAGGTTCTCCGCATCTGTCTCCTCGACGCATTGAAATGCATGGAATCCCGGTGGAAAGCTCTTCCGTCTTTGCGCGGTTTCCCCCCTTTTATAGAGGACCCTTTTTCTCTAACCTTGCTTCCTTTCGCGGTGGGATTTTTCTTTTCGACTGCCCTCAGGCCCAAAACTGTCGAGCTGTCCTCCTTCCATAAGCTCCTTTCCTTATAGATATCCCTGTCAGAAGTAATCCCTTTTCCCCTTCCTGAGGTCTCCTTTCCTCGAGGATCACCACTCAGAGATCATCTCCCCTCCTAGACGTCCTCGGAGAACCTCCCCACGCGTTTTGTCCCTCTGACACTGACTCTATTCCTTATAGCTTCGCCTACGAAAATCAGCCGTCAGTTTTGCGTGACTTTTTTCTCGTTTCTTTAGCTATAGTGAGACTTTCTTTTCTTCCTCTGAAAAAACTGCCCTTCCTCTGGCTTGAAGGGAAGATTGTTCCCTTTTGGGCTTCCCTTTTTGTGCATTAGCCTACCTCCAGGGAGGGCTCTCCATTGCGCCATTGCTTCTGCACGATTCAAATTTGTCGGCGAGACCCCTTTATGGTTTTTCGATCTTTCTTCTTTGATGAGCGTAACTTTTTCTTCCCCCCTTTTTTCTGGGAATTTTCCCACCATCCCCAGAGTTCCTAAAGCTACCCCGCTACTTATGCTTCTTTGTGCAAGGACTCTCTTCCCAGCGCGCGGGTTCATACTTTTGGCTCGCCTTTTTTCTATGTCTAACATTTCTCACTAAGACACCATTCTTCTCCCGTGACTGGCTTGTTGGTTCCTGTTGCACACGGACGGTTCCTCCCCTTGGCGCTGGTTTTCGAGGGGACAATTTTTCCCCCTCCGCGCGCCGCGGAATTGCTCCCTTTCCGTTTCTTTGAAACCCCCTTCGCGGTGGTTAATATTTTTGATGTGCGGATTTTTCTTCTTAAGGCTTTCCGCGCTTCGCCCTCGCCCTTCGTCCGCGGGGGGTTCCTTTTTCTTTTCTGAGTCTACATGGGGACCCCCGATTGTAGTTGGACCGGCCCCTTTCGTGTTTTTTGCGGGCGGTTTCCGCAGGCCCTTTTTTCTACCAAAAAGTTTCCCGATATTGGTCGCGAAAGATGCGGTTCCCCGAATTTCGCAGCTCCGGTCCCGGAGACCGGAGTCTGAAATTTTTTTTTCCCCCTAATAGCACGCTTTTTAGGTCGGTTCTGGATTGCGAGCGGTCTTTCTAGGACCCCCCGAATTTTCCCACTGAGCACGACCTCCCTTTTTCCTAGTGACCCCCCCCCCCATCACGCAACCTCGTCTAGTTTTCCCCCCCTTTCTACTTAGAAACGTTACTTTCCAAAATTGTCGCACTCTTCACGCGTCTCACATCGATTTTAAGCGGTGAAGCATGTTTTCTCCCTCCGAAACCTGACCCCTTATTCTGCGCGTGTGGATTGTGGCTTTCCTTTTTCTTTCTTAATGTCTTGGCAAGCCTATAATGTAGGATCCCCCCTTTTTAACTCCAGGCTTCTTTGAGGACTCGGGATCCACGGCGTCGTTCTTTGTCTTTGGTTGAGTTGTTCCATCGACACGTTGTCTTTTTCCTTTTCGCCGAACCGATAACGATTCCCCCCTTCAAGCCGGCACTCTTCCCTTTTTTTACACGCCTTAACATCGTGGAGTTTTTTTGGAGAGTTTTCCCTCATCGATGCTCCTACATTGTGAGATGTGCCTGGTGGTTTTTCTCTCCCCCGGCGAAGATTTTTTTTTTTTCCGGGCTTTACAAGTGATCTTTTCCGGCCACTGCTTGGGTGATAGACTCTTCCCTCGACTTTTTTTTTTTTTGGGGATTGCCCTGTGTGCCCTCGCGACTGAGGTTCCCCCTCTTCTTTTTCGTTCGGATTCCCAGACGGTGCCGTTGTCACATTCAAGAGGAAGCGCGAATCGTTCTCCCCCCCCCTAAAAGCCCCTGCCGCTCTCAATAGAGGAAACCAGTTTCTTTCTCTTTTTCCCATGCAAGGCGTTTTCCCATTCTCCTCTTCCCCACTTTACGATTAACAAATGTCCTTTTTTTTTTTTTTGTTTTCCTTTTTCCCTTGCCATATCCAGTTGTGTTAGAGTTCTAGATGGCAGCGCAATCCCCCTCTTTTCCTAGAAGTTTTTTTTCTTCTTCACGCCTCGCCGTGCATGTTAACATCGCCCGCTTTCCTCCTCTTTGTAGTTTTCCTTTTCAGCGTGCAGTTGGTGAAGGCTTGCTCTTCTTTCCTTTTAAATGAGTCCTTTCCAGGCCGAACGTCGATTTTGCCAGCCCCAGTCGACGGTTCCCCCCCTCTCATCCCCCCCCCTGATCGCGTCCGTTTCTTCCCTCCCGCAAGATCAGTTTCCTTCCCCCCCCCGTCCCTACCGTCTCGCCTTCGCCCGATAGGAATCCTCCTCCTCCCCTCTATTTGGGTTGGTCACGTACTAGCATCGCTGATTCCCCGTACCCACATCCCTTTTTTTTTGTTGCCGCGCAACCTCGTGGCCCCGTTGAGTCGCCTGTCTTGTATCCGTCCCCCCTTTTTAGTTGAACTCTTCCCGTGTCGATGTCACGTCTTTCCCCCCCCCGGCGCCCGACTCAGCCTAGTTCTTTCGCTTCCGTTCCCTTTTCTCCGAATGCTTTTTTTTCGGCCCGCCATTCTCGGCCACTTCTCTTCAATTTCGGACATGTCAAATCCTCCCACACGCGCAGCTTCGCAGAACTTTGATTTCCGCGTTTCTTTTTTTCAAGAGTCGATGAACCAATCTGCTTCTGATCGTGCGCTTTGCCGTAGTTCTCCATTTTTTCAGATCTTTTTTTCTAATCCCGCCCTTTTTTTCCCCAAAACTAGACGGACTGTTCTTTGTTGCCTGCCACGCCGTTGGAGGGCTCAGTTTCCCTCTGGTGTGTCCTCCCGGTCTGTGCTAATGCCTTTTCTCCCGCCTCGAGCTACCGAAGCCTTTCACCTTTCCTTTGCCGCCAACCCTTTTTTTTTCCCCCAGCCTTAGCTGCATCCCCGCCCCACTCCCTCGGTAAGCCGAGCTTTCTTCCTTTTCTCGATTCTCCTCCTCCAGGTCCTTGTGCACCCTCCAAACGCGAACAGAAAAACGTCCCCCCCTTTCTTGCTGCGTACATCCTGTCTACTCCCTCCTTTTCGCATGCTGACGAAGCGGTCGAGGTCGATCGCTCCATTCGCCCTTAAGCAAGCCTTTTTTTCTCCTTCTCCCCGACCCCCTGATCGGGTTTCACGACGGTTTCTTTCCCTGCCTTTTGGAACCGCGTCTGCTGGATCTTCCCCCCGCCTTTCTCACCCCTATCATCCCTGCCGACACCCCCCTCCCTCCTTTTCCCGCCTCTCTATCATTCTCTCCTCTTCTTCTCTCCTCTCCCCCCCCCCCCACCCACCCCCTCTTCCCCTCCTCTTCTAGCTTCCCTTATACCGTACCGCCTACTTCTCTCTCCTCCCCTTTAAATTTCTCTCCCTCTCCTCTCCCGCTGCTCCTCCTGATCCCCTCCACACGTCCACTCTCACATTCTTCCCCCCCTTCTCCCCCCCCTCCCTTCCCACCCTCCCTACCTCTTCGCGACGTCCCCCCTCTCCCTCTCCTTCTACGTCTGCTCTCTTTTTCCCCATTCCACTTCTGTTTTCCCCATACCACTCCTCACCCCCTCGCCCCCTTCTCCCCCTTCCTATCCTCCTCTTTCTCTATACATATCACTCTCTCTACTAGTCCTCCGTCCCCCCCTCTCCCTTTTCCTCCCCCTGTCCCGGTCCCCTTCCTACACATCGTTACGTTATCCGCTATCCCTCCTTCGCCCCCCAGTTCCTCTCCTCCCCGCTCCCTTCCGAGCCCGCTCCCCCCTACGCCTTCGTTCCTCCTACCTTCTTCTCACTCCTCCTTCTCTCCTTCTCTCTCCCTATCCCTCTCGCATCCCCCCTACCCACTTTTTCCCCTCCCCTCTCCCACCTTCCTCTTAGTCGTTCCCCCACTTCTACCCTTCCCACCTCCCCACCTCCCCTCCCCATCCCCCCTCCCTTCTTTCCCCTACATTCGTCTCCTCCCATCCCCCCTATTGCCCATCCCCCCTACCACACCCCCATCGTACCTCAACCCGCCACCCACTACCTCCCGCCTCCCAACCCCCCTCCCCCCCCCTCTTCACCCCCTCCCCTTTTCCTGCCCCACCTCACTTCACTCCCTGCTCTCCTCCCTCCCCCTCCCACGCCCCCTTCCTTCATACCGCCCTCACTCCCCGTCACCCCACTCTGCTCCTCCCCTTCTCACCTTACCTTTCCCCTAGCTCCCTCTCATCACCTACCCCCTCCCACCGTACCCAACCCTCTGTCCTCACCCCCCTCTTCACTCGCTTCCCCTTCTCCCTCCCACCCCCCTCCCCCACTCCATCCCCCTCTCCACCGCATTTTCCACACCTCCTTCTATCCTTCTCCATTCTCCGCACTCCCCGTCCCTCCCCTCTCCCTCAACTCTTTTTCACATCCCTTATCAACCCCTCCCACCCTTCTCCTTGAGTCCCCCTTTCCATACACTCCCCTGCTCCTTTCTTTCCTTCCCTTCCCCCCTTCCTATCCCACCTAACTATCTTGGGAGGCGCGCTTCCTTGAAGTTTTGTTTTTTTTTCCCTCACCGGCGCGCCGTTTTTTTCCAAAGTGAGCACAACAAGCCGCTTTCCGTCGCCAACCCTTTGTTTATTCCTCGGTTGCTCAATTTTTCTCCCTGCAATCCCCTTTCTAGTTCGTTTGAACAAGCGCTTTCCCCTCCCCTTAGTCCCGCTTTAAGGGATTTAGGAACTCTGCTTTTTTTTTTCGTCACGCCCTCCCCGACGGTCGCAGTGAGCGCATCTTCTCCAAGACTTTTTCCACTCCCATGTATCCGACCCCTCTTCCATTAGCACGCGCGTAAGCCTTGGTCATTGCTTGTGGATCCTTTTCCTACTGCTCCTCCCGTTCCTCCTCGTCACGCCCCCGAACTTCCCTGACACAATCAAGACGGCCTAGCCACGACGCCACTTGTGTGCTTTTTGCTTCCCCTCGACACTGAGCTCGTTCGGCGGGCTTTTTTAAAACTGACCGTATTTTCGTAGCGAAGGTCCCCCATTGGAGGGGGCCTTTTTTTCCTCGCATGGGTCAGAGACCGAAAAGTACTTTAACTTTTTTTACGATGACTTCTGACTCTTCCTTCTCTCTGACCTCCTGATTTTTATGATCCTATGGCGCATCTAGAATTTCTTAGTGAGCCCTCCTTCCTTGTAAGAGACGACCTTTTTGCATTTTTGCCTAGATCGCCACGCTCAGCGCCTCCTCCCCCCATTTAAATCTTCCTTCCCAAAAGCGCGCCCATCTTTTTCAGTACGCATGTAACCGTTTCCCCATCCTTTCCACATCTTCCTCTTAGGCAGATGAGGAGTCGCTTTTTCCTCCTCTGTAGGCGCCCCCCCCTTTTTAATTTCTCCTTTTTTCTTCAGCGTCCACGACCGTGATTTCCCCCCCATAAAGTCATCTTTCTCCTTTTAGTGCCGGAACGTCATCGTGTTCAGGCTCCCTTCATGCCGGAGCCAATCGCCCACCAGATACCCCTTTTTTTTTGATTTCGACAGCTCTCTCTCACCCTTTTGATTGCCGGTACGCATTTTTCTCGTCTCCCTCGGCATGATGCTTTTGGCCTTTGGTATGGAATTGACTTTGGTTGACGTTTTTTCTTTTCCCCTTCCTTTTCTCTGTTCTCATCCTCCTTTTATAGAGACACTTCGAGTGGAGAATTTCCGTCACGCCGAACGCTCCCCCCTAACCCCCCTTTCCCCCTCACATTTGTGCGGCAAGAAAAGAAGATTTCTTTGCTCCTGATTCCTTTATAAGTGCGGCTTTGATAAAATGGCGAAAGACTTCTCCTCTTTCCCCCTCGGTGGAAGTCTGTTCCTTTGGAGCCGGCTTCCCACGCTATCGCAGATGCTTTTCCATCCCCCCTTCGTTCTTGCCCATTGACTCGAGCGCGTCCCCCCCATAGATGACTCGCCATCACGGGCGTTGACGCTGAATGATCCTTTTTTTTTCAAAGTATCCTGTTTTGATTCCCTTTTTTACCCGATCTGGCCAGACAGTTCTTTCTCTCCGAACCCCGCGGTTGAACTCTCCGGCCGGCAACGATTTTTTTTTTTTTTTTTGTTTTGAAACCTTTGAGCGATTGGTCCTTGAGCGTGGCGTTTCTGCCCTTCCCCCCCCCCACGTCCGGCCAGCAAACCATTTTCCTCCAATGGTCCCACGAAGAAATTCTAGAGAGCCAGGTTAGAAGTCAGATCAGAAGTAAGAGGTCCTCTTTTTTTCAGTGTCTCCCTTCTTCAGACATCAGAGACTCTCAAGCTTCAGAGGAGAACCAATTACAAGTTGAAATTGGTTCTCTTACCCCCCCCTCTCTCTCTGACCTTTTATATCCATGATAACCCTTTTTTAATGTCAGTTTTCCGGAAGTGGATCTCTCTTCGTTGCTGTAGGAACGCAAAAATGACCGGACCCCCTCTAGGCCTTCCCTCCCCACTTGGGACCCCACCGAGTTAGTTTCCCCATACTCTATATAGATTTAGCGGGGCATTAGACCCTTTCAGGGAGGGTTCCTGAGAACTCTTGGCTTTTTTCCACAATTTGACCGTTGTTTTAGATCCCTTGGATGTGGTCGCGTCTCTTTTTTTTTTTTTTTTGGGTTTCTTTTTTTTTTACCGCTCACTGTTCGGTGGGAATCGTTTGCCCGAAGCCTTCCAGCCTTCCTCATAAACCTGTGCACGGTGCAGGTCCCTTTCGACCTCGGTGTTCAACCGTGGCTTTTAATCCGACCTCGACACTAAAGACACACTGCTTTTTTGTTCCGGCCTTTTGGCGCACAGTTTTGGCCTGACCGGCCGCGCGTTGTTTCTTTGCCTCAAGAGTTCCCCTTTCCCGCCCTTCTTGTGGTGCATGGCCGTTCGTGAAACCTTGTTAGAAAGAACTGAGAAATTTGATTGTTTTTTTTCGTTTTCTATGATTCCGGCTCGCCCTCGAACTTGTGTTTTTTTAGTGGCTTCCTTCGGATGGGACCCCTCTTCTAAATGGACGCAGCCGCCTTTTTTTCCTTTTTTGTTCCCTTTAGTCCTTGAGTTGCCAAAACCGGTTGGTTCTTCCCTATAGCCTTAGCTGGCGGTCCTACGGATGGCGGGCGATTTCTCCCTGAGTTTTTTTCCCTTCCCTCTCCCCGTACCTTTCTTGGTAGTGCTCGTTAGGCGTTTCGGCATGCGAGCGGTCCCCGTTTAGGGCTTCCCCACCCTAGGAAACAACTGAGCCCTCCCCCACGTTCGGCTCCCCACGGTCAAAACTTCGTTTTTTCCCCTTCCTTTCGCTATACTGCCTTTCTCCCCCCCCAATCTCTACGGCCAAAGCGCCCCGTGTAGAATCTTTTTTTCCTTCCTATCCTTTTCGACTTCCTTCTGGAAAGCAAAGTTTTTCTGCGCAGCTGCGCTTTTCTATGGTTTTTTTCTTTGGCGGCCCCTTCTGGCCGGCCGTGGCCCACCGGATCTTTTCCTGCGGCCGGAGCGTCTTTCTCTAGAGAGACGGGTTCTCAGCGTCCATTTCCCCTAGCCCCCCTCAACGAAAACGATATTCACTCCTCCGAAAGGGCAATCCCCCCATGAATTGTTGCGCCTCTGAAAACCTTTTTTGGTTAGCTTCTTCTTCATTCCTCTTATGGTTACATTTTGGACCCCAACCAGAATTTTTTGAGTAGCTCCTGGATGCAAACGTCGATTTTAGCAAAGTGATAGGCTTTTATTCCGAAATTCGTGGATTTCCGATTTTTCCCGACCCTTCTGCTTTTCTTAATTTTTTTCTTGGACAAGTCGGAGGATTGGTGCTGGCGATTGGCTCGCGTTCGGTTCCGAGTTTTTTTTTTGTTTTTTTAAATTTTCAGCCCCTTCCAACTTTTCAACGCCACTAGCACTCTCTCACTCTTGTGGAAACTCGTCCCCTGCCTATTAGTGCCCTTCTCAGATTGCGACCCTTACTTCCCATTTGCATCGGCTTTTGCCCCCC
>Ga0179593_1482728_pt1 | contig 13312 bp, 29 predicted proteins | sample CZODoug2_1_08_16_FD_185931 | JGI IMG/M metagenome (GOLD analysis project Ga0179593, IMG submission 185931) | Vadose zone soil fungal communities from Angelo Coast Range Reserve, California, USA - CZODoug2_1_08_16fungal (PacBio error correction) | ecosystem: Environmental > Terrestrial > Soil >... | reverse complement strand
TCTCCCGGTGGCAAGGGTTCTTGCTGGGGAAACAATTGGCTTGTTATCTTTTTTATTTTTTTTTTTTTTTTAAAATAATTCTGGTTTCCTCCCATGCTCTCATTTCTTCTCGGCTTTTTTCCATGCCGTTTACGGACCATGCTTTCATGTTCCCCGTCTCCTTCAACAGTCTTTTTTCAGGAAAGTTCCCCGTTCTTCGTCTCGGTTTCAACGTTCATTTTTTGCCGACCTCACCCCTTTGATCACCCCCCCCCGGTTTTGAGCTGACTGAAGCCAGCATGTCTGGCACTGATTCACCACTTCCCCCCTTTTTTCCCCTTTTACCCCACCCTTTTGATTGTTTGTGAATGCCACCCCCCGGTCTTTTTTCCCCGACAAAATCGATGCTCCTTCCTTTCGTTTTTTAGACTCCTTCTTTTTCATGAATTTCCGGGTCCAACTTTTTTCCTGCCTGTCATTTAGGCGAGGGCGGGTCTCCTCTTTGTGAACTATTCCGCTGGGGGCATCAAAAAAGTCTTCTCAAGGATTTTTGAAGTCAGCGGGTTTTTTTAGTTGACCAAACCATTGGTCCCGCCCCACTCCCTTTTTAGGTGAGAGCGTTTGGCCTCGCACCGTTGAGCTTCTTTGATTCCCTCCCCTCCTTGTGTAGTGCAGCTTCCCTCTCTTGAGGACCCCATTTCTTGATTTGCAACCCGTTTTCGCCGTTTGAAGTCACCTTCCTTCCGCTTTTCCCAGGAACGTCTTCGTCATTCGCGCGAAGTTCTGATTTTCAAACCCCCCCCTCCCCTTACCATCCCTTGGGAAACGTTTTCCAAAGTTCTCGGGGGGGGGTTTTTTTTTGAGGTGACTCGCCCTGACTTTACTTGTTTTGGTGTCATCGCTCATTAATCCTTGGAACTGGTTTTGCTACCCTTGCGTCTTCTTATACCTCAGAACACTCTATTCTTTTACTCCCCCTCATCTCCATCCTCTTTTTTTTTCTCTAATTTTTTCCCGGAAGACCCTCGACATGGCCAGCACACCGACATCTAGTAAGGGGTGCCGCCTGCTTTGGCCTCCTGGCCCGTCTTCAACTTCGACTCCCCCTTTTGGAGGTACTCATTAGCTTCTGTAATTCACCAGCCCCGTTTTCATTCTTACGCTTTTTGTGAAGAACCCGCCTTGGAACGTGCCGGCCGGTTTCGCATTTGCGCCTTTCCTTGCACGTTTTTTTCAAACTTTGTTGTCCCTCCATCGGCGTATTTTCCAATGTTTTGCTTCTGTGTTTTGTCTATTCTCTGCCTGGGCCCCAGGGAACCCCTGCGTGTTGCCCCTTTTGTAAACAAGGGTCCCGCTTTTTTCCCCTTTTTTCAAGCTCTTGTTTTTTTTTCTCTTTCAAGGGTCGTTTCCGCGGGGGACGTCCCGGCGACTTTGGTCGACTGCTTGGGAACCTGTCTCGGTCCACCTTTTCCCGACCAATTTAAATTCCCCCCCTTTCCTTTTTTTCTTTTCCCACACGTTTGAACATTATTCGTTATCGACGGCTTGGGCCGTACGAAGATGGCTGGAACGGCAACGGTTTAGACTTTTTCGTCTCCCCAAGTTGTTTCTCTTTCTCCCACCACCCAGTTGTTTCTGGTTTTTTTTTAAAGCGTCTTTACCAACGCGTAGCAAACCCCCCCCCCTTTTTTTTGGATCCCTGTCGATCAGCTTTACCAGGTGATTAGCAGGCCTTTTTTCCCTCCCTCTCCTTGTCCAAGGAGTCCTTGTTTGGTTGCCGTATGCCCCCGGGAGTCGTTTCTCTGGATCTTGTTCCCCCAGTGGATAGGCCCACCATCCCTGGGTTCATTCGGTCCGCGTCTGGTCGTCTTGGACGGGTGTTCAAGTTTTAGTCTTTTAAGTCTAGGCAATCCCCTCACAAGTCCCTCACCCCAGATCTGTGGCCCCCTTTTCTTTTTTTTGTATTTCTCTCCCGCTCTTATCTTTTTCGACAATGAGCGTTCCTCCGATTTACTGACTCTTCCCGGTACCCCTCCTTGAGTTGGTTCGCCATTCCTTTTGTCCTGATAGCCCCAAACGGTTTTATAGTCTGAGGCCATTTTTTACGGGCGACCCTTGTTCCCTTCCATAGCCTTCCCCCCCCAAAAATAGACTTCATCTTGTTTCCCCCAAGAGATATTGTTTGAATCTTAGTTTTTTCTTTTCTGTGTTTGTGCGGTGGTTTTTTTCTGGGTTTTTTTTTTGTTTTTTTTTTTTTTTCTTTTTGGGTGGGTGGGGGGGTGTGGGGGGGGGGGGGGGGGGTTCTCCACCCCCTTTCACAATCCCACCCTGGTCTCGGTTTTTCACAGGTTGACCCCCAAACCGTAGCTGTTTTGCTGGTTCGACCGGACAGGTTTCGCCCGCTTCGTCTTTCAGGTATCCCCTGTCCTCCCCCCCCACCCAGGTCTATTTAATGTTCCAGTTTCCGCTTTTGTTTTTTTGCTCCCAGTCGGCAGCGGCCTAATGGTGCGATTTGCTACTCTCCCCCTCCCCCCCCCACCATCTGATTTTTCCTTTTTCCCCCAACTTTCCGTTTTTTGTATTTTGGTGATCCCCAGTCTCTCCTGCGGCAAGGCGACCTGTCATCTATTTCCACCGGATGGGTAAATCTTCCACTTTCCCCTTTTTTAAAATTGGTTGTGCTGGGCCCTTTGCTGGTAACGGCGCCATCCATTCCGGCTAGCAAATTTCTGACCCCTTCCCCCCCATTTGTATTCTTTTACCCCTTCTTCTTACGGTCTTTACCCCCCGAATTCCCTTCCACCCATAGAGTACATGGGACCTTTTTTGATCGCGAACCGTTCTCCGTTTTCTTCCTTTCCACGATGTCTTTTTTTGCACGATTTTTCTTCCCTCTCCTTTTATAGTCCCAATCTCGGTTTTCGACTGTTGTCACGCCCATTTTCCAATCACCACGGGGGCTCCCTCCTCGGGTCTTTTCCCCGGTTTTTTTTTCGAGAGCACCCTTTTGTTACCCCGGCTCCTTTTTTTGGCTCTGATCACACGGAAGTATCTGCCAACCTTTCTCTTCCCTTTTTTTCTCCTGCGGTTCTCCCCCTCCCCTTTTTTTTTTCCACCTCTTTCTTAGATTTCGGACGTTTTATACTTTCAACGTTTGCGTCCTCTTTCGCTCACCTCCCCCGAGTGGTTCAGGTATTTTTCCCCTTCTGCCCGGAGGGCGTGTAGCGGCTCGGTCTTGCGGCCCAAGGCGACGCCCACATCCCTTCTCGCTCTCGCCGACCTTCGTTTCACTCTTTCTTTTCTCTCCCCCCCTAAGATTTCTTCTTTCATGAATTTACTTTGTTGTTTTTTTTTTTTTGGCATTTGAGAGTGATTTTTTTTATTTGTCTGTTGTAGAGGGGCGTCTGCGCTTGCTTACCTGGGCGAATAGAGATGAACGGCAGTTGTTCGGCCCCTCTACCCCTTGCACGCAGACCTGCCTTTCCTCTCGGGTCCCTCCGGTTAGCGCTTTCCTTCACTCGTTCTGCTTTCAGCATTTTTTTTTTCTTGAGATCGGTTACCCGATTCATGCACCGTTGCCTTTGTTTTAAGCTTTGTTTCCGTCTTTTTTTCTTCTTTGTCCTTGGAGTGATTTTTTCCTTTTCCCCCTTTTATATTTTGTGGCTTGGTTGCTGACGTGCTCGCCGTTCTCGCGTGCTGGCCGTTTTCTGCCGTGGTTCTTTCCTGGAAAGTGGTTTAGGTTTTCCTCTTCCTTCTCTTTTCCCTCGATTTCTTTTTTTTTTAAGAGTTTTCGCACCCCTCCCTCAGTTTCAGGCAACGTGACTTTTTGTTTTTTGAAGGACGGTTCGCTACAGACCCTTGGTCGATGAAAGACTATGGGTCCTGTGTTCCCTACATTTTATTCCTGTTCGCCTCCCCCTCCTCCACTTTTCAGTATTTTAGTATCTTTTTTTTTTTTCGTTTGTGGTGCTCCCCACCTTTTCTTTTTTTCATGGCTCTTTCCCCGCATTCGATGATGACTTTCTTAGTGTCTCCAGCTCTTGACTTGGATACACCCTCCCCTTTCCTCCCCCCCCGCCCTCCTTTCGACCCTTTTTTTCCTTATTTGGGTTTGACCTTTTTTCCCCCTTTTCCTCCCAGGTCATTCACCAGTTTTTTTTACTCTGTAGAAGGCACGTTTTTCTCCGGCAGCAGAGGTGACCGGTGTGGGTGTTCATTTGAGATTTTCCCTGCGAATCGGTCAGCCTTTCTTTTTCCAATGTCCTTTTTGCGTTCCATGTTGACCTTGCTCTTTTTTTTTCCCCTTTTTGGTTGACAGCGCTTTGGTTTTGGGAAGCTGGAAGCTATTCGATTTTGGTAGATGATTGTTCTTTTTCACCTTTTCCCTTTAATGTAACCTTTTTTTCTTGTCGCCCCCCCTGTTTTCTCCCTCTGAACCCGCCCTTTGTTGGCGAGTTTTGGTTTTTTTACCCTTGTCGGCGGGTTCTCTTTCGGGACTCTCCCCCCCTGGTTTCATTTCCCATCTTTTTTTTTCCGCTCTTTGACAAATCGAGATCGTGTTTTTTTCTTTTTGGCTGCCACCCCCAGTGTTTCCCCCCACCACTAGCGTGGTTTTTTTGTGTTCGGTTGGACGCTTCCTCGCTTCCGAGCGACACCCTTTTTTCCACGCGCCTCCCGTTCCCCGTTTTTGTTTTAAGTTGGTTTCCCGCGTTTCCGTGGCAATTCTCCCAATCTCTAAGCCCCCGACTCGTTTTTCCCTCGGATTGGCGTCTGTTTTTTACCAGCGGTGCCGTCCTTTCCCCCCTGAGTACTGCTGATGGTTACCTTTCTCCTTGTTTTGGCGACCAACCCGTTGTTGCCTTTTTTATTTTTGAGATTTCTGCCCTCCTTCAACACCCCCTGGTTGATTGGGTGGCTTGCTTTTGTCCCGTGCACTTTTTGCTTTCTTTCTGGACCTGTTTCGTTCCGTCCCTGCGTCTCAACGAAGAGTAATTTCCTTTTCCTTCCGCTGACCGTCCTTTTTCCGTGTTTCCCCCCCGTTTTTTCTTGGCCGGCCGACACTTGTGTCCTAATTCGACCCGTTCTCTCCGTTTTTTTGCTTTTGAGTTTCCACCGACCCCTGGTATTCTTCCCCTCCTTTCCCCGGCAGGGGTCGTTTTCTTAATTGTCCTTTTTTTCCTTTGCAGTCCCTTTTTCTTTTTTCCATGGGGGTTGCGTGGTTCCTGTAGATAGACCAACATCTTTTTCGCTTTTTCTTTCTCCTTAAGGATGGGTTTGGTTTTTTTTTCCTCCCCCAACGTAATCCTGAACTTCCCGGTAGGTCCCTCCCGCGTCCTTCTCGTTACTTTTCCCTTTTTTCAACAAGGTCGTCGAATTACTTTTTGCTTCTGAGTCATGAGTGGTTCTGTTCTTGTTTTAACTGACCACCCTCTGTCTCCCCTCCCTCGTTCCCCTTCTTGCCAACCCCCCCCCCCTGTCCTGCCCCCGGATCCCGTCTCCTTCGGTGCTGCCCCCCCTGTTGTCATTTGTTAGGAAAACGTTTCATCTGGATGATCCTTTTTTGCTTCACCCCCCCCCCCACATATTTCTTTTGCGTGTTGGCCCGTCCTTCATGGTAGGGCAGTGTCACCTGTCTTTTATTTTATCTTTATTTTGCACCAAAAATTAATTCCCCACAACTTTTTTTTTTGATCCACCATCTTAGGGAAACCCTTTTCCCGGGTTTCTTTCCCTTGCGGGTGTCCTCTTCAGTCAGGCGCTTTTTTTTTTTCCTTCTTTTTGATTTCAATCTTGGTTCTTTTTGTATATGTTTCTTTTTCCAATGGGTTTGGAAGTTTCCTGTCCCTGCCCCCATGGTTTTCTTCTCGATGGGATCCCTGAGTTCCCTCTTCTCCCAATTAGTTCGCATTTTCGTCTTTCTTTGAGCCACTCTACTCCATTTCTGTTCTGGGCGGGGCCATTTTTCTATCCAACTTGAAACTTTAGATCTCCCCCCTTCTCATGGCCTTTCTTGAGAGGATTGGCGACTATCCCCCTCTTCATGTAGACCCATTCCCCTGGACTCCACCCTCTTTCGTGCGGCAATGACCTTCCTCTTTTCTTGCCACACCCAATTTTCTTTTTTGCTTTTAATATTTTTCCCCTCGCCTTTCTTGTCCTCGCAATCCGATGCCCCTTTTTTCCTTCCCAGTCGTTTCCCCCCGGCTGTCCCTTTCATCCCGCAATGTTGTGTTTTGCTTTTTTCATTTCTTTTATTTTGTCCTGGTGATACACAGTACTTTGGATACCTTTTGTTTTTTCTTCATTCCCCTACCGCTTTTTTTGTGTTGTGAGCGGTGTTCTTTCCGGTCCAATTCCCTTGAAGGCGTCTTATTCTAGAAGATGGCTCTCTCTTTTTTCCTTACCCATTCCAGGCGTTTTTTTACAAACTTGAAGGATCTCTTTGCGGTTTCGCGCTCTTCTTTTCTCTCCCCCATTTTCCTTTCAAAAGCTCCTGACCTTTCTTTCGAAGGACATCTCCGACTGCTTTGCCCAGACCCACCAGGTCCCTGTTTTATGCCCTATATGCCAGTCCTGACCATCCCTCCGTGGTGTTTGTTGTTTCTTTTACCAGGAGATTACGTCAACGGTGGGCCCTTTGTCCCAGCTTGTCGGTTTTAGTCCTTCTTTCACCCTCCGGTTCAGTTTCAGATGTGCTCTCTTTTTGCTTTTCTTCTCTCTTTTCCGTTTTTCCTCTTGCCTTCTTTCTGCCTTTTCCCTTGCCCTGCTTTCATGGCCGTCTTTTTTTGACCCCGTTTTCTCGGCCTCTTTCTCCTCCCCGTAATCGACAGTCCTTTCCTGGGCGACCCCGGTTTTCCGGTTGCTCATGCTCTTTCCTTTCATCTTCTCCCTCATGTCTCCCTTGTTTTCCCCCCATTTTCACCAGTCCCCGCCCTTTTCCCACCCCCTTTGCGTCTAATGTCTTACCCTGACCTCCCCGAATTTAACTCAACCAACCCCCTTCAGTCCCTTTTTTTCCCATGCCTGTTCGTTTGAATATTGCTCAGGCCCTTTTCGGCTTTTTTTCCAGCTGCGATTGATCCTGCCCTGCCGTCTGCTTGGGCTATCAGTTTTTTCACTCCCCCTACGCGGTTTCCCGCGCCCAGCCGTTCCCCCGTGCGAAGGCCGTTTCCGTCGATCTTTGACTGGGCATGTCTGCCTCTGCCCAACCCAAAACCAAAATTTTTCCTCCCACTTCCCCCCCCCACTGATTTTCTTTTTTCGTTTGCCTCGCCCTCTGCGCTTTCCCCCTTGCTGTGCCCACTCAATTGTAAGTTTTCCCCTGTATTTTACAGCCCCGATTCGTCATTGACCCCCTTTTCCTCCCTCCTGGACCCTTTCGTTACCCTGTCCTTCCCTATAGCCGTCCGCCCCAGAACTTGCTTTTTCTTTTAGAAAGAAATTCATTTCCGTTCTATCAATCCCTTTTCAAAACCCAGAAAGTCCCCCTTTCCCCCGGCCCCCTGTTGGACCCTTGCCCCTTTCTGTTTTTTGAGTACCCTCTCACCCCTTTTGGATATATTTTTGTTGGTTTGCTCCAAGCCTCTTTATTTTGGGACCTGCTACTTTCCTTTCTGGTCCAGACTCCTCCCCACCTTTATATTATTTGTTTTTTCTTTCCCCATAATCCTTTCCCTCCCCTAGTGCAAGCGTTCTTCTCTCACCTGGAAATGCCACACCCGTTATCAACCCCCAATAGGACCTTTTTCTGAAGGATATTGTTGTTGAGTTTTTCCGATTCCCGACTTATATCACAAGGGTTTTTTCAGTTCTCATAGGTCACGAACTGGCCCCCCCTATTCCCCCTCTTTCCTTTCGGCCGATTGTTCCCTCTCCCCCGACTTGGTGAATCTTTTCCCCTGCGTTTCCACCTTCGCGGATTCAGTTGGCGACCTTCATATAGTTCTTGAGAAATTTTTTTTGTTTTTTTTTTCTGTCTCTTGTTGTTTTCATCTAGGGTCCTTTTGCCCCCCCGTTGTCAAAAATTCCTTTTTTTTCTTGTCTCCCATAAGATGGTGTTTTTCATGGCATCCGTAACGAGAGGAGGTATCTCCCTTGTCTGGTTTACTCGTTTTTTTTTTCCCCCCCCCCCCCCTTTTTTTTTTGTGGAGCTTCTATTTTTTTTCCTTTGAATTCTGACTTTCTTTTTTGTTTTCACCAGGTCTGTCCCCGGGCTCTTTTTTTCCCCTTCACCCCCTCCCCTTCCAGGCCACTTTTTCCCCTTCTCACTTAACCACCCAATTGGTTGTTCCCCCCTCCCTTTTTTCTTAGCGCTCAGAATTTTCCCCCCCGCGAGCAGGCTGGCACTGTTTTACAAAAGGCGGCCCGTGTCCGCTTTTTCAGCGTTTTCGGTTTCGCCTCAGCCAACACACCCCCTTTTGTGCTTGTTTGTCTAAATCTGCTCAACTAAAATCGTTCTCCCCCCCACTGGTTTTTTATCCTGACTTTTTTCTTCATCCTTTATTCCCCTGATTCCCTAGACCGGGACCTCCGGGTCGCAGGTGGGATTTCCACCCAAACTTTCTTTTGCGCTCTTGGAGGTTCTCCCTTACTTCCTTTTTAACCCTTTCCCCCACGTGCTTCGCCCCCCTCTGGTTTTTGAGTTTTCCTTCGAGCTTTCCGTTTTTTTTCGTCTATTCATGGCCCCCCCCCCCAAGTGTTCGTTTAGCATTTGCGTTTCCGCTACCAGACCTCCCCCCCGCTTTTTCCCCCTTTTTTTTTTTTTCACCGTTTGGTGCTTTTTTCTTTCTCTATTTTTTTCTCGATCTTTTTTCCCTTCGCGTTTCTTTTCACTATTTGTACTGAACTACACTTTAGATGGGTGTTGTCTCTATACAGCCCCTGCTTCAGTTTCCGATTTACCATCCAACCCCCCATTCTCGGTTCTCGGTATACATCCTCCTCTCCCCCTTGGTTTCAGCCTCTTCAAGGCACCCCCTTTTCTACCTTTTCCACAAAACTCATCATTAGATTATCTCTTCCCCATCCCCGGCGTTTTTTTTTAAAATGGTTGTCCCACCCCCCTTAGTCTGTTTTCTTCCCCTGAGTGCCACGTTCCCCCCAGTCTTTTCCGTACCGGCTTTTATCTTTTCGCTATTTCCCTCAGCCAAACCAACCTTTTCTTTTTTGTATATCTGTCTTGATTTCCTCCTCTTCTTTGACTCTACCCTTTCGTTCCTCTAGGTGATGTTCCCCTTATTTTCTCCCCCATTCAAAAACCACAATTCCTTCCCCGGCGGGACCCCTTTTTCCCCTTCCCGTATTGATTTTTTTTTTCTTTCCCCCCATTCCAGTTTTCTCCCCTTTGCTGGCTGTAATCATCGACCCTGGCCTGTGTTTATTTTTTTGCGTGCCCCGTCGTCCCATTTTTGGATCCCCTTCACCATGAGTCTCCCCCTCCCATTTCACTCCTTCCCCCCACTTTGCCGTCCCCTTGCTTGGGAAGGCTGTTTCTTTGCCCGGTGCGTGACTGATTTTTTTTCGTGCACCACCATGAACCCCCCCCTTCCAAAACGAGAGAAGATCCCGTGCCGATAGTGTCTACCCGTTAATGCTCGGTTCTTCTGTCCCGAGATGGGCTGGGTGCTACATCCCAGTTTTTTGAGAAACCCTGGAGGTCTGAGTGCCATCCCCCCGTTTTACACCCCTCCCCCCCCCCTTTCCTATTTCCCCCGTTCTCCCCCCCCCCCTTTTCCCCCCCCCTCTTGTTTATCTTACGGTTTACTCGTGCGCCCCTGTTGGTTTTTCTGAGACCCCCCCCGCTCGAGTCCTATCAACGGTCTGTCTATCCACATTTCTGACTACGTCTCGTCACACGGCTCTCCTTTCTTTTTTCTCTTTTCTTACCCCCTGGCTTCCTTCCTTTTCCAAGCTTCAATTTTCCCTGTCTCTGTGAACGATCTCCAACTTCTCTCCAAAAATTTTTTCCCCACCCTTTTTTTTTTTTTTTTTTCTCCTGCCCTCAAACCGAGTGTCCTGTTTTATTGACTTTTTTCCAAGGCTGAACTCTTTCTTTTTTCCGTTTGCAGCTTCTTTTTTCCTTTTTTCAGGTAAGTCCGAGCCCGGCCCCCACCCCTTTTTCATGTTTTTCTTTTCCTTTCACTTCCCTGCAAACCGATTTTTTTCTTCTGTCGCTGATACGCTCTATTCCAACCCCCTCTTATTTTTATTTTTTTGTTTTTATGGAGAGATGTCTGTAGGTTGTTTTTTGACCCTTCTATTCTCTCTCTAAGACTTCGGGGGACTTCCGAGTTCTCACCTTTCTTCTTCTTTTTTTTTTAGACTAGTTGATTCCTTCCTTTATGCAACGTCCCCTCGTTTCTTTTGTGAAGCGCGTGTCCCGAGGTTTCTCAGTATTTTTCTATGACGTTTGAGATACGGTCCTATCCCGTGCAAATTGATGGAACTTTTCGCTTTTTCCTTGACTCAGGTGATCTTCTTTTTCCAGGTTCGTCATCCTTTTCTCCGTCAAGAACTGTTGATCTGTCAGTTTCTTCTGGAGTCAGGGAGACAATGTTGCTATACCGTCTAGTATCTCCTTTGATTATGCCTTTTTTTCTGACCCTGGTTGAGGTTCATTCCTTCTCTTGCTCTCTCCAGGGTCCTTTCTTTCGATAGCCCCAAAGTCCCCGACCCCCCCCTTTAGGAAGGTTCCCTTAGTAGGGACTGTCGAGAATATTCTGTGCATTTTTTCTCCTGATTTAGTCATTTTTTTTTCTTTTTCCCCTCCTCACTTTAATAATTCCCCTCTCTTACCCCAAGTTTTTCCTTTTTCATCTTTTTTTTTAGTAATTGATGTTTTCTTTTGTTTTTCCCACCTTTCCCTGTATGGGAATGGCTCTTTCTTCGCTGATTGACTATTTCTCCCCATGTTGCTTTCCCATTTTCCCTTTCTTCCACCCTGCCCTCCCCACCTCCGTTCTAAGGTCGCCTTTGGTTTACGATATTTGGGGTTTTTTCCCTTTTTTTTACTCTTGCGCCGGTTTGACCCGGTCATTTTCAACTTCCTTTTTACTGGTAAGTATACCCTTCTGTGAGGTTTCCCCCTTGCCCCTAGTCTTTTGACCCTGTTTTTTGTTTTTAGTCTCTTTGCCTCCCTCCTCCCAATCGTTGCGGAAACTTTTTCTCCAGTTGAAAAGCGTTTTTCCTTGGTTGGGCACCCTTTTCCCCGCTACCGGTCTTTTTTTCCTTTGCGCGATTTCCTCTAGCGTTGTCGCTTCCCTGTCTTTCTGTTTTTTATTTCGTTTTTGAAACTTTTTTCTTTTGTGTCTTTATGCCCTGTTCTCCTCTTTTGTTTTTTTTTGGCTCTTTCCTCGGTTTTGGCTGCTGCTTTCTCCCCGAAGACCGTCTTCCCTTCCTTCTCGCTCTCCCTCTCTCTTTCGAGGCGTTCATAGAGAGGTACCCAACCTCTTTCCCCCTGACCTTTTTTTTCTTTTTCTGCTTTTGTATTTTTCCCCACCTGACTCTGAGTTTCGACCCCTGGACGCTGCTCCGATTCTACCTTTTATTTTGCTATCCACTTTTCTTTTTCCACACATTTTTCTCCTCCGCAATTCCTTCTGCCCCCCGTTTTTTTCCTTTTTTTTTTCTATGGTGTGACCGCCCGGTTCTGAGGTACGCTTATTTCGACGGTCTCCTTGGTTGCGCCAATTTTTTTCGTTCGCATAATTTCCCCTTCCCCCTTTTTTTGGTTCGAGCTCCCCTTTCCCCCATTTTCCTTTTCTGGTCCAGTTTTTTTTGCTTTTTTGACTCTAGTTAAACTTTCCGCGGATCGATACCCGCTACGGTCGGCCTTGTGTACGGATATTGCCCTTTGAAGTGGATTCGTTTTTCTTCGTTTTTTCTCCTCCCTGTTGAAATCCCCCCTCTACCCTTGTCGCTTTCAGACTATACCTTTTTTCCTCTCAACACAGGTGTCACCCTTTTTCATCCTCACCCTCCTCCGACCCAGTTATCGATGAATCCCCCAGGGACGGGTGGTATGAAGTTTCCTCTTTTTTCCCATTGGGGGGTTTTCTCCCTGGTCCTGATCTTCTCCCCTAGACCTCCCCCACTGTTCCCCTATTCCTCCGATTTTCCCCTTTCGCCCCCTTTCCCCTTGACATTGTTCGGTAGCCCGCCCTTCTCGTTCACGTGGGTCGGCCCTCTTATGACTTTATAGTTTTTCTCTTTTTTTCCTTGTCTGGAGGACCTTTATCCCTTTAAACGCTTTTTTTTTCCTGAATTCTTCACGAGTTTTTCACTCCCCCCATCCTTGTGTGTCTGAGGGGGGTTCTTCCACGTTTTGTCATTATTCTTCACCCCTGATGTGCCTCTGTTGCTGATATTTTCTTTTTCTTTTGTCCCACTTTTTCCCATTTATTGTCTTTTGTTCTTTCTCTATCCCCGCAGTCGAGGCCCGTTCAAGGATTCTTGGTTTGGCGTCTACCCCAACCATAATTCCCAAAACAGTTCTTCGTGTCATCCACCCCCTTCGTTGGCCCCGTTTTGTCCCCCTCCTTTTTTTTGCTGCGTCGCTCTGTTTTGTCTGGCGATGAAAGTCCTGTTTCTGGGTTTCCTCTCTTTTTCTGATTGGACGTTTACCCCTTTCCCTCCGTTTTTTTCCCTTTTGTCTTTTGCTGCAGATGTTCCCTCATCTATTTTTTTCCCCAGCTTCTCCCCTTCTTTCCCATTCCCCTTCCTGAGTTTTTATCGAGCCACGCGTTGGAGTGGGCGTGGCCAAAATGTTTTTGCGTTTCAATGACTTCTTTTTATTCCGTCAGAAGGCCTTTTCTCTCCTTCTTTTTTCCGACTGGAGACTCCGGAAGATTTCCCTCTTCCCCCTACTCGTCTTCCTAGTCCTTTGCTGGCCACCACTGGGCTTTTTTGACAATATTCGCGAACATGGCCGAAGCATTCGCGTCCTTTTCACCAAGGCGCGATGGTCATTCCTCCTACGCCCTTTTTTTTTTCCCCTCCTTTTTTGTCTTTTTTTTTTTTTCCACCCACCCATGTTTCTACAACCACCAAGAATTTTGCCCCCTATTTTGCCTATTCCCCCCATGCCTTCCGTTGGAACTCTTTCTTTCTTCCAAGGACCCTTTTTTTTCCCCTTCTCTCCACGGTGAGATCCTCCTTTTTGCCTCGCTCTTTCGTCTTCTTTGAAAGTTGGGAGGTAATTTTTTCCGGCTACTGGGATGCGGTTTGGCTCCCTTCCTTTCTTTTTCCCTATCCAACCTCCCCTTCCTTTGACCCACCGGGATTTTTAGTCCCCCTCCTCCCCATCCAGGCTTTGCCTTTTCCCATGCCACCGGTG
>Ga0179593_1322539_pt1 | contig 13312 bp, 16 predicted proteins | sample CZODoug2_1_08_16_FD_185931 | JGI IMG/M metagenome (GOLD analysis project Ga0179593, IMG submission 185931) | Vadose zone soil fungal communities from Angelo Coast Range Reserve, California, USA - CZODoug2_1_08_16fungal (PacBio error correction) | ecosystem: Environmental > Terrestrial > Soil >... | reverse complement strand
CTTTCTTTGTCAGGTGGCTTGCAGAGCTCTTTTCACCACATGCCGCCCTCTCGGTAGCAGCGCCTGCAAAGCCGTTTCCGGCGTCATTCTTCTGTCTATTTGCCCCGTGGGTCTTCCGAGCCTAACGGCCGCAAGACGCTATGCACAAAATAGGTGAATTTTTCTTAGAGTCTTTTCCGCTTCTCTAGTCTGTTCGAACGATTCCTCCCCGCGCTGATTCTTATAAAAATGGCCGGGGTGCGCTTTTTCTTTTTTGGCTGACAGCCCTGTCTCCCGCCCGATGCCCAGCTGCCGAGTAAAGTCCGGTCCTACAAAAAGCAATGACGGGCGGTGCTGATATTCTCCTTTTCCGATTTGCTGATGCTGGGACGGAGCTGTTTTCTGGTACGCGTATCTTGGGTTCGTTCTCTGAGTGTGCCTTGCGGCGGTTCTTGTTTTTGTTTTATGTTCGTGGTTTCGGGTTCGATAAAGAGCCGGTCTCGTTCATTTTCTCCTACTCCGCGACCCCTGTGAGGGCATCCCCCTCTTTCGGTCCCTTTTTAAGCGTCGGGTGTTTCTACTTTGTTAATTCCTGGTCTATTTCGAAACTTTCATGGGCTTTCTGAACATGCTTTTTTTCCCGGTCCGCGCACTTCAAGTGTTTTTTCCCTTCACGATGGGCTTTTCATGTCTGCCACTTGATCGCGCTCACGAACTAAATTCCCCCCTGATAGGTCGGGCTTTGTTTCTTCGTGAATGGAGATGTTAGATACGGGAAGCGGTGCATGTAGTTATGGAGGTTTCGCTTGCTGACGCCCTGGTCCCTGTGTTACTTACCAACGGCCGCCACAGGCGCCTCAGATCCTCCGCCGTGGCTCGCCTGGTGAGGGCCACCTACCCCTCGGCATCCAGAACCAGCCATTCCAACACCAACTGCACCCAACCTGGATATTGTACGCCGGATTCATGGGATCGCAAGCTCCTGAACAAATAGGACCAAACGCCGACACTAGACCCCAGCCTTTGTCAGGGACGGACCTTATACGGCCGGGTGCTGCACCAGAGTTCGGATGACCCCCCCGGTACTGCAGAAGCGTAGCCCATGCATGGAGAGCGTAAAGAGCTGTGCTGGACTTGACCCAATCGTCCCAACAGTACGGGCGCGTGCCCGGTCACTATTAGAACAGGTAACTTTAAGCGGAGAAACGCTGATTGGTCGAGCCGCAGGGGCAGGACGCGTTAGGGACGGACTTGCCCGGTGCAGGGGCCGTGTTCTTTAACTTGGGTATGTCTGGCGCTATTGGCCAATTTTTTCTTCGCGCCGCTTCTACGGGCCGCCTGAAGTCAGAGCCGCGGCGCCACATGGCGGCCCGTGTCTTCTTAGTTGGAGCCGCCGCGGCCATATGCCGTGAGCTCATATGGGTGCAGTTTTTGCGCTTTCAACGTTGCTGTGCCCGGTTTGAAAACCCTAGTGTTTCGCCTATGTTCAGAGCCCTCAGGTGATTACCATTCTTAACGCACCGTGGGAAGGTCAACAGGCCACAAAAGGGTCCCTAATGCAGGATTTCCCCAGGACCACCATCGGGCCTGAGAGGAACGTTTCTGTAGGCGGGAGAGAACCGCCGCAATTTTACTACTGACATGATCGGGTCCGTAACCAGAACCTAGAATGCAGGTAAAGGTTATCGATCCGGCCCCCATCCGTAGACAGTCCACCCCACGGACCCGATGACCCGAAAGTTTGGGTGTTGAAGACAGTCGTTCCGACCATCGTAAGACGCTCTAGCCAACGGACGTAATGTCCTGTTGTCCCCTTCTTTTACTTTGCGCGGCGGTCCTGTTTCCTGGGTCTTGGTCCGCGTTTGTCAAAAAGTAACCAAAGGGCAGCCGCCGCCCACGCGTCTTTGCTCGTCGCCGGGACGCGTTCAGTCCAACGAGTCGCGATGCACCTGGCTTTTTGGCCTGATGAGGAGGCCCCCCACTGCTTGTGCGCACGCTCCGGAAGCTCCGGAAAGATTCGGTCGAGAGCATGCGCTACAAGCGATATTCTGTTCATTATTGAGTCTAGCGCGCCCCTCCCGCCGGCCAGAAACCTGAGTTGGGATGGCATGAGCCGCGCTTCAGGACTTCTTGGTCGGTTCGGACACTCTCACTTTCCAGTCTTTTCTGGTTGGCCGTTTGTTCTCAGAGAGAGGTTTTTTTTTTTTTTTTGTTTCGATCCGCTACCAGAACAGAGATGGTGGTTTTTTGTTTTGGCACTCCTTTGGGCCCTGTTGTGTCACGGAAGGTCAAGGGGCCCCGAACTTGGGACGCTGATCCAGGGGATAACTGTTTCCCCGCGGAGTCGGCGATCCCCCAGCACAACTTAATATCCTCTCCATGCCTCCTTTTCGGCAGCAAACAATTTCGGCGGTTTAGTCCTGCATTTCGGATATCCTTTCTTTTCTCATCCGAAGTTGTTTTGTCTTCGAGAGCCCAAAGAATTCCGGAGACCCACGCAAATAGCGCTTTTTGTTTTCGTCTGTTTTGGAGTCCTGCCTCTTGATTTTTCGGTTGCGCGTAACTACTTCCGCGGCAATGATTGCCACAGAAGATAGTACACTTTACGATTTTAGCCCTCTTTTCCGCCGCCCCTGTGAAGCAGACTCTGGTGGCCCCCCCACACCCTATATTCTGGTATAGGTCACTCCTCTCTAGGGCGCTGCCCACTTTTCCAACATATTGACGCCGGATTGATGCGCAGACCCCCCACGATTTCCTTCAGGAAGTCCGTAAGTCTTTGCATCAATAATTTTCGCGCCCTGCCAGCGGCCGCCCTAGCCCGCCTAACAACCACTCTTCGATTTTTCGGACTCTGTCTTTTTTTTTGTTGAGCTCCTGAAGCTTTTCGGGAAGATGCAGTATACTGCGACGACAGCCGGAGGTGCAGTGCAGATTCTTAGTGAAAAACAGGACAGGTGCGAGATAATCGTTTGCCTGGTCCGGCAACGCGAGGAGGCCGTCCTGACGCCGCTGACGATGAGGTTCGTGAAGGCAGCCTTTAAAACGCAACGACAGCTCAGTCAAATGAGGGCGGACCTCCCTGCGTGGACTGAGTTAGAGAGGGGAGGAGGGCTGTGCACCCAAAATTTGAACCATTTTCACCCACCCACCCATTTTATCTCTGTATTAGACTTGAACGATTGGAGTTGTTTATGTGATGAAGCTCATCCCTTCAGTTGTCGATTTAGGACGACTTTCGACCAGTTATAGAGAAGACTTTGGTTATGTTGACCGACTGTCCCCGGGAGGGAACCGGTTTTGCCCGGTTCCGCGGCAGATTAGACGGTAACTAGTGAGAGTGACAACGCGAGTTGAAAGCGGGTTGTGCGTTACCCCCCTGAAGCCCTTCGTTATCCATTACTGGCAGCTACGGACGGAGGATATTCTACGAGCGTCGGGCCGCACCCCTCAGATGACCCTAGGGAGGGATCGTTTTTGTCAGCCGCCGGACGTGTCCCTCAGACGGCAGTCCTTCGTCAATTGAACAACTAGAAATCCCCAGGCCAGTCATCCAACACTCCTCCCGAACCCCCGTCCTCCCTCCCACCGTACAACGTCGTCTATCACAAGACCCCTTTGATCTTTGAGCATGAGAGCTCCGTTTACTTGCCGTGTGCCGATGCTAGCACCGATCTCTACCGCTTCTGCCGACGTGATCGTTCGCGCCTCTTGGTGGGTAACCACAAGGCCTCTCCCCGGTGACTGTGACGAGTGAGGCGGTTTTTTCCCTTAGGGATGCCCGCTCGTGGTTGGTGCGGATCATACCGCCCGATCCCCCGCCTACGACCTGCGTCCAGCGCCGGTGCCAATACCGCACCTGAAAGCCCCGCTTGCTTCATAAAAGAGCCAATCCTCCCCTATGGTCCCTCCTTTCCCCCGCTACGGGATTCTCTGATGTGTTGCTCATTTACCTCCTTGGAAGCCTGAACTCCATGGTCATAGCTGTCATGCCTTTTTCCCCCAATTATGCGAAGCCGCTGCTTTTCATCCCACAGAACGTTTGAACAGTTCGGCCCCTCCCCGTCGGAACCGTATCGAGACACAACTCAACAGTTGACTCCCTCGGCATATTGCGATTTCCCCCTCACGTCTCTCGCGGGGATCCTCCCAGAGTACCTTGAAGGTTGTGTGTGGTTGTGTGGCGGGGCGGTGGTGGTCCGGGTGGAGGGGGGGGTTTGGGCGGGGGGTGTGGGGGCAGGACGGCGCGACAGAACAACGAAAAGAACGTACCCGCGCACCGACCGAGAGGCCATGATCGGCGGAAGCCCCCCCAACCACATGTCAGATTTTTTAAAGATCCATCGCCAAAGCAGTTCCTCATCCCTCGAGCTGACTATCAGTCGCACACGACTCCTATCATTCGATTTGTGTGCGGCCCCCCTGTCCTTCCACTCGTTCGCTTGCTGATCGAATTCTTTCATCCAACCCCAGCGCCAATAAAACCTTTCCTGTGGCTCAAGGATGTACTTTTTCCGGCTTAAATGTATGTTCCATAATCCCTCCAGAGACGCTTTAGGAGGACGCGTAAGGTCCCTTTTTTCTTGTGTCTGTCTTTATGATGAGTTCTAACTGTTCGAGGATTACCATTTATCCGATCACTGTTTCTTCCGATACCTGCAGTTATGCCCTCTTCGCACATTTTATTTGCGGAATAGAGCACAGATTGCTTTTCATTCATCGGGGGCGAAAGCTTCTTCCAGCCCCCCCCCGAGAACCCTTTCGTTCAATCCTCTCAGGTGTCTGTGTTGTCTCGAGTGGATCCCACTTTTGTTTGCTTTCTGAGCGGGCTGCCACCAACCCTCCGGCCACCTTTACCTGCTTGTAGAGAGGCAAGGCCATTGCCGCGGGACGTGGCCCTTTTGTATAATTGCGAGCGAGCACCCGTCGTGTCGGCGCCGGGGCTCGACTTCCCCCCCTCATTCCCCCGCCGTCAGCCCGGCTCCGTCTCTCAAATAGGGTTTAAGGTTGCCTCCGCGCAGGGAATTGCCCCGATGTATCGGCCCGTTTTTCTAGCAATTTCACTGGAAGTATTGGAGGATTTCTTTCTTTCCCAACGGCCAGTTTTGGTCGCTGGCTTGGTTGAGACATAAAGGGATTCAGCCGATACCGTTGGAATGCCAGGCCCCAGCACCAAAAATCATACGGACGTGAGATTTTGTGATCGCTTTTCGATAGACCTCGCTTTGCGATTGGCACTCGGAGAGAAGGGCAAGTTAAGTTTTTTTCGAGCAATTCCATTCGGGGTTTAGGAGCCTTCTTGAGGTGGTAAGGCCTTATTTCTGACTTGAGTTATGTTTTTGCTGTGGTGTTTTTGTGGTCGCGGGTTTTGAGCGAGTCACGTAGCATGTTTTCTTACGATGTCGGAAGCCTCCCCGCTACACGAACGGTAGGTCCCCTTCTTGCGCATTCCTTTTGCGGAGGACTTGTGCGCTGGAGTCCTGCGGTGGGTTCAGGAGTCGGCTATTCTGCAGATTTATTTGCATCACCCCTCCGGCTTGGTCTCGCTGCCCTCATTTTTTTTTTTTTGGTTTTTCCCCTCGCCCAGATGGCGCGTTTTCAGGTCGGCCACCTCTTTCGTTATCACTCAAACGTGCGCCCTTTCTCCCCTGTCTTCACTGCTTTTCTCAATCGTGTTCTGGCGCTGGTTTGGATCGTTCTTTCGGGCTTCCTTTGTTTTGGATTGTCGTGTGCAGCTTGAGAGGGCGGCTGTGGGGGCTCTTCGTGATCTTTCGGCATTCCCCCAAAAAACGATTTTCTCCCCCCTCCGGTATTTCCTCACTCGGCACTCTGCCCGGTTCCGATTAATTTTTCTTAAGCAAAGCCCTCTGCACTGTGAATCATGTTACCGACTAGGTCTGCCTCGTAGACCTCCTCGGGATAGTGACTAGGGAAACTAGGCGGACTCCACAATTGTGCGTTCTTGACTCGGACAGGACGGCAGTAAAGGGCGAAGACCCCCAAGATTCCCCCAAGTGCCCCTGGGAGAGGAATAAATTTGTCTTCTATTTTCTCCTGCGGGTAGGGGAGCGTCCGGGGACACCCGTTGGCGAGTGGCCGGGGTATTTTTCACTATACGTGTATTGCCTTCCTTTTTGCACGAGTCTCCGCCGCGCTCCGATGACCTGACAGCTTGACTTTCTAAATCAATTGATGGCTGGCACTTAGAGGGCTCCACTCCGTAGTACTGTCCGTATAAGCACGCCCGGAATAGATGGCCTGTTCCGGTTTTTTTGAACCACAGTTTTGAAGTTTTTTTCCACAAACCGGCTTCCCTGCGCCCTCTTTTTGAAGCTCTTTCAATGTGTTCACCCTTGCCTTCTTTAGGCCCCGGTTTCCCACATTTGCACCCCCCTCCGGTTTAATTGATTCCCCCCCTTCCAACCCAACAGCGTGCATGAAATCCCTTTGCTTGCGCGCAATTCTCCCTCCAACTTTCATGAGGATTCCTACAGCCAAGCATTGGCCCATGTGCATTTGGCACAACCCCCGCTGACCCCCCATGACAGCCGTGAAGACTGCTTTTTTCGGCAGAAGATACCTAGATACCCCCGAGAGAATACTCGTAGGTTCCAGCCCAGCTTTTAAGACACCCCTGTCTTCGGCGTGATTCGGCCCCCTGTGTGGGGTGTGGGGGGTATAGAGGCGTGTGCCATTTAACCCTCCTAGAACTCTCTTCGACGAGGTTGACGGCCCACTGGGCAAGTACCGCGCCGTTATCCTATTGGGGTTTTTCCCCACAGTCTATATTTTTTTTCCAAAGTTTTTCTCGACAGATCCGGAAATTCTCCTAGACCTCTTCGGGATTTGCTTGCCCCTTAAACTCATTAGGTATGTTCCCTGTTTTTATAGTCGGCCTTTCGCGGCTAATATTATTTATGACCTTGCAATTCCCATGTCTGTTCGTTTTTTTCTCCTGCCCTTCTACCAAGTAGTTTATGGTCTTTTGGGCCGCGCGATTTGCGGTTCAAAGATCTTTATTTGTTTTTTTACCCCCCCCATGCGGCCTTGAAAGTGTTTTCTGAGACATGTTTTTACCTATGCTGTTGTTTTGTATCACTTGCTTGAGCTCGCTTAGAGCTCCCAGCATACATATCCGCAAATCGCGATCCTCGACAAAGCTTTTTTCTTTGAGCCGTTTTTTGACTGATGATTTCTCTCCTTTACTAAGTTTTTGTTGTTTTGAGATGATCATCATCTTCCTGAGCCCCGCACAGCGCTGTGGCTGCGCTTCGTTTGTCGAGGTGCTTCCGGATAGATATTTTTTTCTTCGCCCGAGCGGCCAGTCCCATTCTCCAGATTCGAACCCGTGCGTTATGTCGCCCATTATAAGCCGCAACATGTTCCTCCAGACGCTGGAGGGACCAAAACCTATGGATTGTTAGATTCGCGCTCCCGCGCTTCGCCTGACCACGCGGCCCAAAGACTGGCATGACTGCGGGCTCGAGCCTCGTGATTTTTTCTCCTGCCGCTGACTCCTCTAGTTCTTTTTTGACCTCGCTCTGGCCGCCCAGCCCGCTTATGGACGACCCGTGATGATCATGGCCTTTCACGCCTATGCTTCGCAGCTTGCTTTAGAGATGATTTTCCTGAGGTCATCTCGGCGGTGACCCCCCTTCCTTTTTTATCTCCATTTGTACGTTTCACGCGTCTAGTAGGAGCGCGGTTCTTCTTGTGGGCGGGTTAAGTTCCCAACCCCCCCCCCCCCACCTCCGAGAAAACCTCCCTCATACGAGAGTTTATAATTTTGAACTCCCAAGCGTGTCCAAATCGGTGTGTCTTCTTCGCGGTAGGCCCCCAATTAGGAGGGTTTGGCTTCTTTTTCTGGAAGGCTTCAAAGATTGCCGCTTTCGTCGTGCGTTTTTTTTTTTGCTCCGGCCTTGGCGCGGGATTTCGAGCCGAACTTTTTTCCCATGCGCAGTCTTTCCCATCCCAGGCAGGTTTAAATTGTTGGTCGGTTTTCTCCTCCTTTCTTGACGTTTCCAATATTTCTCGCAAAATCTCACTTTTTGAGAGAGGTTTTTTCCCAGGAACAGCGGCTTCTCTTTCTTATCCGGCGGTATGATCGCGCGGCTATAAGGTCCCAATGGTTTTTCCGATGACTGTCCTTCCCTTCCGCGGCCGCTAATTCCCCCATAGCGCCCCCAACAGTCCAAGGCCATCGCACTGCATGCCGCGAACCCTCAGTCGGGACGCTTTTCCCAGCTCCTTTCTTTGCAGATCGTTGAGCCATGTGCGAGAGCTCCATTTCCTTCCCTCCGTGTCGATGCCGCCCGAGCCTCTAGAGCAGAAGGTCTGTCCGACCGTGATCTTTTTGCTGTTTCCCAAAATTCAGCGCGGCGCGTTGTATTCGGCGCGCCTTCCACTCTTTGGTTTAAGCGTTTTTTTTTTTCTTCTTTTCCTCAGATCCCCCCCGCCCGCGGCTCTCTTTCAAGGAAACTACTCCCCGACAGACCAGCGGGTGCGTAGGACTCTCCAGATCACGAGCCCCGCGTTTCGAGGATGCGATTCTTCTTTCTGAGATCAGCTTGGCCCTGCCATGAATCATCCCTGTTTTTTGCGTTTTCGCCTGAGGCTAAGCCCGAGCCGAGGCGTGGCAAGTTGCCATCTTTGTGAGCCTAGACCCACGCTCTTACTGAATTTCCTGGCGATTCCCGCAGGTGGCTTTGGAGATCTCCGACGGAAATTCTCAGTTTGTCGCGACCCAGAACGCGACTGCACCATATCCCTCCATGAGCCGCCCCTCTCCTTGGACTACCCCCATTTATAGCGCGGATCCCCTCCCCCTCTCCAGCATCATCCCTGACGTTACGCCTTCAGGCCACGCCTATTCCTCCCTGCTTTTTTGTCGGCCTTTTTCTCTTCCTCTTGATGAGCGGGTCTTTAATAAACAGCGTACCTTCCCCTTTTTCAGGTTTCTCCAGAAATCAGCTGGAACTGACTACCGGTCCAGCACGCCCGTCTCGACGGGACCAATTCCATTCGCCCTGACATGACGAATTCTGATAGTCGTCGTACGTTTTTTGCTTCAAGGTTAGCCGTCCGTTTTCCCTTCAGTATCTCCCGTACGTGAATTTCAGGCCGCGCCACACTTTGAGTGACCAGGAATGTTGGACCACGCTCCCCCCTCTTTTGCCATAGCTATACTTTCCTCCTCCTGTTTGTGTGAAGCGCTGGTCTGTGGATTGGTTGCCCCCCCCATGAAGGCCCATAATTAGTGTCACAGCGTTTTTTCTGCCATTATGGCGCGGATCTCGCCTTATCCCAACACTGCATTTAGACATGTGTCCGACGAGAGCAAGGAAGGATAACAGAGTCTTGTTAATCTCATTTCCTTTGAAAGTCGCTCTTTCGTCTTTCTGGTATATAATTTTAAAATGTAGATATGATCAAATGAAGATGTGTGCGCGCTGTGTAGCCCTCCGTTCCTCCGCGCTTAAGAATTTTTCCAGTACGGCCTTACCAAACTTTTCAATGATCGGCAGACTTGATGATGATTCTCTCTTTCTTCTGATGATGTCAGCTATTGGACGGAGAGCTCGCTATCTGTTGTCCGTGTCCTATCTTGTCATTGATATGGAGTTTTGTGTTATTGATTGATTTTTCTGTTTCTTTTTGCCTTCTCTAATTACTGTTCTCCCAGACGAGAGACCTGGCCAATAGACCCAGAGCATTTACGCGTAGGCGTTGTTTTCTCGGGTCTGTTTGTTCCTTTCCTGTATATTTCTCTTGTTTTTATCCATCTCAGCTCGTGAGAACTCATTGTATTTCTTTTGGTCCCGATTGTCGTTTCATGGAGGATTGTTGGACAGAATCCCACGCTTGCCTGTGGTAGACAATCGTTTCTTTTGGCTACGCTTTCCGCGGGGCGTTTTCTTGCGGTGTTTACGCGTTTCTCAGCCCTTTAGGGGCTGCGTCTCATGTTGCTTATCCTGACCCCCCCCCCAGGCATTGACGAAATTTGCCGAATCAATATCAATCTGTTGTTATGTTTGACTCCATCTCGGCGCCCTCTAATAGTATCCGCAGCCTTCTTCTCCGATTAGTTCTCCCAGGAGTGGCAGTCGTCACACCGTGTTTTTAGCGTGAATGACCTTTCTGACATGCTTTCTCCTCTTCCAATCTTTTTTTTCCGCCTCACTTTGCCTGTTAGGCTGGATTTTTTTCTCCCCAGGCATTTCGTGCTGTTGGCTTGTTTCTTTTTTTATCATCCTGTTGAAGGATTTCGCTTTCTCAGTTTCTGTTTTCCAGTATTGCGTTTTCTTGCTCCCCGCCCTGGTCTCTCTCCTTTCTCGTTTTTCATAGCTGCCGTCCTTTTTAAGCTGCTGTGCCGTGTGAAACCCGCTTTCCAATGATTTTCCTTCCCTCCTCCCGCCTCCCGTTGAACAGGACCCCCCGGGTCACGGTTTCAGTATTTGCCCAGTCCCCCGCGGCGAGATGAACTGTTCTCCTTTGTTCGGCGAGAGCCCGTCTCAAGGTATTCTTGTACTCTCCTTTAAATCCCTGCCTCAGGCTTCCCGACTTCCGTGCCCAGTTCTTTTCCACCTCCCACGGCAGACTTGTGTCCGACCCTCCCCTGCTTTCTCCCCGCGTTCGGAATTATGACAAGAATAGGTCCACCTCTTTTCTTCCTTTTTTTTTTTTTTTCCTTTTTTTTTATTATCACTTCGGTTCCCATAATCCCCGCTGACCCCTGCTGCCGAAGATAGGGCCCCTGAAATTACGATTTTTTGACCTGTCCTGATTTTTTCCCCTCTCATTGATTCAGACTGCACTCTTAGGTCCCATTTTCGCATAGAAATTGCATATCCCTCGCCTTTAGTCTGGCGGTTCTTGCGGGCCCTTCCGCCCTCGGAGCGCCTAAAAGGTCTGTGTGATCATCGGCCGGGCATGCGGTCCATTGTCGTCAGCATCCTTCCCCGGTCTTCATTTCTGGCCGTACGTTTTCCGGCTCCTTGAGGCTCTGTCGCTAACCCAATCTTTGCGCCTTTTGTCACCTCTTGCGGCCACAGTTTTTTTGAAGCATGGTTATATTCTGTTTTTTCTCTAGGTCTCCTCCATCACCTCCAAGTGCACCTATCCACATCCTTCTCGCTCCCCCCAAGCTCTATTTTTCTTTTCCTCTCCGGATTGAGGTCTCTATATTTTCCCCTTAATCCCCGTTTTTTGACCCCAACTCCGGAGGCGCCAGTTCCCTCGAGTTTTATCGTTCTCTGAGAATCTGCTTTTTTTCCCGTTCGTTTGCAAGAGTCCCCTTGTCAGAAGACGTCCCCTTGTATGCTTCTGCACTCCCTTTTGCCGAAAAAACTTGCCCTTTTAATCCGCTGGAGGTGACCCCTTCCCAGATATTGCTTTTCTCGCCTCGCTCTCGAGGCTCTCGGAGGGAAATACCCCGTTTGCTCGGCAGGATTTCCTCAGTTGACATTACTGTCTTGCTCCCTTTTTTTCTATATACATGTTTTCGCCGCTTTTTTCGATCATCCGAAACATACACCGATAGGAGATGTATCTTTTGTGCTCATTTTAGGCTCTTTCTTATGAGCCTCTTTTATTCCCAGATAGTCGGTGGACACCCCCTGTTTTTTTCATCGTGTCAGTGCAGATCTGTCCCACAGCGGCCAGTTCTCTCTCTCCCCCGATCTCTCCTCTCAGACTTTCCTCCTTTCCACGACCGGTCCATACTTCCTGTGCAAACGTAGTTCTTCTGAGCGTCTTTCCTCGCGTCTTGATCAGATATTGGCGCAATGTAAGGAACCTTTTTTTTACGTCTGTTTTTTCAACCCCCTGTTTCTTTCTTTGTCGACGAGAGCGTGGTCTTTTTTTTTTCCCCCAGCCCCCGGTGGCTTTAAGGTCCTTCTTTTGATCCTTGCCGCATTTTTGCTCGTCCGGCCCTCGCCTAGATTTTTTGCGTCCGGGCTGCCTTTTTCCCACCGTTAACGTTTTCTGGTCCGTTGTGCCATCCTTTTCCAGGCGTTTTCCCCCAGGGTTGGTGTTTTCTTTCATTTTTGTTAAGTTGTTCGTGTTCGTTTTTTTTTTTTTTGCCCCCACCCTTCCCCTGTCCCCTTTTTGAACGCGGGTTTGAACGGCCACCCTGTTTGGGCCATGACGTGCCCGCTTCTCTTTTCCTTGCATCGCGCGGCGTGTCTCAGCTTAATTCCGGTGGGAGACATTCTTCCTTTTGGATTTATTCCTCCTCAGCTGCTCTTTCCATGGTCCCCCTTTTCGCCACCAGCCCCAAGGCCGAGAGCCTTTTGCCGTGAATAGACTCCCCTTTCCCATGTTCTTTTCTCCCCTCTTTCCGCTGCGGAGCCCTTTTCCTAGAGTAATTCCCGATTCACGCGGTGCGATGATTCTCCCTCTCTCTGTAGCGAAGGTTTTGCGAACGTCCTCGTGACCTAGCGGGCGTACCTTTTACTGCGTACCCTTTTTTTGGCTGAGATTTGCTGTCTACCTTTTCTTCCTTTCCGTGGTGGTCAGTTCCTCGCTCTGCTCGATCCCACGTCCGCCAATTCTCGCTCCGTACACTTTCCCCTTTCCCTCCCGCGGCCGGTAGCGAACAGCGCCTCCCCCCGAGTTTTGACCCGAAGTCAGGTCTTTTTTTAGTGCTTGTGTCGCTGCCCTCTTTTCCTGAACGCGCCTTGATCTTGACCCTCTTCCACTCTTTCTTTTGGCCCTTTAGCTTTTTTTTTTCCATAGCCCCGGACCCAGTTCCCCCTTGACACCTTGGATACCGTGTAGCCCCTATGCCACACGCACGACGTGAGTTTTCCTTTCTTCTATTGCCGCGTCGTCACTCGGTCTTTAGTTACTTGACTTCATGAACGGATTTTTCCGTTGTACTTGTTTTTTTCCCGACCTCCCAGCCGCCTCCCCCAGCGCCGCGCGTCTGTCAACATGATACCTGCGACGAACCCCAAGGTTTTCCTTTTCCTAACAATTCATCCCTCTTTTTTTTCTCTCCAGATAGCGCGTAGCAATCCCCCAGAAACCGATGAGATTCATTTGCCTTTTTGTTTGTGCGTCGTTACCTCGTTCCTGCTTGAGCCAGGGTTTACCCACAATCTCCTTTTCCCTCAAGCGGCAGGTTGATCCTCCTCTAATTAGTTCGCAGTGGAAATGACCTTGGTAGTCACGCCGCACTTAGTCTTCCTCTTCCCCTAGATTCGGCCTACAGGCCCTCGGTTTACTCTTCTGATCTCTTAGGCTTGTAGGTTGACTTTGACATGCTGGATCGTTTGTTAACTGATTTTTTTTCCGCCCTCTTCGTTGATGCGCCGCCCGCAGATTTTTTTTT
>Ga0179593_1574306_pt1 | contig 13313 bp, 14 predicted proteins | sample CZODoug2_1_08_16_FD_185931 | JGI IMG/M metagenome (GOLD analysis project Ga0179593, IMG submission 185931) | Vadose zone soil fungal communities from Angelo Coast Range Reserve, California, USA - CZODoug2_1_08_16fungal (PacBio error correction) | ecosystem: Environmental > Terrestrial > Soil >... | reverse complement strand
ATGTCTTGGAAAGGCATTGAGAGCTAGGTTTAGCGTCTTCCCCCCAGAATTTGGGAGGGATCTTCTTCCATAGCTAGGGAAACTCTTTTTTGATCATGGGGAAATTGCTCTCCTTTCTCCCAAGTTTTGCCCTTCGAGTTCTGTTTCACTTTCCATTCTTTTTTTTTTTTGAGCTTGGGGCATTTTATGGACGAGCATTTTGTGTTCCTCGGGCGGGATGTGACCAGCCCTGTGTACTTAACCTCTAAGATCTTCCTTTTCCTTCCCCCCCTTCCTTGGTTCTGGCCGCACGCGTACTCGACGTCTTCTTTGACTCAACTCGTGGAGGCAGATTCTAGTTCCTCTCTTGGGTTTTGTGGCTCCCCGGACAGGCCCTTTGCGAGGGGAGGAGGAGTGAACAGGTAGAATAAAGTCGGTACTTTTTCAATCGCTCTTTTTTGGAGACGAGCTTCTTCTTAGTTCCCCCCGTATGAGTTTTATCCAGAATCCATTTTTGTGTCTTTTCTGGGGTGTCTGGCGTGTACACCGATAGGACTGGTTCCCGCTTTTTTTTCTTTTCGCGAAACGAGCAGACCCTTTTGCTCCTCATTTTGGTCGTTTTGCTGCCGGTGGCGATCGTGCTCGCTTTACCCTTCCCTGGTCAGGGGTAGGCATTTTTCTTCGTGGTCGCTCTACCCCGGAGACTTTCTCTCCTGACTGTTTTCCCCATACCTCTTTGAGTTGTGGCGCTTTTTCCCCATTTATGTCCGCTCTCGGACTCTCGCTTTTTGCATTTCACGAGGCACATTCCCTTCTTTTCCACTGGTCTTCATGATGGACTTTTGTTGTTCGATTTTCCTGTGGCTGCCGAGGGGTAGGATCTGTCTGAAGCTTCCTTGCAGAAATGTTGTACCCTGCCTCAGCTTCTTTCGGGTTGATCAAGTCGATTCCGTTTTTTCGCCCGTCTATGTCCGCGGAAAGCCGTCCGTCGTCAGCGTCCGCCTGTTCCAATCTGTTCCTGATCTCTTTTTTTTTCCTGAGGTCGGCTTGCGCTCCAGTTGTCTTTGTCGTTTTTTTATCAGGAGCTGATCATCCTCACTCTTGCTTTGCGCAACCTTTCTTCCGATTACCTGGACGCATTGAGGTTCTTTGATATGCGCGACCGTTGGATGGTAAATCTGGCTTGGGGTTCGATGGACAAGGACCTTTTGTTGTGTTAGTGCGTTTTTCCCCCTGCTCCCGACAATCGGTGCTGGAATTTTTTCTGATTTTTCTTGCCTTTCAGCGGAACCCCTTTTCTCTGAATCCTGGCGAAGACTTTCTGGCGACTAACTTCGTGACCTTGTAGACGGCACCTTTTTCCAACGGATCATACGTCCCTTCCCGGCCCAATTAAGATCAGTGCAGTTCTTCTGGGCTTCCAAGACGCCCACCCTCTTCTTTTAACTTCCTCCCTTTGTTTTTTTTTTTTTTCTTCTTGGTTACGGAGGGCTCGAGGCCCCAACGATTTTCTTCCCTGTCTTAAGGTTGCCCCGGATGCGTGACCATGATACTTTTCTTCCCGCCCCACTTCCTGCAAAACGTCGACTTTCGAAACACGTCTTCGCTCCCTTTCACCTTCTCGCAGTTTCTTTTCCCTTGCAGGAGAGAAGTTCTACCACACATGTCCAGCGCCTCTCTTCTTGCCGAACTCCCCTTTCCCATCGCCCTGACCTTCCCCCTCTTCCTTAGGTACCGCCCCGCAGAGATCATGCCCCCGTCCTGCCGCCCCTTTTAATCTGAAGCCCTTTTTCGTTCCACCCCTTTCCTCGGCTTTCGTTTTGGCCATGGCCGCCTCTCAAACCCCTTCCCCGTGTTGCCCCGTTGCTCTAAGTATTGACATTAGATTCCGCTCCCAGCAGTCAAAGCAGAGGAATAGACTCTCGACGTCGCAAGCTCTACTCCCTTCGCCCCCGAAGAATAGACTTCTCCTTGCCTCTGACGTTTTTTCCGGAACCCTTTAGTCCAGGCTGACCTCCCTTTCGAACCCCCCCCCCTGGATCAGCCACAGTTCCTTGGTCCACCCTTTTCAAATTTGAAGGGAAGCAGATGAAGATTCGCCCCCCATCCCAAGCCTTTTTGAAGAGTGGCTTATCACATGCGGGCCCTGAGAGAGTCTGAACCACCCCCTGGTTTCTCCTCCTCCACACCTCCATAAGATCAAGATGCTGCCAACTCTCTTCTGATCCAGATAAGATCATATTTACCCCCTCGCCTTCCCGAACCCCCAGTCATTTCCCTCAAATTCTTTCAGTTAGAGCAATCTTCGAACCCCTGCAGAAGAGACATTGTTTTCGTTTGTCTCACCACGCCCAGTCCCCTTATTTTTTCCCCCCTGTCCCCCCCACGTGAAACCGTTTGACCTCTGCCCTGAACCGGCTCTTAGGCACAGAATGCAGCCCTCTCCCCCCCAAACAGCTCTGTTGATGAGCCAGGCCTCTTCCCTTGATTTCCTTTAGGGCGACTTCCTCGCCCCTTTGAAACGCAGGTCTCCTTTCCCTTGACTCCCTACTCCCCCCCCGATTGCGCGCAGCGCGCAACCTCGCTTGGATAATTCACACGCTCTCCCCTTCCCGTTTCAGATTTCCCCGAACTCATTGTCTCACAATCCCCGCGCGAGTCCTGGTACACCGGTCGTGTTCCGGTTCTCTTCGCCCCTCCCCCTGGTTGGGTTTTGAGTAAACCCCCCACGACACTTCTTCGTCCCATACTCTTTCTTTTAAACGAACAGAACCTGTTTCCATCCAGAGCGCCTTCCGCTTCCTTCAATACTCCCCCAGGGACACAGCATTTTTTCCAGCCTGCCACAGAGAGGATGCTGCCTTGACCCCCCTCCTCCATCCCCAGAGAGTTCGAACGGACACTTTCTCACCCCGCAGTTCTTTTGGAAAGATGCGCAGGTTTACCATTCTTTTTTATCCTCCCTTGTTTTTTTTTTCTATTTAGTCCCCGATTGAGAATAGGACTCATTAGTTTTTTCCAGTTGAGAGTTAAGTTAGAAACTTCGGTTCCTGGTTTTTTTGGCCCCCCTGTCAAGGAAGTCTCTTGCATCTGTTCTCTATCTTCTTCCCCTTTGGTCTGAGGCTGGATCCGCCTTTTTTTGCCTGTTGGAATGCAACGAATTCGTAGCATGCGTTTCGTTTGACTATACGTCAGTGGTGTGACGCTATGAGTTTTTTTCCTCCCCTTGACTCCGAGGTTTATTTCACTTTTTTTCCTTTCCGCTGCGTAGCATTTTCTTGGGCTGGGACCTTCCCCGACTGAAGAGGAATTCCTACATTTTTATGTCAGAGAGGAATTTTTTTCTTTCTTAGCTTTATAGGTGGGTGATTTTGTTTCCCCCCGGTAAGCCCGAGTTGAAGCGAGTCGGAGTGAAACCGGTTCTCCCCTTCCTTCTTGTTCAAATGGAAGCAAGACACCGACTGGAGAGAGATGGCTGGACTTTGTCCCCCCCTCTCTCATATGCACTAAGCGTGATGGAAGCTTTTATGCTTTAAGTTGCTGATTTTGTTTCCCCCCAGTCCTTCCCTGCTATGATGGAGGGTTGCCTGTCGGCCAGGTATCCTTTGGTCCTTTCAGAGGTCTTCCGTGCGATGCGGTGAAAGGATCTTTCCCTGGCCCAGGAGGCGAGATTTTTTCGTACATTTCCCTTAGCGTATGAGAAGGAGTCATTGGAATCCCCGTTCTTGCGAGGGGTAGTGGTTTCCCCTCTATTTGTTTTTTAGTACGAATCGGGACATTCCTCCTTTTTCCCCTCCAAGAGGACCAGGATCGATGGACCTATCACCTCTGATTGAAGATTAAGATGGAATTTTTGGCTTATTATCTGATCGGTATCGGGTAGAATAGGATAAGTATTTTCATTTTAAAAGGAAGAACCGTCAGTAGACAGTTTTTCCCCATTTCCCCTTCACGTCGTTAGAGCGTTCCTAGTTTTTCTCGCGTCGAGGACGGATGGGTTTTTCCTTGTTTCGGAATTTTCTCTCTCGAGAGGTCTTTTTTTAGATTCCTCTTCTTCCAACCAGTTCGGTTTTAATGATGGCGATATTCATCCCTTGTCGTCCTTTTTTTGGTTTAAGGTCTCCAACTTTCTCCTCTTTGATTCTTTCGCAGTCCGCCGTGCCTATCTGAGAGGATACTTGCAAAGGTCTTTCCCTTCGATAGGATCTATGTGCCAAGCTCTTCGGTGCCCTCGGCTTGCGGAGATTAGGATCTGTGGATCTGAATGAGAAGCCTTCTCTTACATCCCCTTCAGAAAATAAAGGGAGTTGCAGACCCTTTTTACTGAAGTCCGACCGTTTACTATTCCCCTTTCCCCCCTTTACCCCCCCCCCCTTTGTCTTAATTTCGCCGGCATCGGCCCGGACTCGTCCGTGGCTCCCGCCTAACCTATCTTATCGTCTTTGTTGTTGAGAGATCTTGGTTATTTCTCCGCGGCGATAAAGGATCAGTTTCCCTTTGCTTTTTTTCTTCCATTGGTTTTTATATTCCTTCTGAAACTTTCGCCTGCGGGCTCTAGACCATCCGATGTACAAGAGAACCCTGTCCGGTTGAGGAAGGATGCTTTTTCAGGATCTAAACCAAATTCCCTCTTATGCATTCTTAGGCAGACAAAGCACACTTCCCTTTCTTGTGAATTCTTAAAGAAAGATTTCACTCATACTTCCGGCACTCCACGGCGCGCTCAGCAACCCGTGGAATAATGAGCTCCCCCCCAATTAAGACATAGAGCACCATTTTGCCTTCCCAGTCACGACCCTTTCGCCAGCTTGTAAAAAGTCAAGGGGGGCCCCTACTCTTCTCTCCCCTAAAGAACTCCCGGAACCCCCCCTCGCCGCACTTGTCCAGCTTTCTTTTAGTTTTTCTTCGCGCCGGACCCGTGTTTTCTTTCATTAAGAATAGAACAAGTCCCATATACTGTGACCCTTATTAGCTTTCCCGGCTGAACCCTGTTCCCCCAGTGCTGGCAAGGCGCGCAGTTTTCCCTACTATGATAAGCCACCTTACGTCCCCTAGGGTTTTTAGGCAACCCCGCCAGTCCTGCCGATGTAGAGTCACAGCGAGCCTGTTCCTTTCCTGAGAGAGGCATTTTCTTTAGATTTGAACCCCGATAAGAGTACACACTCTAGACTCCCCTTGTTCACGAGGAAGGCTCCCCCGCGCTATTACCAAAGATAGACAGCTCCCCCCCTTTGAATCTCTCCTGCCCGGCTCCCTGCCACCTTTTGCAGAAGAACCGCTCCCCTTTCCCTCCGAACCTTCGGTCAGATTTTTTTCCCATCAGCAGACCCCTTTGGCCTTCCTCTCTCTTTCCCCCGCAACTTGTTTGGTTTTGTTCCACCCAAAGACCTTCAGCAGCTCTATCTCACCGAGACCTTATTTTTTTCCTCTCGCACCCTTGATTCTTCCTTTCACCGGTATTTCAGATCCGACTTCGACACCGTTTTCTTTCCTCAACCGCGACCTTTTCCGTCCCCGTTTAATGTACAAGTCTACCCCCCACTCTCAGCTTCTCGGCGAAAACGCACTCGGTCCCCCCCAGTTCCCCCTCCCTATCCGCTTTGCGTTCCGGCCCTTCGGGCTCGCTTCCCTCAAGTTCCTTTTTGTCGTGGGGCAGGTACACATCGTTTTTTTTTTTCGCATCCTCCAGCGCTTCACCCCACGCCTTCTCGGCAAATACTCCCTTGCTTAGAAAAGAACCGCACGTTGACGTTTTCCTTTTCTTTTCCGAAGCCGGCTTTTTTCCTGCCCGCCCAGACAGCCCTTCCTCCAGATTTCGCGGGCCGAGAGAGGTCGCGAGCACTGCAACAGGTCTTTTTTTTTTTTTTTTTTTTTTTTTTTTGTTTCGAAAGGAACTCCAGTTTGGAGAAAAAGAACTTTTCACGATGAGAGTTCTATCCTTGGTACACATCCTTATCTACCTCCCATACTTTGTTGTTTATCATCTTCTTTCGAGGCCCGATCGATCCTACATCAGTAGGGTTTTTTCCTGTTTCCTGACTTTAAACCGATGTGTGCTTGTTCGATATTCCCCCCTCAGAGCCTGGACAGACTCGGTCTGCTGCTCAGGCCTGTTCTCTTTGTGATAGAAGCCGGATTCTTTTTCGCGTTATGTTTCATGCCCTTCTTCTGTGCTCTTCCCCGGGTTTTGGGACTATTTACTGATTTTTAAGAGAGTCATTTCCTCACAGGCCTTTCGAAGAGGCCCCTTTTCCCCCGCCTTCCTGCTAGAGAGAGCCACCCACTTCTTTTTCCGGGAGAAAGAGGACTCTTGAGGCGCTGTTGATGAAACTCTATTCGGACTGCCTCGGGTTTTAAGAGATGCGCGATCGGGTTTTTTTTTCCTGGAAATTCTTTGAAGGCGCAGCGTTTGCTTTGTTTCCCCCCTTCTTAACCAGGCTCTAAAAGTTTCCCTGTCTTTCGACCCCCTCGCGGGTGGAGAGAGACTTTCTTGCACCCCTTTTGATATGGGTCGACGTTTTGGCTTTGGTGCCGTTTGAGCGTGGCCTTATCTTTCTTCCATTTCTGGGATTTTATTTTGGTGGTCCCCGGGTTTCTCCTTCACTTTTTAGTATGCTGAACGGTGGAGATATCCCCTCTGACGTTCAAAATACCTTTTCTTCCTTGGTCGTCAGAGATGTCGGTCCTTCTATTTCCAGGCGCAGGGTCCCCTTTCCCTTTGTGTTTCAGGCAAGAGTTCTCGCTTGGGTTTTTGTACTCCCACTGGTGAAAAGTCTCTTTTCTCCCGGCATAGTTGGCGTCTCCCCTTCAATTCAAAGGCATGAGAATAGATATCACCTTTTCGTGCGTTGCGATTTACTGGAAGGACTTTTTGCTTTTTTTCGAAGGATGAAGTCGCACCAAAAGGGTTTTTTTAAAGGACAGCCCCTCCCCCCCTTTGAGATGCTGGCCCTTTCTCTCGTGTTCATGCTGTGTCGGCGATGGTCACACTCCTTCCCTTTTTTTTTTGGACCATGGAGTTGCTTTTCCATTCCCCCCGCGGGCTTTAAGAGGTTATTTTTTTGACCTTCCCCTATGTGCCACCGGTTTTTAAGAGGCGTTCTGATATCTTCTGTTCAGCAACCTTTTTCCCCTTAGTCTTTCTCCCTGCCCTTGAGGAGGGATCGTTTCTGCTTGGACCAGGGAGGAGGAGATGGTTTTTCTTCCCCCCCCCAGTCAGTGACGGTGAGTATCTTTCCTCCCCGTTTCCTTTTCTGTCGAGCCTTCTGCATTCCGAAGAACTTTTTTCTTCCCTAATAACAAGGGAATCATAATACGTGTTCCGAGCCGTAGTTTTTTTTTTTAGAAGTGTCCACTAGTTCCCCCCCAATTATCATTTAAAGAGAAGACCTTTCCCCCCCGTGATTGTGTACGACTGCGGCTCTACATCCTCTTTCTCATAATCAGTGGTCTCTTTTGTCTTCCTTTCGGTTTTTGTGAACGAGTTCGCCCTCCCTGATACCCCCTTATGCCGCAGTGTAAATTATTCGGTTTTACCAGTTTTCCTCCTGTGAACATGGTAGAAGGGGCATCTACCACTCCCCTATTAGTCCATTGTATTATGGACTTCCAGATTCTGGCGTCCGAAGGCTCTCCCCCACCCGAAAGAGTCAGCGATTCAGGCCGGGCCCCCTATCCTCTGGCCCCCAGCGCCAGAAGATCGTTTCCTCCCTTCTCGCTCATGATTCTGCCGTGTTTATCCTCATACGCCCCACTTCTTCCCCTTCACCTCTTGCCAACCCTAAACAGCAGAAGCGTAGATGATCCTGCCTCCTCCAATCCGGGTTGCCCGCCATTTTTACGCCCGCCTCATTAGGAAACTCCCCGCTCATGAAAGACTGCCCCCATTCAAGCTCCCTTTCCTCGCGGCGTGCCCCCCGCTAACGCCGGAATCGAAGGGATCACCCCTGCTTCTTCCGTTTGCCTTCCTGAAGGTCAACCCGTCGGCTCCCCGCATTCCAAGCAGAACCCTCTCTTTTGATTCCCTCAGGACAGCGGAATCGACCCCCAACGCCGGAAGATGAGTACAGCTCCTCTTGCGTCCGGAGAACCCACCCCCCCCCGAGGAAGATTTTGAGCGATGTCCCGGAAAGGTTGGAGTCGTACAACATCCCTCGATAAAGCTTGGTTTGACCCCCCCCTTCCCGACTCCCCGTGACAAGATAAGGTAGGTACCCGGCAACGCCCCTTTTTTTCAAGCCCCGCGCAACCACACGGAGAGACTTGCGCTTGAATTGGGTTTTTTTTTTTTTGTAGCTCCTTTTCCTTCTCCCAAAAGCAGGAAAGCGAGTCAGTCGGGCCACTCTTTGGAAAAATCCCCCAAGCGGCTCTGATGAGAATAGAGTCAAATCTCCAAGAATATCGTCCAGCTCGAGGAGGGGACCAGGCCTCCTTTTTACTTCTCTTTCCCTGTTTACCGAAGAAGCAAAGCGAAACCTTGTCTCTTTTCCCCCTTCAACCTTCGAAAAACAACTATGCGCCTTTCTCCCAGATCCTCCCTGATACTTTTTTTTTTCTTCCCTCCTCGCCCTTTTCCGGTGAGGACAGCCTCCCTCTTCCTCTTTGAACAGCGAGTCTCTGGTTCTTTCCCCGGCGATCGGGTAGAAGAGAATTCCTCGTCGTTCCCCCCCCCTCTCTTCTCCTTAAGACTGCCTTTTGGGCGCTAACCCGGAACAGGACCTTTTTTCCTTCCCCTGAGAACGCAGACGGCGTTCTTCCCTATGAAGGCGAAGCAGGGCTAAGTTTTTGCGGAGATGGACGGTGCCCGCCCTCACAATTAGAAAGCGTGCCCTCTCTTCCCCCCCGAAGGGCGGCAGAGCCGCCTTGTCCTTTTAACAGGACGAACATTCCTATAATCCGTTTTTTCTGTTTAGAGATTGCTTTTACACCTTATCTTAGAATACGTTCTCCCTTTTCCTCGAAGTGGCGAGTACCTTTTTAATGGTGCGTTAGGGGGATGTTTCCTAGATAGGGACCCTCCGGCCCCTCTCTGGCCCGGGAGAGGTGCTGGATTTCTACCTGGGAGTAAGGGGATGTGAATGTCCATGCTTTTTCTTTTTTTTCTCGGACGTTTTCTGTGACCCCCCTGATTTTGTGACTCTTTCTTTCTGGTGAGACCCTCCTTCTAAAAAAGAGACTTTCCCCCCCCGCCTCCTAATAGAGCTACCTTGCCGGTTCCGGGCCTCCGAACTGAGGAATTACCTTTCTTTTTATTCTCCTCTCTTACTGTGCAGACGGTTGCAATCGCTGAGTCCTTTGCTTCGTGGATGGTCCCCTTCTGCACTCTTTCAGGGAGGAGTCATTTTTTAAGTTTCGCCGTTCGTAGGAATGTTCAGTCAGCCCCACCTGCTGTCCCTGAGATGGATTGGACCTGGGCTCTCTCCAGACGCGGCTGAGGAAGATTCTGTGGGTTTTTTTGTCCCCTTTTGTTGCTCCTCAGGACTCTTTCGAGATGGTGTTGCCTCCTTTGTTTACGAGCAAGTTCTTTTTCCTTTTGGATCGTGGGAGGAGTTGAAACGACTTTTCGTGGGTAGGAGGGAGAGATGGTTTCCATCTTCTTCTCTCCCCTTAGCCTTTCTGGAAAGGAAGTCTTTTCCTGAGCCAGCGTGATAGGGCTTTCTTTCCCGCCCTGGTTTCTGTTCCAGATATAGTGCACTTTTTTTTGTTCTTGCCTAAGCCAGAGGAAAAGTGTCCCCCTGCTTCATTAGGTAATGATGGCAGTTGCTCGATTTTTCTTGATTTGTCTCTCCCTATGTTCGGATGTGCTGCAAGCTTGCCGTCCATTGCCTTCCCCCCTGTCAGCTGGCAGTGGATCCAACCTGGCGGACGTGTCGGAGATGGCCTTCCGTCCCCTTGAGATGCGGTGTTTTTCCCTCCTTCTTTCCAGCCTCGCGGGATACGAGGTCTGGCTTCCCGCCCTTTTTTTAACCTGGTCAGGTTTTAATGCGTATCAAGAAAGAGTAGTGCCTTGTCGCAACCATGGAAGTTCGTCCCCCCTGGGGTTCCGGCTTTTTTTTGGCCGCAGGAGGCCGGGATCGTGTCCTGTCCTTTTCCCTGGAAATGGAGGAGTGCGTCGGTTGACCAAGGCGAATTCTTCGTTTTGATTTTTTCTTACGGAGATGATCGGCTTGCCCTTTTTTTCTCCTGCCCAGGAATGCCGGCCGCCTCAATAACCGAGAGAAAGTTGAAGTGTCTTTTTCCTCACTGTTGCCTTTAGCAAGTGGTAAAAGTGATAGCCCAACCGCCTCACCAGGAAAATTAGGATAAGTGTCTACTTTTGAGTCTTCTCCTCCTAAAAATCCCCCCCTCCCCTCAACTCAGTTGTTGTTTGTTATTGCGAGCTTTTGCGAGAAAGAGCTTTTTTTCCAGGATCTTCTTCCCTTCTGAGGATCATTCTCCGGTTTTTTATTCTGGTCATCCAAGGTCTTCAGGCATATATAGCAAATCACATTGCTCAACTGTACCTGAAGAGAAGGCGTTCCCGCTTTCTGCTCCTTTCCAACATGCCCTTTTACCTTAGGTGAGCAGTCTCACCCATGCCTTGGAAAGAGGCCCATTCCGACTTACTCCTGGTCCATTTAACCCCTTAGCTCCAGCACAGATCCCGGACTACTGCGCCCCTGTCCTTCCCTTCCCTTTTCCCGATTGTGAGCCACGAGCTTAGAGCCCCCCCCTTTACTCCAACAAGTCCCTGGTCCCCACCTTTTCGCGCGAAAGAACTCGTTAACTTTCTACCGGTCCACCTGAAAAGAGAGGGACAGACCTGGAATTTCTTTTGAAAAGATTCCTGACCCGCTCCGCCTACGGTATCGTGTACTTGATCCCCTAGGCTTTTTTCCGATGAAGGTCACCCTAAGTCCCTGAGTGAAGAATTCTTCCTTTAGGATGATAAGCAAAAGGCTGGCAGTTCCTGCATCGCCCCCCGGGACCGCGATTACTCCCCCCTTCTTGTCCCCCTCTCCCCTGTGACCGCTTTGGGATGACACCAGAAAGGCAGTCCTTAGGGAGAAAAGAAAAATTTTTTCTCCTTCTCCCAGCACGACCATAACCCCCCCCCCGTCAATCTCGACCCCACTGCTCCGACTTAGGCCCTTCCGGGTTACCGACCCGCTCCCGCCCAAACAGGCGAAGGTGCAGCGTAGATTTCCCGCCTCTAGCCACGGATAGAACACCTTAAAGAATTTTTGACCAACTTGTTCTCGCCCCTGAGGGTTTCTTTGGCTCCCAACCGCAAGCCAAGTTATCTGCGGACACTCTTTCCAGCACACCAACCGCTGGCCAGCTGCTTTTCTCCAATCTCGAAAGAATCCCCCGCCAACCACCCCAGATCTGCTCCGCCCAGGCCCGGCCTTTTTTCGAGCCCTTGTAGTCTCCCTTTAAAGATAAGAACCTCTCCGTTGTCCTTCCTTCCCTTCACAGCACCACGATGCCTGGCAGCGTTGTTCAACCCCCTTTTCCGCACTCGCTTACTCCCCCCCTACAAAGATCGTCCTACGAGTGCGCACGACTTGCTCTTTGTCCTCTCGTCTTCAGATCGTCGCGGGCGGTACCCCCCCCCCTTTCCGTGGTAGGAATCCCTACCTTCTGTTCAACAAGTACTTTTTTTTGTCCCTTTCTCCCCTTCTTTCCCCCGAATCACGTTTTTTTTGCTTTTCCCTTCCTTACCGCCACGCCGAGTAGTCCATTTTTTCCCAATTCCCAGCCCGAGAGAAGACATAGGGTGACTTCGCTGTGACGACCTTTGTCCTTACCCGTTCCGAAACGGAATCAAAGCGACCACCAAGAAGAGGAGGAGCTTTTTTTTATCAGGCCCCAGAAAAGAAATTCCCCCCTCCTCCCCTCCTCAGTTTTCGAGTTAAGTGCTGGACCGGACCTTCACTTCCCCCTTCCCTCAAGACTTTCTTGTTGAGCAGTTGCTCCCCTGTAAGTTTACGAAAGCTTTTTTGTTCTTTCCGGAAAGAGAAGCTAGGGTGCGCCTTGGATTATGATTTCTTTCTTTTCCTTTTTTTATATTTTCTCCGCGGATCGGCGCGCCTGGTTTGGCCTTCCCCTTCTTTTCGTTAGGTTTTGAGATGAACCGGCGCTCTCTGACTCGGTGACGCGATGGGGAGGACTCCTTTCTCCAATTTTCCTAAGGGGTCCCTTTCCCGCGCTGCAGGTCCGCTTAGTTCTCTTTTCTTTAAGAAAGGACGAGTTGAATCGGGCTGTGAGTCCGAGGTGCGCAGCCGTGTTTCCCTCCTTCGGACTCCTTGTTTTGTACATCGGTCCCTGCTCCCTTTGAGCGTTTTTTTGTGACGCTTCCGGTTTGGAGGACTGGACTGCTAAATTTTTTTTGGGCTGCGCTTGAATTCGTTTTTTCTCTTCCTCGCTTCTGGCCGATGCCTTTGCTTTTTTTAGTGCCTGGTCCCGAATCGCGGGAACGCGTTATGGAGTGTGGTGCTTTTTTTTTGACGCGACCCGCAGGTTTCTCTCCTTTTTTTTTCCCCCCGGTGGAGATCGTTCTATTCGAACGAATTAAGGTGGTACCGCTCGTTGGTTCTTTCTCCGTCTTGCTCAGGAGAGGTTTCTTTTCTTTCCTTCTGGGCTTTTTTGCCTTTTGAACTAGTGATGCTTTTTCAGGTTCCCTTGTTGCACATTATCTTTTCGACTCTATAGGCCTCGCTTTGTTCCGCACGAGAAAAGTTCTCTTGGCCTCTTCATCGGGTCCTGCTTTCGTGCTTCGATGGCGGCCTGTTTATGCTCTCAGGGTAGGTGGGTAGCCTTTTCAGCACTGTGACCATGCTTTTTTTTAAGCGGTTGCCCCCTGTAGATTCCCTTCTTCTTCTTCTTAGATGTTTTTTGCCCGAGGCCTGTTGCTTTTCCACTGAGAAGCCAAGAGGCTGTGACGAGGGAGTTCCCTTCTTCTGTTGACAGCTCCGAATTCTTGGGCCACCCCCTTGTCATGCAGACTGATCATTCGAAAGCCTTTTTTCTTCGAAAACTTTTCAGCCGAAGGGAGTGAAGGGTCCTTTCTTTGACTTGATGATATGATCGCCCTTTTGGGGGCTGAGACGGGCTGGCGTTAACCCTCCCTTTGCAGGTGTTCGGTTCCCCTCCCAGTGGACGCCCCCTGATCTTGCTCGGTGGCATTTGTTGTGTTCTCCTTTTTTATGCAGCGGCGCCGGCGCTCCCATTCCCAAAGGGAGAGCACCTCTTAGAGCCGTCCCAAAGTGTAGGAAGGTTTTTTTAACTTCATAGACCTTTCCTTTTACGCCTTTAAGTCCCCCCTTCTTTCTACTCGGTATTTGCCACAGAAA
>Ga0179593_1382882_pt1 | contig 13313 bp, 13 predicted proteins | sample CZODoug2_1_08_16_FD_185931 | JGI IMG/M metagenome (GOLD analysis project Ga0179593, IMG submission 185931) | Vadose zone soil fungal communities from Angelo Coast Range Reserve, California, USA - CZODoug2_1_08_16fungal (PacBio error correction) | ecosystem: Environmental > Terrestrial > Soil >... | reverse complement strand
CGCATCGAAAGATCTCTTTGTCCAGCGATCAACTCTTTTTTCTCCTTTCAGCACAGTCTCCTTCCTGTGAAGGTCGGCCAGTTTGATCCCCTTCTCTGAGTAAGACCCTGAAAGCGCGCTTTTTTAGACAGACCTTTTTCCAGATATCTTTTTTCCTCTCCCTAGATGTGGAAGCCACCCTTCGTCCCTCCCCCTGGCTCCCCCCACATCACACTGACAAGAACACCAACTTCGCCGGGTCCTTGTTTTCCATCTCCCTTGCCCGTCCCTTTTTCTCGCCACAAATTTCTCTTCGCGACGTTCCCCCCTTCTCTGATAGATGTATGCAAGAAGCCCCCCGGCAGAATTTTCCTGTTTCTCCTACACTTTACTTTCTTTTTTTTTTGCAACTCTCTTGTCTCACCTTCTTCCAGGCCCCTTGGTAGATCCCCCTGTATCACCAAGTAACACCCCCTTTGAGAATCGAACAACTCTTCATCGTCGTTTTTTTCCCCCCTGAAGCCCCCCTATTCAGAAGACCCCCCCTTGAAATCAGTTTTTTTTCTTCCCGAGGTAGTTCTTGCGCCGTGTACTTAGTCCCAAGTTTCTGCAGTATTTTTTTCCTATACATAGATCCAATCCCGCTCTGCAGAGTTCCCTTTTCTTATCTGACTCTTCCTTTCATTCTCCCACTTCAGATGATACGAGCCGGATTTTGACTCCTGTGCTTTTCCCCCCAGCGCTCGTTCCCCCAATGCTCGTCGTAATCTATCCTCGCCTATATAATGAAATCTATGCCACATTACTGGTATTTATCTAAGACTGGTTTTCCTTTTCGTCCGACCAGAAGTATAGGCCGTGTTTTTAGTGCTTGACCAGCACCCCCCGAGATGTCTTTGCGGCCGGCAGTGATATGGCTTAAAGTTACCACCAGATTTCATCCTTTACGAACATCCCTCCCCCCCTCGCTCTCCCCCCTCCTCCCTTCTCTTCCAAAATACTTCTTTCTTCCCTCCCATGTTTTCCATCAACCTTGTCTCCCCATGCATAACCCCCCACGGCACCCCCGAACATGAAGCCCCCATTTACATTTTTTCCCCTTCAAAATTGTGTCCAATTTCCCTCTGAGCCTGTTCCTATAAAAAAATCGTTCCTTTGACTTTCCTGAAAATCCCTTATAACTCCCAGGCCTTAGCATCTCGGCGTAATCTACTGTCTGATTCTCCCGTCGATTATCTTCTTGAATTTACCAGCTGTATTCCTCTCCGGGCTGAAGGATTTTCCTCTCCCGCGGCAATGCCTGTTTCTCCTTGGGCCTTTCCCCCTGATGTCCTTACCAGCTGTTCGCACTTTCCTATGGGTTTTTCGAAGTATTAGCCTGCTATTTTTGAGAATGTTTCAGAGTCTCCCTCCGCAACAGTCAAATGCCATTAGTTTGGTTCCTTCGTTGCCCCCCAGAGTTAAACTCCTCCCTAATTAAGCGTTCAGCCTGTGCGCGCTGGGCGTGGAACCTTCTTCTATGCTTCAGTTAGGTGTGAGTCGCGCCTTTCGCAAGAGTGCCTCGCTGGTGATCTTATGAGAGAGGTTCGGGTGACTTCTTCTTTTTCGGTGAGTCCTTCCCCCCTCCCCTTGCGCTCGCGAGTCCAGACTCCTCCCGATACCTCGGCTTGGGGTGCCCCAGATTGCAGCTACCTTTGCTTGCCGCATTTTTCTGCCGATCCGCGCGTTTCGATTTTTGCTTCCGAGTTGAGAGAGTATACTGTTCCCCCCCTTGTGTGGGTATTAGGCAGCGTCCGGCGAAAGAAGTACCAATCTTTTTTTCTCTTACAGACATTCGTCCAGCTCCTCTGTGAGCCGCGACCTTTCCAGTAGAAGAGTGCGTCTTTGACATCGCGTATTTTTATGAATTCTTTATCTCCCCAATCCCTTTTTCGCTTGAATCTCGCATCGATTTCTCACCGGAAACGTTTTACAGAGATAATTATAATTTGTTCCTGATCTCGCTATCTTTCTCTTCTCTTTTCCTTCTCCTGCTCATCCGTCGCGTTTATCCCCTTTTGCGTCCGAGCCCAAATTTTTTTTCGAATCCTCTCCTGCCCAAAACGGTTGATTGACCCAGGCATGACTCTAGCCTTCTAGCCTGCAATTTTTTCCCATCCGAATTCCTTTCTCTCCACGGCGCATAAGATAGCTTTATGACCAATTTTTCGTTTGAGCCCCTTTTTCTTTTTCCGTGTAGGGGCGCCCAGCGAAAAGTTCTTTCTCGAAACTGCTAGAAATTCTCTAGCTACCCCCTGACCCTCTTCTTAGTTTTCATGAGCTTTTCCCCTCCCGCTTTTCCTTTTATTAAAACTCCGGTTATTTTGCCTGGCCTTTTTTCCGAGAATGGTGCCATTTTATTTTTTTTGAATCCACGGAACATTCGTGTCGTTCTACCCCGCTTGCGTATTTCCCGGGTGCCCTTCCTACGCTGTCGTAGGCGCGACTTTTCTCCCCTTGGCCTCCTCACGCCTAGTGTTGATTTCATTCCCCTCTCTCTTTCGTATTTCAGATGAAAGTCGAACTTGCCCCTCTTGAACTTGTGAAGAGCTTCCAGTCCGCCTCCCTGGTTTGCGTCAAGACTCTAACAACCTGTCATTTCCGTACAAAATGCCACTTTTTTCCTTGGGAGAGAGGAATCACCAATGAGCGTCACGCGCGCCCCCACCTTACCGCACGTGGGAATAGCTTTTCGAGGAGCCTCGCCCACAACACTGACTTCTTGAGCTGTTACGGACATTGTTTGAGGAAGTTCCCTTTCTTTCCCCTCGTGAGATGCTCGCCCAACCTTACCTTGACCATACCCACAGGGGATAACCCCGCTTCCCTTTTATAAGGTCGAGCTTTTTTCTTGCCTAGAGACTGAAAATTCTTTGCGACTAGCTTGGATAGAGCCGCAAGGTTGCTTTCCCGTCTCGTGGCCCTTGATGTTTCGTCGCGTCACCGAATCACAGCTGATTCTTCGTACCTCACGATTGACGCGCGACCCTGTTCCTCAGTTTCCTCTTTTTATCCGGAGAGACGGACTTTCTTGAAGTCCCCGATTGCGCCGGCACTGTAGTCCCAATCTGACCGGTCTTCCTGATGCCGCCACATCCCTTTCCCCGCCATCGTTTACTTTAATCCCTTTGAGTTTCTTTCTTTTTCGATTTCCGATGTGCTGGGTCGTGTGATTTGCGCGATTTGTACCACACGCATTGGTCCCCTCTCCCGCTCGACCTTCGGAAAAGTTTTCCTCTCCAGAGGAGCTAAGGTATTCAGATTCCCTCGTAGAGCACTCCCCCCCGCTATGAACACTGCTCGCGGATCCGCTGCTCTGATCTGCGTGTCATCTCCTCGCTTTGTCTCGTCCTTTTGCAGTGCGTGTTTTGATCGGCTACTTCCCCCCGCCCCTTATGAAACAAGCCAATAGTTCCACTTTTTTTCATCGACTGCCCCTTCCCCCCATTAGATCCCGATCTTGGCGCACTGGTGTTGGGCGCCTCAACTCTTCCCCTCTCTATGCTCTGTCCCTGTTCCCGAGGCTCTGCATAGCACTCTCTCCTCGGTGGGGTGCGTGAGCTTTGTTCAGCCGCCACAGCCCGGTGTGGTCCGTTTCAGGTGTGACAGAGCACGACGAAGTTTCGCACCCTTCCTGCAGTGCTCCTTTTCAATTTCCACAAAGAATGCGCCAAAAATGTAGGGCCCCTTCCCTTCTTTTTTGAGCCTTACGGCCCGACATTTAGGCCGCGGTGCAGCTTCTCCCCGAATGAGCTTAAACCGTGTACAGCGCACTGGACAGGCCGTTTTTTTCCTTACCTCTTTATGGTCTACCTATGATTGAGCAGTTCCCTATTTATTTTTCCAGCTCCGTTCGATTTCTTTTTCTAGAGATTTCATGCCCACAGCGGCTCAGAGTAAGTCAAAATTTGTGGCCCCTTATTGACATTTCTTTTTCTTCTGCACGCGTTTCCGTGGTTTTTTAGCTTTTTCATCACTTACAATGCTTTATTGTATTCTGTCAGCGCTCTGTCTATATGAGCTCGCAGTCTTGTGCTGTGTCCCTGAATGCGCTTGAATTTCCTGCTGGTTTTTTTCCTCTCAACGTGCCGATGACCCGTCGTCGTCAATGCTGCTCTATTCTGGCTTTCATGAGATTCTCTCTTACTCTTCTCTTGTGATCGCTTCTCCGCTTCCTAAGGCTCCCGATAGACTAGAGTTCCAGAGCATTCTTTTTTTACTACCAGTCCCGCTTGTAAGATAGCTGTGCTACTACCCCACACACCTTCCTCCGTTTCCCTTTTAATATGACCCAAGTACTACACTGATTAGGTGGATCTTCTGCCCCTGAGCTGGCTTCTGGGTTCCCCGGATCTCGAGGAGGTTAGAGGCGCTGATTTTCTTCGGCCCCTTTCCCAGGGGTTGCCAAATATTCTTGCCAGCGAGGGCACCACCTCATCCATTCGCCCTTCGAACGCTAGCTATCTTTCCGCATGGGATGGGATTCATCCTCTCTCGAAGGTGTACCCCTTATCGTTTTCGCTCTGTTTTGGCGAGCGAAGCTGGCGTACCGGGTTTGGAAAGGCCCTTTGTCAAGGGTCTTTTGCGTGTCTGGATGGAACTACTTATCTGGGCTTGCGTGGTCCCCACTAGTTCAATAGGCCCACACTGCTTTTCTGTTAGTGCCCCGAGTTGAGGCTGGGATGGTGTAGGCAAGATATTTTTTTTTAGCATTGCTTTCTCCTTACGACTCGTCTGAGACGCTTTTGAGCTTTCTGATTTCGGTTGCTCGTTGCCTACAACCTTTTCCCCATCTTGTTCTATGATGAGTACATATCTATTCCCCTTAAGTTTTTGGTTGCAGAGAGATCGCTCCCCTGAACCTCTCACCGATAGTTGGTAGAGCACACAACTCTGCCGCGCGTCAGCCGCGGATACCTCTAGCCAATGGCTATTGTGATTGTCCAAGCACAAGAACCCTCTCGCATCGTTATTTAAGTACAGTAAGACCAGATAACGACTTTGCCACTCTGAACTTAGTAGTGTGTCCTTTACAGAGCACAGCCACCGTTCTTGACCATCACACGACCCGCCCCCCACTTCAGAACGGGTTCTCAACGAGAGTGCCGAGTCCCTATTCTCTTCTCCACCCATGATGCTCTATACTTTCTTACAAGGCGAAGATGACCTTTTCCCGAACTCACCTCCTTCATCAGCTTATCTTTCTATTCCGATTTTGTGTTCCGGCGTGATCATCCTTGCAAATCCTGCGTAGATTTGACCCTGCGATTTAGTCTGCTAAATCTCCTCTCCGTTCGGCCCCCAGCGCCCCAGTTCTCTGCCGCATTTTGATCCACGAATCCGGTTTTTTATGTTCCCTTGGAGGATTCGATTGCGTGGCTCGCGCTTGCTTGGGGGTCCAGTCACTCTCTTTCTCGCGGCTGCATCGACTTTGTTTCCTGCTCGCAGGGCTTTTGTCAATTGTAATCTGAGAATTGTTTTGCTCGCAGCGGCAGTACACCATATCTTCGTAGTCCCTTGGATCAGCTGCCACTGTTTTTTCCCTTCATTTATCAGTTGCGCAGGAAGAAACAGATTTTTTAGTCTCTCCCCTCAGGCGGGCAAGACCGTCTCTGGCCGAGCGAGGCGTCTTTCCTCTGCATTCCACCTTCTCCCCATCCCGGCAGTCTCTGGTCTGCCTACAGCCGAATTGAAACAGGACCTTACTCCCTTGATACACTGAGAATTCCCCCTTGTGTGAAATGGACAGCGAGCTCTTATTCATCTTTTTTTTTCTCGATCCCCCCACTTCTGTGAAAATATCGCTCCCACTTAGACTTCTATAACATGCTTGAAGTCGGAGCGCCTCGGAATGGATCTGTGCGCTAGCTCTTTGATCGTCTAGTAGGGAGGCAGTAAGGAAGGATGCGAGGCTCATGCTTTTAAACTGGAATTGAAGTCACAGCATGCGAGTTCTTTTCTATGCTTTGTTTTCGCATTTCCTTCTCCATTGAAGGATCTGAGAAATTTTCTCGGATTTTTTCCGAACCACGTAGGACGCTTGGGCTGCTTGTGCCCCGTCGATTAACTCTCCCCGCCAAGACTTCGAGGGCTGAGACGAGTTCCCCCGACCCGTTTGCGCTATCGACTTTTTTTTCCGCATATCGTGCTGTTCCTGCTTTTTGCCTCCCATGAAGTAGCGAGTTTCTTTGTTCGATTGGGGTCTTATTAGTAGTCCTCTTTCCAACACGCCACAAGGAGACCTCTATGTTCGTGCCGCTATACTGCGGCCTTATTCGAAGAGTGGCCGCAGTGGCGAGAGCCCCGCGGTCTTTATGTTGCGCGAGAGCCTAGCTTACTCTTCTGCGTAGTTCCCTGTCCACAAGCGCATAAAGACATTTCGCAAGCACACTCTCCGGCCGCCCAGTCTTTCCTTTTTGCCAAGTAGATGGCTCATACCTTGGCTTGTCCTTATTTGTGGTGCCAATCCCACGAGAGTCGCTTGCCGCGCGCCATCTCTCTCCCCTCCCGCAGATCTCCCTAGGTCTAATCCCTTCGCGTCTTCTGCTTCTGCTTCCCCGACCAAGTGTAGTCGAAGCCAGCGATTCCCCCCACTTCTTCCTGAACACTGTATTTCTCTGCGCACTTTCTCTCGTATCAGGTTGGAAATAGCGTCGATCTTGAGAGATCTTCGCAACCGGCCCCTGCTTTCCCTTTTTTTGTCTTCCCTTGCTCCTTTTTGCGTATCAGTGAACCACACGTTTTTCGGAACCCTCCGGCCACCAAAGACGCCCGTCTTAGTAGGTTTTTACGCTCCCCCTAGCTGCTAGCACAAAAGCCCGTTTTTATGCTTAGTCGTGCCAGCCTCCTGGGTTATTTTTAGCGTTCTTTTCCATTGTTGTTTATATTCCCCGTCAGTGCTGTCCAAGTTCAGGTTTTCCGACCTCCACGCGGCTTGAGCTCTTCGCTGGCGTCCTACAAGCAGAGCTTTATCATACCTCGATATTCCTAGTTTTGTTCAGCAAGTTAGACTAGCCCCGCAGCGCACTTCGCAGTAGTGAAAGCTTTCCGGCTGTTCACTTCCCTGTACACTCTTGGTACTCACAGACTTTGGTCGGGATTAGCCACACCTGTACGATTTTCCGAACCGACATTTCCCCTACCGGTGTAAAGTTAGTTTTTCTCGTTTTATCTTTAGCAGCAAATTTACTTTTTTGATTGTTTAGTTTTTACGCTTGCGCGCCATTCCTCGAACCCTCCTTTTCACTATTTAACCCAAATGCTCGAACGCGGCCGTTTCTCCTTTCGAGCGTCTGCCTGTTTTTTTCTGAAGACTTAGGATCTAACTTTTCTGTCTCGACTGCCCCCCGTAGGTGCCTTTGTTTTGTTTGTCTAGCCGACCCGATGTGTGGAGAGTCTCACAGCCTTTTTGCTTTGAGCTTGAGTTTTTCTGCTGGAGAAGGTTGATCCTAGTTCCCAGTTCTTGCTGCTCTCCTTTTCTTTTTCCCTGAGGCCCCCCTCGCTGTGTTAGATTTCCATCATTTCCCGCGCTCCGTCTGCCATAGGAGATTCACGTCTGCTAGTCCCTTAGGGAAGATTTGTCCTGTCCGGCGCTGATTCTTTTGTTGGGACGAGACTACGCCTTCCAACTGGGAAGTATCCGCTCTACCCCCGGCCCAGTTCACCTGGATTCGCCACCCGGTCCCTCCTCTTTCAGAGTTATTATAGCGGATAAGCTATGGATGCCTCTGGAATTAGCGCTTGGTCCCGTCCCCTTCGCGTTGAAGTTACTCCGGTAAGAACAGCAAATATTCCCATTCTCCCCTTCGATTCATGATTCAGGTAAGGCAGATATTGGTTCCGTCTGCTCGAAAACCTTCCCTTCTATCTCCGCTCAACCGCAACCTCTGGTCCATTTACCTCCAGAGGCCTTTCTCATTCCGCCCCAGCCGGTGCCCCCGACGAAAAAGCCGGAGGCGTTTACGTGTCGTTCGTCGGAGAGAGAATTGTCGCCCAAATAAGGCGGGGTATGTTTGACTGCGACCCCCTAGTTTTACTCACGAGCTTTCCTTCACTTGACGTTTTCCTAAGTACTCAGGTCCTGAGGAGCGGATTTCATGCTTCCTCCCTACTCGCCGAGAGTTTTTTCTATACCGTCCCTTTCGAATTGAAAGTCCGTCCTCGCTACTCAGGTCTCCTTTTTTGGATGAAGTTCTACGAGTTTTTAAGTCAGTCCCGCCTCCTTTTCTTGATGAGGAAAGGATATTCGTTCCCCAACTTTTTCCTTCCGGTTTTAGCTCTGAGGATGATGCAGTTTGCGTTGGGTTTTCCTATGGTACAGTCAGACCTTTACTCTGCACCGTGTTTTACTTTTTTGCATGAGTTTCTTTTTATGATGCCGCTTTTGGCAATCCTTTTCATGACTGATGGTTTTTTAGTCCACCCTGGCTCTCTCTTTCGATACCATTTTTGCTGTTTTGACTCCCTAGCCCCTGCACCCCAGAGCTTGGTCCTAGCATTCTGACGCCCTCCATTTTCCTCTTCAGAGAGTTTGACAAGTCGCTTCTAGTTTAAGATGTTTCGGCTCATCTTCCTGACAACCACATTTTCCCGAGCTCCGATCCCCTCCTACGTCCCCTCCCCTTACCTTTACTGATCACCCCTCCCTTGATGAAGGTGTTCCTGAAGATGGCTTTGTTGGCGCCCCCTTGATAGTCTAGACTTCGTCGGAGAGATGGAGAATGTATCGGTTTTTTCGATGCCCCCTTGCTTTCAACCTAACTTATGAGACTCCTCTTCACCCCCCTCTCCTCTCCACTTTTTATGCCCTTCCGGGTTCTGTTGTTAATCCTGTCGTCCTCGTTAAAACGCGAGACCCCTGTTTCGATCAGACTTGCTTCGGCCTTTTTTTTTTTCCAAGCTCCCTTTCTGACTTTTATGCGTGTCTGTCTGGAATATTGTTGTGACTTTTCGAATCCAACCTTATCTCTCCCCCGTTCACCAACGGGTCATAGGTTCCCACTGTCGTTCCCGGACTCTTCTCTTTGTGGTGGTATGGTCGCCGCCCTGCTCCTCCTGGCTCTCCTACGTCTTCCTATCCCCGTCAGGTCTGCAGGAAGACTTGGTTTGTTAATTGCCCATCCCTCCCATTTTTCCTGCGGCTTCTCCTTTTTTCTCCCACTCGTTGTTGTTGCTCGATCGTTCATCGTGGCATATCCCCTTCCTCGGGATTTTCAGTAGATCAACTCCACCCTCTCTCCCCTTGATCCTCGTACGTCTCCTTCCATGATGAAGGACCGATTTTTCTTCTTAAGAAGAACATTCCCATTCGCCTCTTTCTCATTTTTTCAAAGGCTCAGTCGCGGCCGGGTTTTTGAGATCCCCTTCCTGTCCAGTTTTCAGACCCGCGCACCCGCACCAAATTTCCTTTCCCCTAATGAAAATTCAATACAACTTTCAGCCCGGTTCTGCGTTTCCCCCACCCCAGCGTTTTTAATATTTTTTCAGATCTCCACCCTTGTTAGATAAGTTATTCCCCTTCATAGTCGCGGTTCGCCTTCCCTCCCCAACATGGAATGTCCTTTGTTAGAATTCCTCTTTCTTTTGTGTGGCTGATGTCATACTTTCTGTTGTCAACTTGCTATGCGTTTTTCCTCGACAGCCGCTTTCGCCCCTTTTTCTCCCTCTCCCTCGGACCCCTACTGACTTTTTTGAAGAAGATCAATTCCATCATTTTGCTTTTTTAGCGTTGCTATTGTCTCCTTTTTCTGTCAGCTCGTGATTTGTTGCTTTCTTATCTCCTGACATCAGACGTCGTGACCGTTCCTAGAGTGGCTTCTTGCTTCGCGGCGCTTTTCCCCCCATCTAGAAATCTAGCGGAGACCCCGCTTTCTCCTATTGATCGTTTCACCATGATCTTCTTATTAGAGCCAGATCCCTTGGATCCCTCTCTCGCCAGCATGGTCTGTGGGTTTTTTTTCCCCCCCCCCAACACCCGGTCATCCTGCAGTTCTCCTTCCTACAAGAAGTAGCAGTCCTCGTCCCCTTCGGCCATCCGCTTTCTCGACGTGCGATTTTTTTACTGCTTCGAGGACATGAACCTTCGAAGGTCCCAGCATTTAACGGGTCACTGCTCCCCACGTGAAACCACCCCATGTCCCGGCAGTTTTCAGCCCATTTCTTTACGTCCCTCCTCAACAATTTTCATGCCATTCCCGCCTGCGACTTCGGCCTCCCTCCCTTCACATTCAACCTTTTTTAATTTGAATTTTAACTAGAGACTTCCTAATCTAGTATACACTTACCCCCGTCTCGGAGAAGTGTTCTGCTCTTCTTAGTATTTTCTGATTTCACTTCTTCGCCGTTTTCGGAAGTGACCCAAGCTCTCCCTCATGTAGTACGGATAAAAGCATGAATTATTCTCGTTGTCACCCTTTCCTGAGGAGGTCTCGAGTCCTTCTCCCCTGCCTTCTTTTCGTCCATTTCTTCCGTGTCTACTTCGAAACCCCAGAGGAACAAGGATTTGGAGTTCCACAGAGACACCCCCTTTCCCCCCTCCTCCCGTCGTCCTCCTCTGGACTTCCCTACTTTTTCAACATTACTTCTCTACGACGTTTTTTCGCGACTACTGCAAAGATAGTTAATTTGACTTTTTTCCTACCTCCGCGAGCTTCTCCCTGGGTCCCGATTTGCTTTTTCTGTCGTTCTATCCGCTTCAAAACAGACCCCATGGAGAGCTTGATCCACACATCTGCCGAAGTCACCTAGTTAAAAGAGCAAGCTCTTCCAGCTTTCTCCGATGTTTCTCTCCTCCTAATGGTTATCCTCCGGTGGTCCTCCTGTATTGACCTCCCATGTTTTTAATTTTTGTCTTTAATTAGGAAAAGGCAACAGTTCAAGCTCCTCCCTACAGCCCCCCTTAAGAACCCCTATTTATTCAGATCTTGTCATGGCCCTCTTTTCAGTATTTTCCCTTAGGTTTTGTCCCCATTCATTTTTTTCATATAACCCCCCTCCGAGTCTTTTTATTGAGATTGCAGCTCAGACGATCCTTTTGAAAAGCAAGCTCGTCCTCGCGACAATTCACCGAGCTCTGCCTCTCCCCGGGCCCTTCGCTATCCCTTGATTCTTATAGTACCAACGATTTTTTCTTCGACTACGCCTCGACCACCTCGTTTCATCCACACTTATTCTCGATCAATGATCGTTCCTGCAGGTCTTAAAGAATTTTAGAGCCCCGTCTCATCGCCCCCTGCTTCTCCTTCTTAGAACATGCGGAGTTCGAGGACATTGTTTAATGTCTCTTGGAGATCCAGCAGAACTAGTCTTGCCAAATTATCTTGCGACACTCTCGTAATCTTCCCGTTCGTCAGGTTTCCCCCCCCTCTTTACGCTTTCCATCTGCGCCCTCGGACCCTCCCTTCTTGGACTTTTAGTTCGCGCCGCTTTTGATGGTCAGCTCGCTACCGGCACACAGGCTTTTTTGTATTATCGACCAGTCTTTTTCGTTCTTCTTTTTCCCGACCGACCAGATTTCTTTAGGACGTATCTACACCAATCCTCCTTTGATAATCCCAAATAGCTATTCTAGTCTTCCCCCTACTCATTCGCGCTGCGAATGTAGAAGTCTCGCCCGTTTTGGACGTTCCCAGTCCCCAGCAATTGACAAAGTTGTGGTTCTGCCCTTCCCCCCAGATTTTTGGTCAGCGCCGTCCGCTCCCCGAGCGGCCGACCCTCCATTCCCCTAGGCTTTTTTCCCGCTCGTTGCGCGGCTGCTCAGCCCTAATTCGACATGCAGGGACTATCGTTGCCTATCCTTTTCTCCTTTCCAAGTTAACTCTCGATAAGTGTATTCTTTTAGACAACTGAATGACCTCCCACAAATTGCTAGACACGAGGACTTTTATAAGATTGTAGGCAGGATAGACAGCATTCGTATTTTCACTGGCGTCTATTTTTGTATGAGCATTGAAAGGTCTTGCAAGCCGGGGCGTGTGTCCGATTGAATGCATTAGACGACCCGTTTGTAAGTTTACGCAGCAGGCCGATCGACGCGAAAGTCGCCAGACGTCGATGGAGGAATGATCGTGATGATGTTTCTTTTCAGCGACGGCAATTTTGGACCCCTCGCGTTGTTCCTATGAAATAATGCAGGTTACCCAACCGTTATGGCCCGACGCCATCTTCCATCATCGTGATTGGAGAAAATAGTAGGTTTGACAGATGTGTGGAGTCCGCTCCGTTGCTTGTGTAGACCCTTTGAGCCATCCTACGACAAGCACACAGGTGAATGTGGTGTGAAACACAAGGAGTAGCGCCCCCGCCCAATATTTCCGCTCAAGTTCGCACCTCGGCTGCGCGTCCAAGAGACGCCAAGATTGCCCCAAGAGCTTTTTTAGGTCCTGCTGACGGCTTCATCCTTATGAGCTAGGAGTCGCCATCTGGGAGACCCGGCCTCGACGAAAACAAGCCACTCGTTCCCCTGCCGCCGCTTTGTTCACCAGGCTCCTCCCCTCTTGGGCGAAGGCGCTTTCCCTCACGAATTCTGCTTGTTGAAAGACATTCCCTGCGTTCAAGAATTCTAGTGATTTTCAGTTGCGGGCTCCTATCGCTGGTGCCACTCTCCCCCAGCATTCGATTTTTCCCCGTGGAATGTTGGTGGGCTGCGGCTCCGCCTAGCACTTCGCGCCAACCCATTAATCGAAGGGCTCTGTTATGCGACCCATTTTCTCCCTTCCTCACCACATCGAGTGGGCCTTCATTGGCTGTTTTTTTTTTCTTTTCTACGGCATGAAGTTGAGAGGGCCCACCATGTTCCCGACCGAATCTGGACCTTCTGCCTCTCTCGTAAATATCCTTCGTCTATCCGAGCCTTTTTGCTCTTAAACTTAGCGTTATACCGCCGCGGTTCCTTTCTAAGATCCCCGCGCAGTTTTCCCGAGTATTTTTTTCCGTCCCCCCCTTTCCAAACGAAGATTGCCATTTTTCTATCTTTTCTCCTTTTTCCCGACGGATAGAGTTCAGTGACCCCTTGTGTGAACGGAGAAGTTTTCCTCGGTTTTTGGCTTTTTTTCCTTGGGTTTTTTCTTCTTGGTCTCAGTTACAGGTAATGTTTGCCCTTTGCTGTCTGTCGGTCCCCGCTTTTCAGATCCGATCCTCCATTTTTCTTTTTCACGCATGCGCGCCTTTCTCGAAGGCTTTTTTCTACTGAGTCCCACCTGATCGATGGACGTAGAGGGTAACCTTTCTGTCTCGCTCCTTCCCTTCGTCTAGCCCGTCTTACTTCCCCCTACTAGCTGGTGCCCCCGATGCCGCCT
>Ga0179593_1659742_pt1 | contig 13314 bp, 12 predicted proteins | sample CZODoug2_1_08_16_FD_185931 | JGI IMG/M metagenome (GOLD analysis project Ga0179593, IMG submission 185931) | Vadose zone soil fungal communities from Angelo Coast Range Reserve, California, USA - CZODoug2_1_08_16fungal (PacBio error correction) | ecosystem: Environmental > Terrestrial > Soil >... | reverse complement strand
CCTTTTTCCCTGGCTCCTTTTTTTTTTCAAGCGGTACCTCCGTTTGGCATGCCGAGGCCACCCTTTTCTCCTATTGTCCTGACCCGAAGCACGTGGGGCCAACCTCCTTTGCGCGCTACTTCGCCCTCCTCCCCTCTTCCTTACCAGGCGCTAGTGTCCGGGTCGGAAATGGTTGCCATTGGTTCCTCCTATCTCGCCGCGCCCCCCGGCTAAGATCTCGTTTCTTTTTTTTCCCCCCCCCCTTCCGTCAAGGGCCCCTGCTTTCACCATCGCAGTCCCTCTAACCGTGGTGGGTTTTTTTGCGCTGCCTTGCACATCCTTTCTCTTTCGCTTTTCCTTTTCCCACCTTTCTGGGCTGGTCCCGGTCTTTTTTTTCTGATTCTCCTCCTTTTCATTCGGGGTCCTGCTGAAAAGGGCGTCATTCCTTCCTTTTCCCCCGACCTTGTCCGGGCGCTCCCGGTTGGTTTAGTTTATTACTTTTGCAGTTTTATCGACCGCCCCAGTCTAATTGGATTTTCAACGTTTTTTAAATTCCCTTTTGTTTTTCCTATTCTGTCGTGCGTAGTCTTTCCCTTCCCCCTGCGGGAAGAGAAGACGTGGTCACCTCCTCTCCCCCTTTGATAGCGTTGGCTTCCTTTTCCTTCCTTGAATGCATTTTCGGAGACTTAATGGAAAATTTTCTTTTGGGTAAAACGAAAGTCCCGGGGTGCCTTCACCCCCCCCCCTTTTCCTTGGCCTCGTACTCCGTATCCGGTGACCATTTTTTCACTCAAGTTTTTTTTGCAAGTCAGCGTCCGCGGTATCACCATTTTTTTTTATGCCTCTTGGCCCTTCCTCTCAACCAAGCCCTGAAAAGGTTTTCTTTTCACCCTTTTTTGCCGGGTTCCCAGGGTAAGACCGCATGAGGTTTCGGCTCTCCCCTAGAGTTTTCCTCATGAAGGGGACATCAGTTGAGCTCCCCCCCGGATATTTTGGATACTCGAAATCCATATTACCTTCCTCGCCCTTTCAAGGCGCGTCCCCCCAGCAAAAACCTCCCTCCTCTCTCTGGTCTTTGGGCCTCCTTTTTTTTTTCAGGTTGGAGGACCTAAAATCCCGAGGAGAGACGTTACGACCCCCCCCCGCTGCCTTGTTGACCTCAGTGAATGTTTTTTTCATTTTCCTCAAAATGCCCGATTTTGCCAGCCCTCTTTGGAGGGTTCCCGATTGCTAAATCCCCCCTTGGGAGAGGCTGTTTTTTTTGCTGCGCGTCTTTTGACTCTTTTTCTTAGCCCCCCACGAAGATATCATCACGCACGTGGATTGGGTTGTCTGCTGCTGTGACTACTCCCCCCTCACTCTGGTCCGCTTTGCGAAACCGGAGATTCCTTCGCGTTTCCTGCGAGTTGATGATGCTTTGGCTGGGGTCTCCGACTTCTTTTCCTACGGCGTTCTTTTTAGCGTCCGAGATTGTCTTTCCATTCGCAATCCCTCGTTTTTTTCTGTGATCCGCTCTTCGCACAGTATCGCATGTGGTGTTGTGGCTTCCTGGAGATGCTCGAAACTACTCGCTCTTTTTATTGCATTACGCTATGGTGTTTCTCCCCCAGAAACACTTTCCGAGCTCAGCTTCCCTCCCTTCCCTAACGGCTTCGGGGGCTCATTTTCTTCATGGGTTTTTCCAACCCGATGGTCTGACGGCAGGTCATTCCCCCTTAGCTTCGGTTTTCTTTTTTTTGCCGGCTTTGGGAAACCGCCCCCCGCGTTTTCAAGATCCGTTCCAAAATACGCTCCCTCGCTGGCCCCCCAGTTCGTGTTCTTTCATCCTCTGAAAACACTTTTCCCCCCTGATTTTCTTGACCGGGGGTCTATCACGCTGCTACTAGGATGTTTGGCGAACCTTTTTGGTCGGCAAGTTAATTATAATTCTCATCCTCCCCTTCCTTAAGTGGCCCGCTGGGGATTCCACAAGCCAATTTCCCCCTGGTTCCTTTGAATGACGTCAGGAAATATACTAGGGCCACTTTAGGGGTTTGCTGGGCGTTGATTTTGACCTTTTTCAGGGAGGGCTTTACAGGTCGTTTGTTAGTTTTCTCGCAGGCGGCTTTTCACCAGGCGGCCTCGATCTGTTTTTCTTTGGGATGTTGTACCGCTCTAACCATGCTGTGGTACATTCCCCAGGCTCCTCCTTCCCCTCTCCAGCCCCCCTTTGGAAGCACTCTCTGGCCGAGAATCTCATCACCTACACTCCCCCGTGCTGTGGCCTCCCTGGGGCCCTGTTACCTTTTTTTCGTTTTTTCTTAAATTTCCTTCGCACCAAAGCCAAGACGTGTTCTCCGCCTTGTTCGCGCAGCAGACGTGGAGCACGGTTCTCTCACAAGAACTTCGTGGTTCCCCAGTTTTTTATTAAGAAACCTTTACGTAAGCTCTTTTTCTTTTTCGCTATTTTTAACTTTTTTCGAAGACAAGATCGCGTTGTAAAGCATCAAACTTTTACATTCCCACGGTCCGGAAGAGACTTTTTCACCTAGATTTTTTTCGGTTACACAGGGCGGGGCCTAACCGACTTTTTTCCGAGTGATTCCGTTCCCCCCCTTCATGTCGTCCTCCAAGTGTTTCTCAGCTCCAAACACTCTCTTTCTTCCTGAGCACTCCAATTCTCGATTTCTCGTACGTCTGGGAAGTACCACCCCCAAGCATGCGCCTACTGCATGCCCTCTCCGGATCGCCCGATCGTATTTCAAGTTTTAATTTAACGGACGCTTAAAGCCTCACACCATCTTCCCCCAAGGATGCCGGAAGAACCCCCTTTCCAAGCAGATAGTTCTCCCCCAACAAACCCCGCATAAGTTTCCCCCTTTTTCCCTTGATGAATAAGGTCGGGTCCAAGCCATCTCCCCTCCCTGCCAGTCCCCCCCCCAATCACACTCGATATTTAGTGCGATAGAGTCCATCACCCAGAAGGCCAGCGCCGCCAAAGGACCCCTTTTGTATCCTCGAGGACACCCCGCACTTGAATCTCTGTCGCCCCCTCTGCATTGTTGCATGCAAATGCCCCTTCCCCCCATGCACTTTCAAGCGGTTTTTCCTTCCCGCAGTAGTGTTTTTTTTACGCGATCGCGGATTTTCTTTCCCGATGTCCCCCTGGGACAAAGCAGTGAGCCCCATCCTCTGCCGATCTTCTGTTCGGGTCCTCCTTTTTTCCTGCCTGCGAATGCGTGTTTCCCTCTTTTTTTCTCTGGATTCTACCCCTAGCGAAGCTGGCCCAAACTTTAAGACAAAAGTTTATTTTTCCCGATAAGGGTTGGGGCTCTCTCCTTCAGGGGCGAGTTTTGTCCCCCATTGACGGTCCTTTGCGGCTGGTGCTGGGTTCGCAAACCAATGCCCTTTTTCTCCCAGGAAGAAAAACAGTGGGATCCCCTCCCGGAAACGCCCTTTTTGACCCTAAACCACTCACGACCTGAGATCTTGAATGTTCGTAGTCCTTTTCCCTTTCACGATTATTTCCGTGACCTTCCTTGGCTTCCTTCCCCCCCCCCTTCATAATTTATCCACAGCCGGAGCCAAACTTTCCCATTAGAACTAAGTCCCCCCCCTCTGCCATTCTTTGAGGGGATGTCCACCGTCCTCCCCCCCCCCTCTCATCTTTCGCATTTTTTTCACGGTGCTCCCTCCCCCTTTTCACGATTTTTTTTTTTCCCCGAACATAGCGAGGGCCCCCCAAAGCAAAAAAAACACCCTTCTTCCCCAAAGTTGACCGGGGTCCTCCCTTTTTTTCTTTGTAAATGCGGTCGTAAACGTCCCCCTTTTCCACGCCCCCCCCCCCAGCGTACTCTTCACGGTTCGGGAAACCATCCCCCCCTCCCTTTTCTTGCGCAGTAGCCCAGAGCTGTTCATGAGTGCCCTGATGCCTTTTTTTTCCCCCAATCCAAAGGGTTGAACTCTGTGGGTTCTTAAACAACAATGCCTGATGAATATGGCTGTTGCCTCCTCCCTTCTCCCCTCTTGCGTTCGTTATTTCCGATGGTGTGCTCAAGCGGGTTCACTATCACTCTTTCTTGAGAAACGAAGATTTATGCCGCTTCGCGGTCCTCTTGTGATTCCTCTTGGCAGCCACTTTTTCGAAACGTTAGAACGCATCGCTGGACTTACTTAAGTTCCCTTCGAATGACGGTCCGTCTTGCTCAGATCTCCTTTTTCCCCCCTTTTGACCCATCCTAGTCGAGGGCTTCGGTGTGTGCAGGGCATTTCTGGCCAAATTTTTCCCTCCCCGCTCAAAAACGGCGGTACCCCTGCGTTACAGAGTCTTCCCCCCTCTCTCCCTTTTTTGAGAGATCTGCATGGCCAAATGGAAGGGACATCTTAACGGTTCGTTTTTGAGCTGCATTTCCCCCTTTCCATCACGCTTGCCTGCCCTCCCCCTCCTCGAACTTTTCCCCCTTTTTGGAAGAAAGAACTTCGAAATCCTCCGAGGTGCGCCCCCCCCATCATGCTTAATCTTCAACTTCTCAAGTTTTTTTTTATTTTTTGGAAAACTTTCTTCCCCGCTTTTCCCGCACAGCCCGCTAATTGGAAGCGCACTTGTCTCCTCTTCACTCGACTTTTCCTAGGGCACACTTCTCCCCATCGTCTTTTCCCCTAAAGAAAGTGGCCATTGGCGCTGCGTAGGCACGCCCCAATTTTCTCCTTTGTTCGGTTTTCCACAACGATCCTTCTGGTGGCTTCCCTGATAATTCTATGCATCCTTCCTTTTCCCCATGCAGTACTTTCGGAATTGTTTCCGAACCCCGGTGCTTTTTTTTCCCGGTTGGAGTTTTTGTTTATTCATGTGGTCAGTTCTTTCCTATTTACCAGCCTCATTTGATTCCTCTTCCTTTTTGGAACTCCTTTCTGTTATAGACCTCATCCTTTAGTCAGTCTATGTTCCCTTGTTTTCGGGACGCGAAAGAGTTGCCCCCGAACAGATTCTTGCTTTGGTTACTTTTACCCCGGGCCTGAATAATTGGTCTGGTCTTCTCCCCCATCCTTTCCTTTTTTCCGGCGGGGTAACGTCTCTCTGGGGTGGCCCCCATGCTTTTTTGTTAAGGAGGAGCTCCCCATCAGAAGATCTCCAGCGGTGCTTTTTTTTAATCGAGGGAGTTAAACCCCATGGGTTTCTCTTTAGGAACTCGCTCTCCAAGTTTACCGACCCCCCTTAAGACGGAACCTTTGATCATTCCGTTTCTGTCAAACTTGCAGGTGCGCCCAGGAGTTCTCGGCGCGGATCCACCCCCCCCTGGTTTCCCCCTAATCAGCCGCTTTTTTACCCGGTTCTCTTTTCGAGAACCATCCCCCCCCCGTCTATTTTTGGCTTTTTTCCCCTTTAAAAGACGAAGCCTGCCTTTTGCCCGGATGCCGACACACCCGAAAAGTTCCCCTCCTTCTGGATTTGGGCTTCCACTCTTTGTTCAATAGTCCTTCGATTCTTTTAGGACAGCCCCCCCAAATCCGCGAGCGCTTTCGAACCCCGCTGTTGCCGCACCCGCTCTTTCCCGTTGCATTTTCTTACCCCCTCGAGTGGCCCGACCGCGATTTTCAGGGATCCCTCGATACATCGTTTTTCCTTTGCGTTTTTCTGTCTCTCATGGGGATCCTTTTTTCCATTGGTCCACGAAGAATCTAGATCTCTGGTTGGATCCCTTCTTTCTCCAAGAAGATTTTTTATGGGTTGAGAACACCGGATTACCTATTCATCAATGCTTTTTTGACCATTCCCGTTTTTCTTCTTCTTTATATCTGATTGGTAAGGTTTTTCTCGAGCATCCGGCGATAGTGATTTTTCCTGAGTTCGCTATTGAATTTGCATACTGGCCCTAGTGATCCGACTATTGTGCTCATCTTCTCTTGACTTAAGCAGGTTTCTCAAGCAGATGATGTTCAACCCCTTTCTCCGGTTGATTTTGAAGTCATTCCCACAAGCTATTGGTTGCATGTCGTAACCCCCCCCCGAAGACCTGTTTTTATTACACCATTGATTAGGTTATGTGATAAGTTCTCTCCCCTGGGGGAGTTCCCACCCGATGGTGACATTACTGCTCCCCCATGAGCTTTTTTTTCTTTTGACGAGTTAGGTCGGAACGCTACTCTCCCGTGAAAAAACTCCTCTGAAAGGCGACATAAAGTTTTTTCTTAATCGCTTCCCCCAACACTGGTACAAACCCTCGTGTACCCTGGGGATCCCCCCCTTTGAAATCCTTAGTCTCGAGAACCTTTCTCGTTTGAGGTTGTTTCCTTCATTCTTTATGCTGCGCGGAAACCCCCCGGAAGGGACACTTCCCCAAGACCTATCGTGTTTTCCGGGATTTGATGAAGATCTCTATCTCGATGCGTGAAAGGGTGGGGCTGGTTGAGAGAGTTCTTCCTTTTATTGCAGTATTTTTTTAAGTCGTTTTTGTTTGTTAGCGTAGGGTTGGCCCCTCCCCTAGATATGACCCTCCGTTGGGAGTGCGGGCGGCCGTTGCGTCTACCCTGCAAATTCCGTATTATTCCCCAAGTCCCCCAGAGATCACCGTAGCAAACGCCCTGGCACTTCCCTCGTCTCTAGGACTAATTCAGACCCCCCTACACTCCCATAGTGATTGTTTTAATACCAGAGGGTCAAATGACTTTTTTTGGAACAGATTCCAGGCCAGAAAAACCGAAGAACGGTTTCGCGACGGTTTAAACTCTAAGGCTTCACCCAGTAAATCCCACTTAACGTCTTTTTGTACCACTTTGTTTTCAGCGGATTAAGTCCGCAAGTGTATTTTCCCCCGAATTCCGTTCTTTTCGTATTTTTTCCCTTCTCGTTTCCCGAGCCCTGCGTTTCCCGCCGGCCAACCTTTCACGTCCTCCCCACCAGCCCGAGTTTTAAGATTCCCCCTACTAAAATAGTGGTCGCCCATTCCACTCCATGACGAGTCCTACTTTTTTTATGCCACAGTTATTAGCTCCGGACCGGTAGAAATAAGTCCATTTACCATAGCTTGGTACCCTTTTTTTTTTTCTCAATCACCCCCCAGTAGTTTCGCGGTACTCTTCTTTCGCGAAGTCAACCCCCCTTTACCCCTCGGTCCCCCCCCTGAAGATTATTCCCTCGCCACGATTTCCAGACGTGGTCCCTTTCCCCCCACTTTTCTGCGTTTTTCCCTTCTTCAAATCTCCCCCCCTACTTACGTACGGATGCGTTTGAGAACCCCGACAGTCAGCCTCTCCAACTCGCCTTTTTTGTCCCATTTCTTGAATCGGTCCCCTTTTTCCCATCGACCATCTTCTTCCCTGCCAGCATCCCGCCCCCCACGAGCTTCGTCTATCTTCGTGGCCCATTTCCTTTCCCACATTTCCCCACCGCGCAATCAGGCTCTCCCCGTTCAAGGAAAATCGGTATATCTTATTCCCCCCCCAGACTTGAAACCCTTTTCTTCGACCTTTTTTTTGAAATTTCCCTCCAAAAACTTGATCATTGGGGAGGCCCCTCCAGGTTTGTTTCGACTTTTCTTTCTTGCGGTCCCTCCAACCCCCCTCCCTTCCCTATGGGCAAAGCAGTTTACCAATTCCCCTTTCGCAGCGATGCTTTTTTTTTTTGCATCCGGGCCTTCCTTCTTTCTTTCCGGGATATGGATTCCTTCAAAAATGCCTTGAAGCTTGGTTCTGTCCCCCCCTCAGAAAAAGTGCTTTTCTCCGAGGCGAACCTTTGGATCGCCGCTTGAACTCGGGCTACCTGCCTTTGCGAAGCCTTTTCTCTCCCGTGCTGGGTCCCAGGTCCCCCCTCTCGAGAACGAAACCCCCTTTTTGCGAACTCCGGCCAGCCGCTTTTCCCCTCACCCACGCACGTTTCGCTTTTTTTTTTCCCCTTCCTTTCACCGGAGTGCTCGTCACGAGGCCAAATGTCCCTTACGCTTTGGCACCCCAGATCATCTACCCATTTTTTTTTTTTTTTTTCATTTACTGAAGAAAAGACCACCTTTTTCCATTCCCGGGAGTCCCCCCCAGGTCATTTCCCCCTCAGAAATCTGTCGAGCGTGCGGCTCGCGGTCCCTCCCCCCCCGAGAAGACGACCCCCCACATCTCTGAGGGCGATCAAGCAACACCCTGTCCCCCCCTTCAAGGAATCCACTCGCTTTGTGCAAGGCTTTACGATAAAATCGTCATTTTAAAACGACCCCACACCCCCCCCCCCCTTTTCCCGGCAACGTCCCCGGCCCCACAATTTTTCTTCCGGCCTTTAGCCCAGAATTCGTAGTTACCTTCTTTACCCACAATAAAGGGAATTTTTTGGGTTTCCCAAACTGCCCTCTTGAATACGTTCGACCAACAGTTCCCTTTTTTTTTACCGCGATGGTTTTGAGCTTGGCCCTTGAACCATTGAGGTTGAGAAACGACAGATCTGAGCGCTTAGGCTAGCCTTCTTTTTTTTTTTGACCAGAGCGGGCAGCCTAAAAACCGTAGAACGATATCGCCGGACCTTTATCCATGTGGTGAGCCTTCTGTCAGGATTGCGAAGTGACTGTCCCCCCTTTCCCCACGGGCTTCAGAGTCTATTGCTCGGTGCATTTTCCCCCCGGTGGTCCTTCTCCTTTTTCCCCAAAAAAAGGAGGTACTTCCGCTTCTTTCCAGGTGGCAACCCACTCTCTCTAATATCCTCTTTTTTTTTTTTTTCCTTGCGGAATGGCCACCTGGTCCTCTTGACCTCCCCCCCGGTACCTAAGGTTTTCCTTGACACCCCTTTTTTCATTCTCTCAAAAGAAGACATCCCTCTTTTGGTCCAAAAGCAAGTTTCGAGTTCACTTCCCCCCGTACCTGTAATTATGCTGGCAATATTCACTTCCTCCCCACCCAACCCCCCCCAGGCCCTCCCCTTCCTTATCCCTTATTCCACACTTTTTCCAACCCCCCTCTCTTCTTCGCGTCACTCCGTACTACCTTCCTCCCTCCCCCCCCCTCATTTTCCCCTTCCTCAGTCTCTCACCTTCTTTCTTCACCCCCCTTCCTGGTTTCCCCTTCCCTCTCCTGTCCCTTTCATACTACCATCTTTGCCCCCGTCCTCTTTTCGATCCCCCTTTCTTTCCCCCTCTCCCCCCTCGTCCTCCTCCCCGCCTCCCCCTTCCCTACACCACCCTCCTCCTCTCTCTCCCCACAACCCCCCCTAGCTTCTATCTCTCGCTTATCCTCTTTCCCTACTACTACGCCATATTCTTACTTTCATTTCCCACCCTTTCTCCTTTCCTCCCCCTTTCCACCCCCCTCCACTCTCCCGTTCTCCTTCCTCCCCATTCCCCTCCCCCTCCCCTCCACTGCTCTCTAACTCCTCCCTTACCCCCTGCTCCTTCCCTATTTCTTTCCGACCCCCCCCCTTCTCTACTCGTAACCCCCCGATCCCCCTCGATTATCCCCTATTCCTTTCTCCCCCCCCCGTTCACCTGGTTGCTCACCCTCCTCGCTCACTCCCCCTCTCTTTTCCTTTCCTATATCTCCCTCCTCCTTCCCATCCCCCTCCTTCGTAATCAATTCTCCTCACTCTTCCTTACCTCCTCATCCCGCGCCTCTCTCTCTCTCCCCTTAGACCCGCCTGATTCTGCCATGAGATTGAGACAATTGTTAGGAACAGGAGCCAGAGCTGGATCTCAAACCCGAGAAACCTTTCGCGCTAAGCGTCAGACCCCTCCATCACCATCGCTTTTCACCATTCTTTCCCCCCTCCCTTTGAGAACCCCCCCGAACGCAATGTCCCGGGCGCTGCAGTAGGCACGGCCATATCCATTTTTTTCGCGACCCACACTCCTGGGATTGGTGGTACCTTTTCCTTCTGGGAGACTTCACTTCAGGCGGAATTGTTTCCTCCTTTCTTCCTTCCCCGACGCGGTTGGGTTGTTTTCCTGGGGACGTTTATCGCATTAACCTCTGGATTCCTCTTCACAACTTGGAACGCAGGGGTTTTTGTTTCTCTCTTTTCGTGGTCGTCGTCTTTAGGCGTTTTCGGGTCTCGAACGCCTTTTCCCTCCCAAATTCCCGAGTAGCGTTGGCTTCTTTTTTTCCCCTCCCGGGAATTTCCCCGGTCTGGTCGTTAGTCCTACGAAAACTTTGCTCCTTGTAACGAAAGTTTCCTTGTGTCTTTTTTTCTGACAGGAACACGTTACAGGAGGAGCCCCCCCCTTTGTCCCCTCAGAAGCTCAAGCCTGCGTGGGTTAGAAGTTCAGCGGTCCGGCGTTGTGTTATGCTCCTTGAGTCGCATCCTCCACCCAGCACCTCTGCCTGAAAAGGCTTCCCGTCCATGCAGGGTTCTTTTTCGGTTTCTCCCCCTTAACCAATTCTGGTCCTCGTTCCTTCCCCCTGGAAGAGGTGGAGCCACCAGCTTCCTCCATTTTTTTGTGGAAGAACCCTAGCCTCGCCAAGGAACCCCTTCTTCGGCTCCGGATGCCCGCCCCCCCCGTCCACATCGTTTCTGGCTTTTTTTTCCAGCGAGGAACTTTTGGAGGTCCCAATCCGCGAGCGTTGAAACACTGTTCCGCCCTCCCCTTGCGGCCCTTCTTAATTTCCTCAACCTTGCCCTTTGGAGACACGATTCCCCTTTAGGTGTCCTGAGATACATCGGCTTTTTCGGGGCGCTCGTCTGCTTTTTGACGTTTGAGAGATTTTTTCGATGTCAACGATATAACGATTGGTTGAGGGAAGGCTTTAAAAGCCAGCTGTAAGGGGTTAAACAGGACATTCCCCTTTTTTTGGTCCATTACTGCTCTATCTATCTGCTTGGCCTTTATCAGACTGCCCGTTGCCGACAGGAGTGTTTTCTGTTTTCGTCCGCAGATTTGACCCACGGTTGCACCCTGGCTCCTGCTCTGCGTTCCCCTATTGCATGCGTGGTTTGACTTGCGTGCAAGCAGATTTTTTCCACTGCTCTCTGCGCGAGTTCCCAAGCCTGGTGCCTGGCGCCCTTTTTTTTTTCCCATTTTCGGCCTACAGCGAAGACCTTCTTCCGGAATCGGCGTGGCATGGGGCGCGGCCCTAGGACCGCTTGGACCGTTTTCTTCGGCGTTTGGTCCTTGCCTTTTACGGAGGACTGCTCTTTCTCGAACGACTCCTCCCTTTCTAAAGGTCCTCCAAGCTTCGTGTATTTCTTTCGCTGAAAAACCCCTCCCCCCCTGACGTGATTGGGCTTTCGGTCCACGCTGCTAATGGCCTCCCCTCTCCCCCGGCTTCGTTTGGGTCTTCTCTCGCGACCCCGGATTCACAAGGCCCCTTTTGCAATTTATTGGCTGCCTTTTCTTTTTTCCCGGGCCGTTGGTTTGCGTTTTGAGCGCGAGGGAGCCTTTTGAGTCCCCGAGTTTTTGGTGATTTTCGCCTCGATATGCGGCTTCGTTTTCTTTCGGGCCGCCCGCGCTACCCTAATGACCAATCCCGGCTCCCCGCGCTCACGCTCCAGTCCCTCCCTGGCACTTTTTTTTTTAGACCCCTCCCCTTCCGCTATTGCTTGTGTACTCTGCGGGGCCCTTCCGTTTCCCTTTAACTGCCCCACGCACCGGGTAGCGCCATCTTCCCTTCAGTCTTCCCAATTTCCCCCCGGGTTTGACCTTGGATCTTCGTCCTCCACTACTGTACTTTCGCGGTATTTTTTTCTTTCAAGAACGCTTTTTCTTTTCCGCGGCAACCTTCCCCTTCTCACCCGCCCTCTGGGACTCGCTGCCGTCAATCGTCTCTGTGGTTTCTCCCCACCTCCCGTCATTTTTCGGACGAAGCCTTGACCCACAGGTCTTCGATGTGTCTTCCAGTCCGGCACATAGTTTTTTTCCCCCCCCATCCCTCGAAGTCTCGAGTTACCTCCTCTGCTTTCACCGCGGTTCCCCCACCACGCATGCGCCATTTTCTTTTTTCTTTACTAGAACCCGAGTTTCGCCAATACCGTGGAATCCTTTTTCCAAGCCGACTCCTTCGGCACTTATTTGACCACCTTCCCCGAAGAAGATAGATACTCTCCGCCAGTATTTCCAGATTGATTTCCTTTTCTTTAGAAAAATAGACTTCCGTCTTTTCTCCCCCGCATCCACAAATAAAAGTTTTTTATATCTTCGTGGTTTGATCCTTCGAGGTCAACCTCGCGCAGCATTTCCAACGACAAAGGAAAATATCTTTGTTAGATTCCCCCCTAACGCCTGAAACCCCTGGTAGAAAATTTCTTTTTGAGGTTTTGACTTCCCCTCCCCACAATGCACTTTTCCTTTTTCAAGCGGTTTTTTCCAAACTGCGTGTTTCCTACCGTCCTTTTGAGGATTTTCTTCCTTTTCCTACACCCTCGATGGACCCCCACGCAGTGAGCCCAACCCTTCCTCTCGCTTGTTCTTTCCACCGCATGAATGGCTGAGTTTTTACGACGGTATATTTCCGCGGTATCCCCCCACCATATCGGACTTTTCTACTCTTCCTCCTCGTCTTATGACGCTTCCCCCCGATAATTTCCTCGCCCTCGACATCAGGGGCGGTGTACCCTCCTTCGAATTTCTGCTGGGTCTCCGCACCCCACCCTTCGTCCGCAAGTTACAAAGCGCAACCCCAGTGGTTCCCCCCTTCGGTATGACTTCCCCATAAAAAAACACCGCTTGCTGGTCACACGGCTTCCGTCTCCCCCCTCTTCAATGTAAGGCCCCCTCCCCTTCTCGGAATGGCCCCCGACTACATTCGGACCCGCCGAAATCCCCATTTAAGTCTCTCATAAGGATTGAAAGGAAAGGTGAGGTTCCCCCCCCAAGGAAGCCCCCAGATGTTTGCGCGTGAGGCACTTGTGGCCCCGGAACACCTCCCGAGACGAAGACCCCCTCTTTCTCTCTTTTTTTTATTAAAGACCCCTCCCCACCCATTCCCCCCCCCCCTTTGGCAGAGGCAATCCCCTATGAGGCTTCCTGGTCGACCTAATCCCTCCCCAACGCGCCTCCTCCGGTCTGAAAACACCCCCTGATACGCATTTTCTCCCCTTTTTAGGTGTTCGACTTTCCCCCTTTTGCCTAGACCACCAATTACCAGGGCTGTTTGGGTTCCCCTGGCCGATAGGGCTGTTTCCCTGCAGCCCCCTCTCCTCTAATTATTTTTCCGCGATGGTTTTCCTATGGTCCCCGCTTTGGTGATGAGAAACGACTGATCTGAGGAGATTCTCTCCCTTTCTTCTGTTTCGCGAGGACAGCCAAGTTCCCTTCTCACGCCTCCTTTTTCCCATCTATTGCCAGCATGATGGTTTTGCGGTAAGGAGGCTCCCCCCCACCTTGGCTGTGCTCTGGCGAAGGCAGCATTCCCCCCTTTGGGGCCCTATGGCACTCCTTCAGGGGGTAACAG
>Ga0179593_1578866_pt1 | contig 13314 bp, 15 predicted proteins | sample CZODoug2_1_08_16_FD_185931 | JGI IMG/M metagenome (GOLD analysis project Ga0179593, IMG submission 185931) | Vadose zone soil fungal communities from Angelo Coast Range Reserve, California, USA - CZODoug2_1_08_16fungal (PacBio error correction) | ecosystem: Environmental > Terrestrial > Soil >... | reverse complement strand
CCGCTCCCGCCACCATTCCGCAAAAGAGCTTACTAACCCCCTTCTCTCGCGTTATCCATTTTCCAGCGCTTCATTTTTTTTTTCGGCGATCCCCTCCTCCTTCAAAAATTCGCTTTTCTCGATTTGTCATTCTGGGCTTTCTGCCCTACTTTCCCCCGCGTTTCAAGCCACGCGCCTTCTTTGAAATTATTTGCATTCGATCTTACCCTACAGGCCTCCTTTAGCCCGTCCTTTCAGTAAAGGCCGCAGTCATTAGATTTGTCTCTTCGTTCCCTTTATATTTATTTTTTCCCTCCCCAGTATCCCTTTTCCCACGTCATGTGGCTCTTTTTTTGCGCTCCGAATCGAGTTCGACACGAGTCAAATTTCGCGTTCTCCCCTCGTTTGATCAAAAGAGCTTTCCGAGTAAAGCTGTTTCCCTCTCCTCCTCTCCCCGGAAAATTCTGGCCGGCAGTCCTTCGGTCTGCCGCATCGATTCATAGATGGCAATCCTGGTTGCAAGATGTGCCCTCTCTTTCTCCTTTTTCTCCCACTCCTTTCTGTGAGGGCCCCTCCTCTGAGCTCCCCCCAATCCCACGTCCCTCCAGGTTTTCCGCGTTCTTCCCCCCTACGTCGGAAATACATCGGTCCCCCCTCATCTTTTCTTTGCCTCCAGCCTCTTTTTTTTAAACCGATCGATGTCCCTTCTTTTTCCCTTTTCGTCGTTACATGGCAGCCCCCCTCGTGCTGAAAACCCATTTTGCTGCGTTTTCCATTTTTTTGCGCTGAAGGGTTCGTGAAGTTTTATTGTCATTTCGAATTCTTTCCCTTCCGTTCTTTCCTAATTTTGCATGTTCTTTTTCTTCCTTGCCCTTTTCCCCCCTCCCCACTGTTGTTCCCACCTTCCTTTCACCGTCTTGCAGCACAGCGTCCACTTTCAGAGCATTAGCTGTCCGATTTTTTACGCTCCACTCATTTTTTCTTACCGGAGCCCCTCTCCTCTTCTTCCTTGAGGCGTGGGACTTTCCCAGCGCTCCCTCTTGACAATTCGTCACGTTCTACGCTGCTTATTTTCTGAAATTCTTGGGACAAATTAGCCTTTCCTGTCCCCCCTGCCCCCTTGAACCAATTGCCCGCGGGTGGCCTGGTGAGTGGGCTGCTACCCGCCAAATAGTTTAAGGAATTCAATCTTCCTCCTCAACCCGCCCCTCTCCTTCCCTCTGCTTCCTCGCCGCCCCACTGTTCTGGTTCATTTTCCTTCATCGTGAAGTCGTAGTTCTTTGTTTAGGCAGTGCCTTTTAACGTAGCGGCCTACCTTATGTTTCCTTTCCTCCTCGGTGTTTCTCCGTCCCTCCTGATTATTGATTCGCGATTTCCCGTTCCTTATTTATTAGTGCTAACCTTCCGCCTGCATTTAGTCCTTGTGTTTCGCTTCGCTGCGGAGGAACACCCCTGCTCATTCATTGAGCCCCTGGTTCACTTGCCACCTTTGCCCTTTATGGATCTAGGCCCTTGACTTTGTGACCTAGAACGTGACCGGTATTTCGTTCCCCGTGCCCCCTCAATTGTTACCCTTACCCCCCCCCCACACGTCAGAAAACTCATCTAATTTCTTCGCTGTCACTTTGAACCTCGTTCAGAAAACATTTCCTCAGCTTATGGCAGTTCCTCAGAAGCTCCATACTTCATTTGCTAAACTATCCCTCGCTTCCCCCCCTTTGGGACTGGTAACCACCCCTTGCCCGTTTCCGTTTTCCTCTTCGGAGTCCCCAGTATTTTCAAGACTCATCAGCTCCCCCCCAACCCATCGCTGTTTCCTTACCCCTCTATCTTACGTTACCGCGAATTCGTGTTCTAAATTGGTCGGACCTTCCCATTGTGAGAAGTTTTTTTGGCAACCACCATTTTCCTTTGTCCCCCTTCCTTTGACCCCCTCAATATTTTTTGGAGTACAACTCACCAAAGCCTTCCTCCTCCTGTACAGGTTCCGGATTTATGTCCAGAGATACCCACCCCTTCTATTTTCCTCATCCTTCTTTCCCCTCTCTCTCTAAACGTCCGAATCTGTTTATCTCAAGTGGTGGTCCCAAGAGACTTTTTAGTCGTTGTTCCAAATCGACTTTTATGCCACGCCCCCCCTCTCCTTTGGCTTTTTCCGGGCGTCCTTCTGTTTTTCCGGCAATTTCTTCAATTCCTTTTGTCCCTGGTATTCGATGTATTTTCCCCTCCTCCCTTTTTTCTCCTCCTCCCTCCGTGTTGTGATTTTTCCTCCCAGCGTGAAGATCCCACCGGGGATTGTCTATGAAGTCGATCGTGCCCCCCAAATTGTTCCCGCTCTGCCAAAATCCATGCAGTTCCCTTCTCGCCCCAAGGTTGTAACTCTCCCCCAAGTGCTCTTTTCCCACCCCCCGTCAAGTCATCGACAGAGGAGATTAGCCCTTCTTTTCCATTTTTGCATCGCTGCTAATCGTACACCTCCTGGATCACCCGTCCCTTTTTTCGTTAGCACTTTCGTCCTCTGTCAAGATGTACTTTCCCTTTCCATGTCTGACCCCCCCTTTTTCCTCCCTCCTCATAATCGGAAAAACTATTCGATAGTTTTAAAGTTGTCCCACCCCAGGGTTTGATGTTTCTCTCCTTAGAGACCCACTTCTGAAGATGGCCCCCCCCTGCCCGGGGTTTCACCCACCATCGCTCGGTCGTGCTCAGTCTTTACTACACGATGGTTTTCTGCTTTTTCTCGTCTGGTCAATAGCTCCTCCCTCTTCATTGAAATAACTTCCCCCTAGGCCCATTTCTATGGCTGCAGGAATCCGGAAAGTTGGCCAATTCCAATATGCTCTGTCCTCTTCTTCTCCCTAGCTTTGCCCCCTTTTTGGACGATTCAGTGATTTCCAACCCATTTCCTTTTTCCCGATGAAGTTTTGACTTGTTTTTTCAATTCCCCCCCCCATGGTCGGCACTTTTTTCCTTTCCCCCAACCCCACAGAACTCTTACGTTTTTCTTACTCAACCATTCTCTCTCCCTCTCCTCTACCATAACTTTTTTTCGGGTGGAATTTAACGCAGTTTGCCTCATGAATTCCTCTGTTAGTTTCCCTCCCCGCACGCCCTGAAAATCAGGCTTTGTTGTGTGGTCCGGGCTCTTGATGCGATGGTGAAACGTATGTTCAGACCTCATCGACTCCTCGTTCAGCAAGAGCCTTTCCGGCCCGCAACAAGAGCGCTGTCTTCCGTTCCTATGGATTCCTCTTGCTCCCAATCTTTTTTTTTTTTTTTTATCTGTACTTTCCGCTCAGTCCATGTCTGACTTGTTGGATTCGGGGGACCCCGCGTCCCTTTTCCCGATGATGCGCGGCGTTTTTTTTTATTACGCGTGTTTCGCGAGTAGAGCGGATTAGCGTCAAATATTTCGTTTTTTTCCCTTTCTTCCCCACGCAACAGGTTCCCCTAGCCTGATCGCTTTGTAATGTGCCAGCCCCAGGGGACGAAGTGTCCCCACCCCCCCATGCATTTCCCTTCCCTCCTTCGCGAATGCTTTGCAGTTCGGCGCGCCGGCTTTTTCTCCCCCCGTCCACCTCTTCTGCCCCGCTCGCTGCATCCCCCAAGGTGCCCCATGTCCTTTGCGTTTCCCCGGTGGACTAGCCGCGACGGCGAGCCCAGAACCTTCCCCGGTGATGCTGACGGTGCCCCCCTTTCATCCGGACTTGCTCGGTTTTCCAATCGCTTTACCTAATCCATGCACAAAGTATGTTCATTTGCCGCACGGTTCGCCCCGCCCATCAGTATTTCATCACGCGATTTTCCTTATGCGCAACCCCCCCTCTCGTCTCCCTCGCGCGAATTTTTGCCCTCGGTGCATGTCCGCGCAACCCAATTCTTGCCCCCCCCCTTGGGATTTCTTCAACATTGGCGCGTCGGACCACTCCTTTTTGTTCCCCTCGGATTTCGATTCGGCGCTTGGTCTTCTCCTGAGCGATTGCCGTTTCTTCTCCTTTTTTTAGGAGGGTTATCTGGAATATCCCCCTAGACGGCGTTTTCCCCCCCTTCTACCGACTCCGGTCGTTTCGCAGCGCCCGGTTGAGGACATCTGCCCATCTATACCCCGATGTCTGATTCTGTCTCCTCCGGCGCGTTCCTGCTTTTGGCTTTTGCGACCTCTCTTCCTGGAATCGGACTCCGACCGGTTTCTATGCTTCTGTTCGCGCTCCCCTCCCCTACGTGGTGCGATGCGCTTACTCCCCTCGTCTTTACGCTGAGCCACGTTTACTGGGGGACGTGATTCTGTTGCCTTTGGCGTCATCTTCCTATCCGGTTAGAAAACTCGTCACCAGGAGTTACTGCCCCTTTTTCTCCCTTTGACTCCCGGTTTCAGCCTTTGAATAACATCTCTGCCCCAAATTGAAAGCGACAGTGTCGTTTTACGGCGTGGTTTCTTCCCCTGCGTTTTTTACGTTCACCATGCCGTCCCTCTTCTCTTGAAATAAAGAGAGTCTGCCCAGTCAAGCTCTTTCCGAGGGTACGTTGGTAAGTCGCTCCTTTTCATTTCTCCCCTGCTCGCAAAGATCTTCCAGCCTCTTTGAGTATCCGGCGACCCCGATAATTTCTCCCTCCTTATCTCTTTTTCTGAGGTTTTGGGGGGACTTCTTCTCCTCCGAGTGTTGTTGAGATATTACGCCCTTCCAAGCCACCCCCGCTGAACATCTCTCCTTTCCCCGGCTCCTAGGCAGATCATTTAAATCTTTAAAATTGCGCGCGTTTCACTTGCTTTGAGACTCCAGCTTTTCCCACTGAAGCTTCTGGTGCGTTTCTATTATTCGTAGCATGCTGTCCTGAGGTGTTAAAACGCTTCCACTTGCCCAGCATGCCCACGAAGTCTCACACCCTCGTCCCCCTCTTTCCATCGATGTCACTTCATCCCTTCCTTTCTCCCAACGGCTTCCCTCAGTTGCCGCAGTGAACTTCGCATGTCTTTTCGCAACCGCGGATTGCGTTTTTTGTCCCCAGAAATTTTCCCCCCCCCATCACTCTGTTTCTCTTTTTCTGCGCGCTGCCGCTTCCCCCCTTTCACCAGGCCTTTCTTTCTTCAATAAGCGTACCTCCAAAGAGCGGATTTCGCTTACGTCGCGCAAGAGAAAGCACTTCCCTGCCTTTTCCCATGCGGCAGTCCCTTCTCGCTCCCTCTCTAATTTCCGCTGCTTTCCGATGGCACGCTTCGCTCGGCGTACGGTTCTTCCTCGTTTCTGCGGTTTCCCCCCTATACTCCTACTCCGAGCCTTCGTTCACCAAACCTTCCCCCCTCCCTGGTGCTTTCCCTATCGAGTTAAGCCCTCCCTTTTCCCTTCCTCTAGGTCAAATTCATAATTTTCCTGCTTCCCCTGAATTTGATGCACTCAAGAAGAAGTTTGGCTGTCCGTCTTTTTTGGTTTCCCTTGTGCCGCGTTTCTGCGTGCGAACCAAATTTCGCGTTGCCCTTCTTTTTTCTTGTTTCGCATATCCGTGGGTTCTTCCTTCTGAAATCCCGTTTCGGTTCCCCCCGGTCATTCTTGTCCGCTTTGAGGAATCATTTGTTGATCCGCCTGCGACCTACTTTCCCTCGACCACACTTTTTCACCTCCGTAATTATTTTCTTGTCCGTAAGTCCTTTCCCTTTTAACTTTTTTTCCGCTTATTTCCTCTGACTATTTTTCCGCAGCCGAGTCCACGTTTTTCTCCAGCGAGGCGTCTTTCGTGCTTCCGGAGTTGTGTAATGTCATCCTTTCAATTAGCCTTTACGAGCTCGTAGTGTTTTGTTTGGACCCCTCCCTTTTGAACATGACGCTAACACGCGCTCTGCTTCAGGCCCTGTCTTTGGAATTACTTTCCTTCCACAACGAAATGTTTCTTGTCTCAATGCGACCCGTAAATCGGCTAACCTTTTTACTTCGTCGTAGAGATCCCCCCCCCTCCGCCCCCCTTTCGTCTTGGCCTTTTCCCTGTCCCCCCCCGAAATCCTTCAATTCCTCTTTTTTCGCGTCTGAAGGAATAGGCCAAGATTTTCTTCATGTCTTGAGTTTCCTGTTCCTTCTTGGTGCGCTCTTCAATGCTCTATTACTTCGATGCCGATGTTTCCCGGCATTTCACTCCCTGCCTTCCCATACACCGAATGATTCCTTGTTTTTCCTTTGGAGGGGACCACTTTCCCCTTTATTCCCACTTCCTGACCAGGCACTGAGTTTACATCCCCCCCCCTTCTTTCCCCCCCTTTAGATTCTGCCCTCGCTCAGTGGTTCGCTAATTGACCCGTCGTTTTTAGTCCCCGGGCCTAAATTTTCCCACTACTCACAAAACAGTTCCGAACCCTTCTTCACCTCCTTAAATTGTGGAAATCTACACCCCCACTCGGCCCCAGAACAATTCCGTTTCACGCGGGATTCCTGAAGAATATGGACTTCCCCCCTACCTCTTCCGCCCTTCGCCTTGACAATTGGGTTAATTAGTACCTTTGGCCCTTCTTCTCCAGGAGCCGTCTTTTTTTTTTTTGTTTTTTTCAGACGACTCCACGTTCCCCCCCCCCCTTTTAAGTACACGACGGCGTACCGCTCTCGTTGGTTTTCCACCGCCAATTTTGTGTCCTCTGCCTTCACTTGGTCGGTCACTAATGTCTCCACTCCCTAAGTTTTTTGCAACCCCCCAAACTTTTCTCCCTTGCTGATTCCTCATTGTCTTTGCGGTTTATGGTATTACCCTCTGAAAAGACCTCCCTTTTTTTTCTCTCTTCCCAGGTTTTGATTCATCTCCCTTCCCCAGATCGTTGGGCTCCGTTTACTCCTTCTCAGCTGCCGTTAACCGCCTTCAATTCTCTTCCTTTTCTTCTTGGTTGGGAAAATAGCCTGATTGATTTGACCCAATCTACACCTTCTAGACGAGCCACGTACCTTTTCTTTTCCGTCTAGGCTGGATTGCTAGGGTTTCCACTGCCCCCTCCCTCCTTCATGATTCATCCCTTAGTGGTCGATCTATCTTTCCTCCTTCTCCTTTGTTTTCTCTCGATCGACTTTGTCCTCCAGGGGTTCCTTGAAGTATCCTGCCGTCTGCGTGGTCCACCCCTAATCTGCTTAGATCGGCCCTCCCTGCGTCCGTTATCGCTTTTTTCACCATGTCTATTGGTTCAAAAACCTCTCAGTGTCTCTGCCCCCCCCTTGAGCTTCCCCTCCCGATTTTGTCGTTTCCGTTCCCCCCCCTTGTGATGGAAGATCATCTCCACCTGATCCCCCGTTGCTGGCGCTTGCCCTGCTTGAGCCCGTAAAGAGAGTCGGTCCCTTTACTCCCGTATGTCCATCGTTTACCCCTCCCCCCCCCATAATGGCGGACTATCAGTTTTTCAGGTCGGTCAAATTTCCCCCAAACTTAAACAAGGGCTTTGCTGCATTGTAGTTCCTCCCTTGTCAGTTTGTCACACTTTACTTTAGTTGTTTCAAACGATAGCCTCCCCGTCCATACCAGTGAAGAGGTGTTAGAGTGGTTTCTTTCGTCCCCACCCTGAGCCTTCACCCTGGAAATTTCCCCCCCGGGATCCCTCATCCAATGGTAGTTTCTTTTTTTCGGTCCCCGTACTGCCTCTAACTGGTCAAATTCAATATTCTGTTCTTTTACATGCATAGCCGTTGAGGCATGTCTTATGGCAACGAGGTTTTCAACCCCTTTCCCTCCTCATCCCTCTGACTCCCCTTTCTGCTTTTTTGTGGCTTTATTTGGCCACAATGGTAGGCTTTTCTCGAACCCCAGTACGTGTCACTTTTAGAGATACCAACCTGAAGGCTACCCATAACCCTCCCTGTTTTCTCAGGTTGCTGTAATCAATTGTCCCCTTGTTTTCCTTTTTATCAGTGTTTCCATACCCCCCTTCCCGACACCCGCTCGAGAAAGAGGGGGTTGATGAGGGTGTGTGCCTTGGGGTCTAGTCCCCCCGGTATCTGTCAAGACCCCCTCGGCCGTTCGAATCAAGTTGACTTGAATAGATTCGGTGTCCCAGTTCAGTTACCCGCCAGGGGCGCCACCCCCTAAGGTCAGTGCCGCGGGATACACTTTTGTGCCCCCCCCCTTGAAATCTTTTTAGCTGGAAGTCTTCTTTGGACCCGGTCTTCCCCCCTCCAGTGGGCCATTATTGCCGTTCCTTACGGTGTTCAGTGATGCTTAGAGCGATTTTCGCCGCTTCCCCCCAAACCATATTTTTTTTAGTTTTTCCCCTGACGTCATTTTACACGCCCGGCCGCTACTCTGCGCATGTTCCGTTCCTGTGCAAGACAAGGAGATTTTATCCACACAACCCCCGCTTTTCCCCGACCCCCTTCCCCGCGACCCCTCCTAATTGTCGGGCGCTCATTCTCCACGCCCTCTCCACGTCGCCCAGCCCTCTCTTCTTTCCGTTCAAATTTCCCTTAAGTGGCGAGGATTGCGTGACGACCCCCCTCCTGCCCCTGCGGCGAAGAAAGAACATTCCGTGGTTATTTGCTGACGTTCCCCCCCCATCCCTTCTCCGGGTGGCCAGCCCCCCCCTTGTTTCCTCCCCCCAATATTTACCCCGTCGTCCCTCCATAACCCCAAGTCTTGAACCCGCTTTACTTGACGTTCCCCCTTTCCGGAAAACTCATTTCATCAAACTTCTGACCCCGATCTTTTCCCCCAACCACGCCGCGGCTCTTCGAAATGTTTCCTCCCCTTCTACCCAAGGTCCGACCTTGAAACAGACTGATGGCCCCCACTTCTTGCCCCCTACTCAGCTTTTCAGCCTGAAAAATGTTCTTTTTTCTTTTTTCTTCTTCGACCGTAAGGACGGCTTTAGGGGGACGTTGTCGATTGACTTGGAGTGGAACGAAGTCTCTGTTGATGAGGGATTTATTTTCCTTCCCCCTTGGTGGAAATGCCAACCCTTCCTGAGCGAAGGCGTTGCCTCCTTCCTCTCCTTTTCCAATGCATATTTCCGATTTCTCGCTTTCATGAGCATGTTCCCCGCGTCCTTCGGGAGTTGTGTTTTCCAAGTTTCCTGTCCTTCTTCCCGATAGGGAGATTTTTTTGAACGCTGCTGTTCTCTAGGCCCGCTATGGCCTTTTGCCGATTGGCGATTGTGCTTCGCGTACCCGTCCCCAAGCCCCTCGTAAGTGGTTTTCTTTATTCTGACTTTTTGTCCCCCCCCCTGAAGCAGACCGCGTTTTTTCCTCAAATTTCCCCCCGGCCAGTTCTGCGGTTCGGCCTTTTCCTCTGCCTCGAGGACTTGGTGAAGTGTTAACGATCGATGCCCCACAAATGACGAAGCCGCGTCGGCGGTGCGTGACGCTCTCCCTGGGAAGCTTGCACCCCCTTCCCCTTCCCCCTGCTCGAATAAAAAGCTCTCAAGTAAATTCCCCTCAAGCTTCCCTTTCCGTCGTTTTTTAGTTTCTCCCCTCCACTCTTCCCCCCGGCGCGTAAAAGCGTTTAATTTGGAAGGATCGGCGCGATCGGTTTCCTTCTTCCAGTTTTTGGGGGGTGGCGGGGAACTTCTTCTCCTTCCGTTTGTTGAGATATCTTCCATTCCCCGCACACCTGCCGCCAAGCGATTAAGCCGATCTTCTCCGGCCTTTCTGCTTTAACTTGCTTTCCCCTGCGACACGCAAGCAAACGGGATTCTTTCCCATTTCGTCTTTTCGCTTTCCCCGTTAGCCGGTTCGTTTCTTCCCCCCCTTTCCGCGCGCGTCACTAGTCCATTCTCGGCCCCTTCCTCTTTCAATTTTTCCGCTCTTTCCCTGCCTAGGGCGCCCCGTTTCCGCCGGTCCGGAAAAGGGCCGTGCCCGGTACACTTTTTTCGTATTTTTCTTAACGACTTCTTTCTCTTTCCAACTGTCCAGTCCCCTTTACAACCACTTACTTTACGCGCGCCGTAATGCCAGTCGCCCCCCCCATTGTGCTCCCGAAACCATCCCCCCTACCACCGAGCGGATTCCCCTGCCTTAACGCTCTTTCCGCAGTGCCCCACGCCGGTCCACTTGCGCCCCCCTCGGAAGGAAGGCGCTCGTCGTATAGATGGCATGCCCCTGCCTTGACCGTGGCACGCTAGCTCGAGATTCATTTCCGCTTTCGAGCGAAGGTCTTCCCTAATTCCTCAAGTCGTTCAATCCACGGCCCCAATCGAGTTTCCTCTCCCTGCGGACCGTTGTAAAATCCCTATTTTTTCTAAATAAATCTTTGTGTCATGTAGAAAGCGATAGTCTTCCTTGTCCTCTCCGATGGCAATGTCTTTTTGTTGCCGCGTCAGTGTCTCTTTACCTCCTCCATCGCGCCCCCCGTCTTTTTCTAGTGGTTATTTGCCTTTTTATGAAATACGCGCTTTTCTACCGAATTATTCCCTTTTCCCCGCGGAGTACTACCTTTGTGCAGCTTCTTATAATCGCGGATTCTTTTTTCCCCCATCGCACAGTAGGGGCCACCTCCCCTTTTCCCCAGTAAGAATCAAACACTTCCTTTCTTCCCTCCCCCTTCCTTTACTTATCTCGATGCGTACCGCCTCGACACACGTCCATGTCCATTTCAGGATGCATCCGGGATAATTCTGCCGGAACGGGTGGCCCCTGGGGAAAGCCCCGTTCTGAGATAAAACCCCCCACCCAACAAAACAAAAAACACAAAAAAAAACAACAACAACAAAACCCACACCAAAAAAAACCACCTCAGTTAGTCGCTGTATTGTCGAAATGCGTTTTTCGGGTCTTTACGAAACTTCCGTTTAACCCCAAATCTCTCCGCGGACGGACCTTGGTTTGATGACGTGCCGAAACCGTTCAAATTTTTTTAACCTTCGGGAAACTCCTTCCTCTTCGACAGCGACTAATAGCGAGACATCATAGTCCCCAACCCCCCATTTTTGCAGGCTGTAAAGAATCCGCTACCAATCCCTCTTTCTGCGTCGGTTACCCGATCCCTCTTGGTTCGCGGCCTTCCATGGTTTCCTTCTTTCTCGAGTGGTGCGCGTACTAGCTTCAATGTTGCAAGTGCTCTTATGCAGGTTTTCACGATACTTTTCAGTTTTCTTAACAAGGCACCCCCCACCCCCGTCGCGGCGGGCTAATTTCTGTGACTTTCATGAGGCCCCATTAAGATGGTCCCTTGTTCCCATGCCACCTTTTTTCTTCCAGCATAATTTTAGAATCTGTCCTCCTTGTGCCTTTCGATTTTCTGGGGTCCTTAGTCCCACGTGCTCCCTTTTTTCAATAACTTCACCAAACCCCTTAAGCCCCCCCTTTCATTCTCCCCTTTCACTTACCTTGAAACCTCGTGGCCAGCCCAAAATTCTGCACTCTTCTACAAGTACGAAATTCCGATTCTCCTTGTGCCCCGTTCAAACCATTACTGTGACCCATCAACCCCATTGTCCTTTCTATTTACACCATGGTTAAAGGTTTTCTTTCCTTCGTCAGTATTTTTTCGATCTCCCAAGAGCCCACCAATAATTAAGATCTTTACCCGCTTCTTTGAAAATGCGTCCTTCGTTTCATTAAGAATTGGTCGAGAACTAACCCTTCTCCCCCCTGTTGAAGTTTTTTTTTCCCTTTTTCCCCTTGACACTTTCTTCAGTTCCCTTATGGTCTTTCGCGTTACTTCTTGACTTAACATCCTTGAACTTTCACTGACTCTTTCTCTTCTTCCACGGCTAGGGTCAGCGTCCCCCCCCTCCCTTTTGGGAGGTACTCCTTTTTCTAAGCGATGATCTTGAACCGCCCATTTTCTTCTATCTCAATTTGGGTTTCCGAGCCTGAGCGTCTTTGACCTGAAAAATTTGACCGCCCTTCCCTGCCAGTGATTGTGAACTTCGGTCCCTGCCCTGTAGGGTTGTTCCATAACTTTTCCACTTCATATATGCCACTCCCCGGTTTTTTTTTTCCCTTTTTTTCTCTTTATATAAGTTTTTTGTTGATGAGAGATCGACCTTACAACTGGGGATTTTGAATATGCGGCCGTGTCCCCCACACCTTCAGCCTCCTCTATTTCCTAATCACCATTCTTGCGCCTCTCTCAACATGTTTCGCAGGGTTCCCCTTTCTCCTTTTTCTTGCCCAAACCTTGGATCCAATCATTCTGAATTTTGGGTTTTTTTTTTCCCCCTCTTTCTAGGCGCTGAAGATGTGACTCCCCCTGGATCGGTGTTTGGGGCTCGCCCAGAGCCTGAGCCCTTTTCTTGAAAGTTCTGAGCTCCCTACCGTGACTCCTCAACTCCCTCCATATGTCTGACCTTTTCCGCTGTTTCAAGCCAATTTTTTTTGTTTCCAACCCTTTTCCACAAGGGATTTTGATCATGTAGTTTTCCCCCCCCCTTCTTCCTATGGTCAACCCCCCGACATTGTTTAGGTACGCTGTGTCTCCCCTCCCCCCGATTTCTTCGTTGGGGATTTTTCTATTCCCTCCGAGAACATGTGGGAAAACGGCACCATGGTTCTCCCAAGGTAGGTGGCGGGATTCCCCGGCAGTAAAGTTGTGCACCATTCCCATTTCCTCCTTCTTCTTGACTGCCCCAGTCTTCCTTTTTGCAACATTCAGTGATTTCCAACCAATTACAGATGAAGTTTTTCCTTTTTTTTGTGATTAAGTATTTTCCCCCCCTGTTTCCCGGGACCTCGCCCACCCTCACCTTTTTCCGTATCCGCTCAACCAACTCTTGCAATCCATAAATTTTAGCCTTTTGTGAACTCAGTGGCCTATCTTGCATTGTCCCTTTTTTAGTTTCCCCAAGCGATTTACGTACACACGACCCTTTTTTGTGATGTTCCTAGGTTGAGAGAGATGAAAAGTCCCCGTCCTCCACATAGCCGTTTTCTAAAATATTGAACGCGAGAACTAGGGAAAGACGTCACCTTGTGCTGCCGCGGGTGATACTTTCAGTTTACTCACTTCATGATCGACTTCGCCTCTTCTCCAGAGCCGCCCCCCCAAGCTGCCCCCCAGTTCCCCGTGGGAGGCGATTTCTGCTCGTCTATTTCCCCTAGCGGTTTTCGCACTATTTCGCTAGATTTAGCGTTCTCCTGTCACAATATGTTAGGTTCGTTTCCCCCGTCATTCACGCCCCATTTCGTCGCCGCGGGTTTTCTTTTCATGCAAGCAATCTGAAGTTGTACCAAAACCACACGTCCTTTTCAGGCGCCTCCCCTGCGATTTGGAGGATTTCCCTCCTTCGCTGGACCTTTCAACGCGGTCCCTTCCTGGCCTCTCCTTTCAAAGGTTTGAATGGACGTGCTTTGAGCCCCTCGATCTCCTTCCCGCCGTCGAACATTCCGTGGTGATGTTTTTGAAACCTTCCGTGATTGGTTGGCCCTGACGTCCTGGAAAAAT
>Ga0179593_1500647_pt1 | contig 13314 bp, 15 predicted proteins | sample CZODoug2_1_08_16_FD_185931 | JGI IMG/M metagenome (GOLD analysis project Ga0179593, IMG submission 185931) | Vadose zone soil fungal communities from Angelo Coast Range Reserve, California, USA - CZODoug2_1_08_16fungal (PacBio error correction) | ecosystem: Environmental > Terrestrial > Soil >... | reverse complement strand
CGATTACACAACCTTCTATGTTCGGTCGTGAATTTAATCTACTGTTTCTCGGTCCCCTGATTAACCGGACTCCCGAAGCTTCGGTCCTGGTCCAAAGTCTTAATGAGCTGTCTCCGTCTTAGGCCTAACTTATTTTTGGATCGTTCGTCACTTATTGCAAGCTTTGAGTTTCTCCTCACTGTTTTCTTGCCTGTTCCTCCCTCCCTTTCATGGAGATATGGACCGTCCATTTTGATGTCCATCCCCCGCAAGACTCATCTAAGGCAACCATCTACGACGGTGATGATTCTTTGCACGCTAACTTTTTTTTACCTTTATGGCCCTTCTCGTGCCTTTACATTTCCGCCAGCCCAGCTTTTCTGTCCACCCCCCTGTCCTGGAATCCCCCCCGGATCCCCCCGTTAGGATGATTTCTCTGCCCACGTGGCCGGTCCCCACCCCCTTGCCCGATTCGCCCCCGTCTTGAACCGGCTTTTGGACCCATATATCGGTCCCCTGGTTCCCCCACTAATGGCCGCATTACCACTTCTGATTTATTTCCGTTGCCCTCTTCAATACGTTTGCCTTTTCATTTCACAGGCCTTATGTCGTTTTTGGATTTCGGACTCCAAGATTTACATGAATGGTGGTCCTGGTAATTTGGAGCCATTGTGATTCGCGTATTTAAATTCGTTTGTATCTTAAGTTTCCTCCCCCGTTCCCATTTGCTGTGTTAATTCGTCCGCCGCTAGCTTTTGACCCATGACTGAAAGATTCTTCAGTTCTAGGGCCCCAGCATACAATTTAACCCCTCTCTTTTCCACCTTATAACTCACTCGGCCTTTTTTTTCCCTCGCCAAGTTAAAATCCCCCCCATCCCCCACCCCCTCCCGAGCGCACTGTCGGAGTTCAAGTCTTGCCTTTTGCCTCCCCCATGGGTTCTGATTATTTTTTTCGTAAACCAAGACTTCTTTTTAAGTCTTCATCGGTACCCCCGATCACACCCCAGTCTTCATAGTCTTTTTTCCCCCCCCAGTATCCCCCTTCAATTAGATCCATTGTCACCACGATTTCCACCCGACCGGATTGTCGAACATTTTTTTTTCATTTAGATCCTCTCTGACTTTTGCGCCAACGTTTCTTTTCGGTCGCAATCATGACCCGAACTTTGACGTCGGACCCCTTATTTTTGGCTTTTCTCACAGCCGGGTAATCTTACGGTATTGCCGGACCTCTCATCTTTGTCACGAAGGAGTTTAGCCTCGCACTGCTCGTCGCGGGGCGGCGTCCCCACCCTCCTTTTTTTCAGATGTCTCTTATCCATCTTGGGGACACTTTTCTTATGTTTCTTTCCCCCTGGGTAGTCGGCCGCGCGGCGTTTTAGTCCCCCCTAATGTTTTTTCCTTGAATTCGTTACCGCGCTTTCTTTCCCGGCGTTCTGATGCTTTCGTCTGACACACATCCTTTTATCAGTTTCTTTTTTTCCCATAGGCCGTTCCCCCGGTCCCTCTGCGGCATTTGCAGGACCTTAGATGCGCAAAGCTTTTTTGCTCGTTGCATTAAAGGCATGTTGCAGTTCTCCCGTTTTCCCTCCAGAGCTTGTCGGGCCCAGCGGTCGTAGTCCCCTCCCCCCTTTCCGGAACCCTTTGTTTCGCAGGTTCCATTTCCTTTCCGTTCTTTAGTCTCGTAAAGACTGCGTCCCTTGCGCCGTTAACCCTTGGTCCCTTTCCCCCTTGTTTTAATTATCCCACCGGTCTTTTCACCTCGCCACTTTCCCCGAGATCATTTAAGTCAATTGTCTTTGCGAGCCTTTATTGATTTTCGGCCCCGTTCGACCGCCCCGCTAGGTAAGTGTTGTTGAGTTAGCATCCTCTTTTCTTTTTCCTTTTCTCTCGACTTTGTTAGGGTTTAAGTACGCAGTCACCCCCCTCGACGTTCTTGAGCCATTCTCCTTGAGAGTTCCCCCAAACACCATTTGTCCGTGCGCAGGCGATTTGCTTGACCTCCCCCTCCGTTTTCCAATGTCCAGTTTTTTTCTGGCATGAAATACCATGATATGTCACTCAGGTCTCTATTCTTCTTGTCTTCCTGCTCGTTCAAGAATATCGTCTTTGTGTTGTTTTTCTATTTACCAGTACTTGACTATTCTGCGCGTCCCCTTTTTCTCTTAGGATTTGAATTTTCCCCTTATTAAGCCCCATGCCTTCGGGGCAGGTTTCCGAGGGGCTCACTCAATCGTTTCTTTTCAAAAAGGGTTGTCTTCTTCCTCATTTATCATGTAGATTGGAGGTATTTTCCTGCTCCTCAGTCCTTCCCTCCCCTCCACGTGGCGATCCAACATTTTCAATGATTTTTTGCGTTGTCTTCCTTGACCCCGTCCTTCCTAATTTAGAAGAGACCCGCCGGCCACTCCCCTGATTTCGGGGTCGGTTTCTGACCCGATTTGCTGAGCCTTTTTGACTATGCCGGGTAAACCGCAAGGCTATAGGTTGCTCTTGCGCGCTTTTTTTTTTGACTCTTCTTTTTCCCCCTGTACTTTGCCACTTTCTTCCTCCTTTCCCTTTCTTTCACACCTTACGATTGCCTCCCCCCAATTTAGCGGAGTCACAAGAGCGGCGCTTCGCATTACGTGATAAAAGTTTCGGCCCTTTTTTAGCCCCCCTTTTGACCCCACATCTTATCGTTTTCTTTTTCCTTTTATAGAGCTTGTTCCCTACGTTGATCTGTGGATGAGGGCATACCTGGCCCCACCACCCCCCGCACGCCCCCTCGAAGTTTCCGCCCCTTACAAAACATTTTCGGTGTTTCCCCCCTGGCCTCGGGGCGGTTATTTTAGATAGAACAGCTAGGCTTGCCCCTCCCCCGTACGGGGACTCCTCTAAGTCTGGGGGATTCTCCCCCCTCTCCTCTCTTTTTATGGACCTTTCAGGCCCCACTTCCTATCGTTTCCTGTCAAGAGACTTTCCCCTGACACTTCTGTAGCCGCCGTTTGACCTGACGACCGTTCTACGTCGTTTATGGTGGACTGATTCCCGCTTGACAAAGAAAAGCCCCCCTTGTCTTCCCGTTCCTGGTTCGTATTGCTGGGTCGTTTATTCACCCACCTGTTTACTCCCTCCACGTTTTGGTTTCTTTAAGGGTGTGTGACCCTCCGGAGAGATTTAGCGGAGCTCCTTTTTTTTTTCCCCCCCGTCCCCTCTCAGGTGTCGGGGAGCCGTGGGACCGACCCGGCCGAAGTTACTTAAGTTTCCTTATCTTCCTTTGTCTGAATTGTCCACCCCTTGATAACACTTCTCCGTTTAGGTTGTGGCTGGCTTTTTGACACCCTCCCCCAAGGTCTAATTGCCTAGTTCCGGAGGATGTTTATTTTCCGGTGATCCTTTGTTCGGAGTTTCTCTGATCCCTATTTGCCAGTTGTTTGGCGAGGTCTTCGGGCCTTTTATCACCCCCCTGCCGGTTTGAGTCCACCTTCGATAAGCGTTTTCTCGACTCAACGCCCCTCCGGCATGGCGTGTCATTGACCGTACCTTTCCCTCGTTTTCCATATGTACATCTTTTTTGAAAAGTGACTTATTGCTTGTGCTTTTCTTTAGGACTTTCCTCTCCCCCAGACGTTTATTGAGGTTGTTTTTTTCCCCCCCCGTTGAGATAAAATTTTCGTTCCCCTTCCCCCTTCTTTTTGCACGGTGCCTTTCGAAGTAGCGATCGTGTCCTCCGATTAGTTTTTTTCAAATCTACTTTTGTCCGGGACCTTGTGGTGCCCCCAGCCACTTTCCTCCCGATTCCCCCCCCCCCATGGACCTCGCTTTTCTCCTGGTTGTTGTTAGGAAAAGTTTCACCCATTTTTTCTTGGTCATCTAATCCCCTTCCTTTGCGAAGTCTTTCCATCGCCTTCCCCCCCCAGATTAGTGGATCCTCCTTTTCTCTCCACGCCTTTCTTTTGGCAATTTTTCCTTGGCGAGGTCCTTTTATCATTCCCCTTTTTTACTTTTTCAATCGCGGCCCCAGTTTTGCTGGCACAGTCTCACCCCCCTCCGGGCCTCGCGTCCCGCTTGCGGTGGATTCTCTTTTCGTTGCCTCGGAATTCAGTCCTTCTGTAATCCTTTATTCCCTTGCCTTACCCTAAGATGATGGTTCTGTTGCTTTTCCGATTTATTCTCCTAGCATAGTCTCTTTTGTCCATGTGGCGCCGGCGCACCCCAGGGATTTGTCCCAATTCTCTCTCTTTTCCTCCGTTTTTTTTTTTGTACGGCTTGATACTCCTACTGCCACAAAATCCTGGTCTGCTTCCTCTCCCTTTTTTCTCCCATTCCCCCTCATGAGAAGCGAACCCAGGGTTCCTCCCTATTCCTTCGCAGGCTTCCTGGTGCCCCTTTTTCGGCTCACCCCTGTTCTTTTTGAGAAGGCTGAACTCTTTTGGGATGCCGTATGAAGCTCGCCCCTCCCAGCTCGCGCTTGCCTTCGGGTTTATCTTTTTCAACCCTCGGGACTCGATGCACCCGTTCTCACTTTCTCTTTCCACCCCCTCCCGTCAGCAGGGCACCCCATTTTAAATTTCCGCTTTCCTCATTTTGTAGACTTGATTTCTACGCTCATCTTGTATCGACTTCCCACCATCCTTCGTCCAGGCTTAGCCCTCATTCTTCACTGAGACATTTCATCGCGCCCTTTTTTTTTCGGTTCGTCACCCCCTGTTTAAAAGAAGCACTTTTACTTTTCCCGATTTCTTCCCGCCGCTTTTCGGATCCCCCCCGGCAACTCTTTTTTCACCCCGCAATCCCCCCTCCCTTTTATGGGACTCCCCATTTTTCCCCCCCCCCCTCTCCCCCGTCTCGCGCCGTCCTCCTAGTGCACTAATTTGTGTTGCTTGCGCCCAGCGGAAATGATGAGTTTGTCCGGGTCTTTCTTTCGCCAGCCTGTTATTTTCTTTCGAGAAATCCTCGGTTATTTTTTTCTTGCTCCCCTGCGTTGCTTGTCCGCGCCCCCTCTCCCGCCCTATTGCTGTTACCCAGGACTTGCAAAGAGTTTTCTCTTATAATCGTCCACTCCTCCCCCCTAACCCCCCCTCCCTACCCAAAAGGACAGGCCGCATTCGCGACCCAGTCGGTCCAAAGTCCCCCCATCCCAACTCCGTTCGTGAGGCTCCCAGTGGAAACCCAAGTTTACCGCTGTCTTAGTCTCCAACCCCCGGATCCTCTTTGTAATAGGAACTCCCCCAAAATTTAATATTCTGTGAATTATGCCTTTCCCCCATATATCTTGCCCCTCACCCCTCTGCCCCAGATCGGGCTTTTTTGAGCAAATTTAGGCCGAGAGAGAATAGCGGACACCATTCTCGGCATATACTTTGAGTTTCTTAAGGTAGTTATGAATCCATCAATGGCCTTGTAGTTTTAAGGTAAATTTTTCTTCTTTACACATCCTGTGGGACTTCTTTAAGTACTTTTCCGGAACTATAACCCTCACCTTTGACAGACGGAGGTCTTCCGGAAATGTTAAGATTTATGAGCGGGCGGCGCCCCCGAAAGGCTAGAGGAGTGACAAGGGTCTGGCATTATTCTTCAGCTCGGCGCAGACTGACTTCCCGTCCTGTTTTGTACCTTCCAGTCACCCCCTGCCAATGTTTTTTTGAATGCGTCGCTCCTCGTCTTCGTTCTGAGTCGCTCACCCGTCCCCACGCCATCACTCGCCTTCGCGTTCTTGGCCACGGAACTGTATCTCCCTGAAATTCAGTTTATCATTGCCTGCCTGATTGATCGGCGCAAACTCTTTTCTCCTGCGCTGTTCTTTCCAGTATTTGCCGTCCGCCGCTCTTTTGTCCCCCCCTGCCGCGGCTTTAGTCGTCCGCTTCTTTTTTCTTGCCGCCTTTTCACCGAATCAACTTGCACCTTTTCGGCGCCTTTCTTTCCTATAACAGAGAGCGGTCCTAAAATCCTTTATATACGTCCTTATACTTTTAAACTCAAAATTCCTTTCTCCCGCCCTTTGTATAAGGCAGGCCATGGTTTGATGCATCTTTTCATATTAGTAGAAGCACCTCCCCTCTCAGCCGCGTTCTTTGTGGCGCTCCCACCCCCCTTTTCTTGCGATGAAAGCTTCCTTTTCCTGTCCCATCCCCGACGTTCTTTCGGACATGTATTCCCGATGAGCTGCCACCCCTGTGCATGAGACTGTTTCTCTTCTCAGTGCCCTTCGCCCTCCCTTCTGGTTTTTATTTTCCCCTCCCCTGGTATCTCCGACCCCCTTTCTGATTCGCGTCCTATATCATCTTGGGGGCCTCATCCTTTTCTTTCTTTTCCTTGATTGGAGAGGATTTTACCCCAGATGGCTACTTTTGTCACCCCTCTCTCCCGGGGGTCCATCTTTCCCTTTTTCTCATCAGCCCTCAGGCTTTCCTTCCTGCTCCCTAGGGAGCCTTTGTTCGCTTTTTCACCCCCCCCAATGGGTTCTATCATCCTGTCTCCTGTCGAAGCCTTTGTCTGTTTTCCCTTGCGCATCCAGGCCTTTTTTTTGCTCCGCCATCGAAGTGCGGCGCCTCCCCCTGACTCCTGCTTTAGAGCGGGGGTGCCTTTTTTGCGAGTTCCCCCGTTAAGTCCCCAGGCATTCTCACCCTCTGGCCTCAGACTCCTCCCGACCAGGGTCTGAAATTTTGCCTTGCGGCCTCTTTCTTTGCCTGCAAGATCTTTTCTGCTGAGCCGTCGGTGCCGATTTCGGTTGACTCCTCTTCGACCTTGCCCCCCTTCTCACGGTCCAACTTGCCCGCCCCCCTTCTTCACTCCTTTTTGCCGCTCCCCGCTTTTTTTTTCCAAAGAGCTGGGCTGACTTTTCCCTTGAGGTTCCCTTAGCCCGCCTTTTCTCCAATAACTTTTCTGCCCCCCCCAACTAATAGTTTTATTGGTCATCAGCGTATTCTCTGGCACACTGACTTCTTACTCTGGTCGTTTGCTGGATGTTTTTGATCCGAAAAGACAATCATCCTCCCCCCCCGACTGCGCCTTTTCCAGGTGAAAAAACTGTTTTTGGTGGACTTTTCCCAAACTGAGGCATGGTTTGGCCGTTCTTAGGGATCTCGCGACAACCTTTCCTCCAGCTTTTCCTCCGCCACTATTGTTCACGAACTCATTTTCCTTTGGGCGGGCTCAACGCTCCTAGCTTCTTTTTGGTTCAGCGTGAAATTTTTCAAATTACGATATGGTTCGGGACCGCGCCAGGCCGAGATCCCGGGCGATTCTATCAAGCCGAACATGGCATCGACCGGGCCCTACGTTTCTTTTTCTTTTGTTCTTGCGCGCTATCCCGACGAAACGAACGGCTAGCGCCTGATTTTCCCCCTCTGTCTTTTGAGATTGCCTGAATTTTTTTTTTCCAACTCCAGCCGTCTGGTGGTTTATGGGGTTTCCCCCCGGATATTGTCCTCCGTTTAACCGGCAGGTGCATTTGTTGGTGTAATCCCTGTTATTAGGCAATGTCCGCACTTCCGGTTACGTCCATCCTGCTACCCCCGCTCCCCCTTTCTCCCCCCCCCCTACATTCCCCGTCGCGCTTTTCGGGGGGTGTTTACGCTTAAGGGGCCGGGGGGCCCTTCCCTCTTGTGGAGCCCTTGTTATCGCTCGGGGGATTAATGGAGTTAGTGAGATGGCCCTTTCCTTCGAACATTCTTTGGTTTTCCTTTTCAACCCCCGATGTCTTGGCTGCGTTATCCTCCCCTCCCCAAATGGCTTTTTTTATTCTTTCCTCCCAGATTGGGTCTTTCTACGTCATGCACTTAGCCACGATGCAACGCGTCCCCTAACCGTGCAGCCTGTAAAGGTTCGCACATTCCCACAGTATCGGTGCCTTTTCTTCCTATCCTCTTTTACTGTATTCTTTTGACTTTTTTTTTATTAGATCTATAGGGTTTACTGGAACCATTCCCCGTTGGTACGTTTTGGAGCCCCCGCCCTGATAGTCTGCCATGGCTCTTTTTCAAGATACCCTCCTTTTGGTCTCTTTCCCCTCCCCTACCGCCACGTTGGTAGCTCCAATGTTGCTCGGGTTTTTGATCGAGGGCGGTCTACCGTGTGACACCGTTGGGTGTGTTAAGTTATCCCTGTTGGAGAAGTTGATCTTTCTCACAAGTAGTGCGCATCTCCCGCCTTTCCCCTGTTAATGATAACGTTAGCGGTTTCCCGGTCGAATCACCTTTTTCTAAGGTTGTAACCGGCCCTCTTCGTTTGTGCACTTTTTTTTCCCTCCATGCAATGAATCCGCGCAGCGGCCCGAGTGCAGTAGTTTTTTATCCCCCTTCCTTTCAGCCGATAATCCTTCTTCATGATAACCTTCTTCCCCTAAGCGAGTCGGATTCCGGGCTTGTCCTCCGCTGTTCTCTTCTTCGACTCACGCAGCCCTTTTAAGGATTTGGTTTTTCAGAACATCTATTTTTTCTTTTCCCCTTCCTCATTTGTTTTTGTTAGATATCTTCATGCTGTTCTTTCAAAAATACTGCCGTTCTCCTCATGTCTCCAGAAAGTGTTTCCTGAACAGGCGGACGCCCTTCAGTCCTGCTTTCCCCTTGTAACTTTCATTCCCGCCAGTCCGGTGACCATTCTGGGGATTCTTCTAGAATGCCAGCACCGCCTTGGCGCTTTCCCTTCTCGTCTGTGCGGTACCTTCCATCCACGCGCCTGTGAAAACGGCTAAATTGCCGATTTGGTCAGAACCTCCCTTCTTTAAGTCTCCATGGCGGCAGATGCGCACGCTATCTTGGTAGACTGGATTAGCCAGGCCTTGTTCCTTTTTCCCCTCCCCTGATTTCTTTTCCACCAGTTTGAATACGAAACGGCATGGTTGATATAGAGTCAATGACGCCCCTTCTCACACACCACCTTATTACCCATACACCTAACCCACCTGCCCTCACCTACACCCACATAGGACGTGACCAAGAAGCCGAGAGCGCCTCCATGCCCCTCTGTTCCAAGAAGCGAACTGCCCCCTATCCAGTTGACCCACCCCGTCCGCGAACGTCGCTCCGTTCCCCCCCCTATCCCCTCCCAGCTCCTTCTGTGTCTGAGATGAACTGGCTGTTTCTTTACTTTAAGCTTTGTTCTCATGCCCTTCCGTTCGTGCTCCACAGCCATTTTTCTCCAATTGCCTGTTTGAGTTGTTCCGATTCCGCCCCAGCCCCCGCGTTAACAGGCCTTTAGAGGGTTTTTCCCTTCGAAGGTAAACATCAAAACCCCACTTTTTTTGCATTTAACCCGCTGGCCCGGATTTTATCGCCTGCTTTTGACACTATGCCACGCACAACAGACGACGATGGGGCGTCCCCGTTGGGCAATGTCAGCGTGGCTTAACTGCAGTATCCGAACTCCTTTCTGTAACCTCTCCCACCCCCATACGCATAACCTTATTCCCTGCGCCCCTGAGCAGCCGTGCCACCCCCCAGCTTTTTTTCTTTTCTTGAAAACCTTTTTAAGTCCCGCTGCATTAGAGGCCCCTCGCTTTTCATTTCCTCACGCTGGATTCGTAGTCGTCGCTTACCGCCCACCTAAAGTGGCCAGAAGCATTCCGCGGCTTATATACCCGCACTGGATCTCCGGCAGTTCGCTTCGGAACCTATCCCCCTTTTTTGGCACCGGGAGCGTGATGCCGTGTTCAGCTCTTCGGGCTTCCCCCCCCGAATCGATGTTTCGTAGTCAGTGGGCTTCCATTTGATCCATGTACTAGATAATAAGAGGACCTCTCTTATACTTCGCATTTTTCCAATCCTTTTCCTTCGGGTACAGCGCGTTTTTCTTTCGATTGAGCTGGCCCGGCCCCAGACCCCTCCTTTCCCACTCGGATAGCTTAAGCCTGCCATATATTCCTCTCCCTTGAAATTTCTTTTAGTAAAGCCCCCTTTGCCCAGTACACATATTGTCGCCCCTCCCTGCCTGCCCCGTTTTCTCCGCCCCAGTGGGAAGTAGCCGTCCCTTGAAAGGCCCGCGATTGTCTCTGTCGATTTCATCCATCCCTTTTCAAAGGTATACCGGAGCATTTCAATTTCGGCGACTTTCCCACGTACTCCCAGGAACGACACAGCGGTCCCACCCGGCCTCTGGCCTTTCTTGCATATCGGCATATTCCCCTTCACATGCCCACTTCTAACGCCGCCTATTCGGTCTCAAGGTTTCCCATGGTGGTTCTTCAGCTTTTGTAATTGCGCACTGCCCAACTTTTTATCCTCCCTAGGGTGAGGCTGGCCTTTTTCAGATGGTAAGCCGGCCTTGAGGCCGTGCAGTGAAAACCGCCCATCGTTTTTGAATGTCATTCTTCCCGTGCCAACACCCCTTTGTCCTCGCAGCGTTTCGCGTTCTAATTACCTCTGACCCCGGCATGTGGAATTCGTCAAATTGCGGCCTCTTTTCGCGATGATCTCATTTCTAGTCCGTAATTGGTGTGCCTCCTATTCTTTATCTCTCATTTCGATGAGATTTCTTCCCCACTTTCCATGAATACATACCGCCTCTGATTTTCCCAGCCAGCAGCGGCCATCTCAGGCAGGCTCGGCGAACCCCCCTCCCTCGGCGATTGAAACTTGCGCTCAGCATGTCTCATGTCGAAGCTGGCGCCTAATTTTCTTCCTATGCATATCACGTTTCCTCACTGCGCGCTGCACTTGCGGGACGGTCTTTAATTTCCTTTTTTCTTAAGCTGTCCCCCGCATCCATAAACCTTATCCCTAAAGGGCCTTATTACCGACGCCGTTGGAATTTCCGTGGACCTTCTTTTCAGTATGTGCCGCCGCGGGATTCTGACGATTAAGTTGACTTCCGTCGCAGCCTTGGCCCATAATCCCTGTTCCTTCCACCCCCAGGTAACCGCCCAAGAGGGAAGACTGCACACTAGCCCTGTACCTAGTTCTGATTCTCCTTGACGGACGCGCACTGCCCGACCTTTTGCATCCCATCCAGATTTTTTTTGATCAGGTCAGATCTCCTTGTAAGACGCGCTTGCCGAGATTGGCTGGCTGGCAATTCCATTCTCAATATACTACCGCCGCAGTACTTTCCGTCAAGGCACTCGAACGTTGCTGCATTCCACAAAATGCGAGAGCGAGTCTTCTGCGCTTAGAGCCCCATGCAGCTTGTGAACTATACTATTGCCTACAAGTCCCTTTCGGGGGGTGAGGAAGAACTCCAGAAGAGTTGGACTAGGCCAGCTACATCTATCCACGACCCATCATACTCCGGGAGCAACTGAAATGTATTGCTGACTCTCACGCATGACAAGTAGTTCTGACTTGGAGGCTCTCCGACTTTCGAAACCTCCCCCCGGGATTCTCCTCCGTTTTCCATCTCTTCTTTTCGCGCTGACGCATGCGCCAATACCGATGCGTGGTGCATAAAAAGATGATCTTTTTTCTCCGAATATGTTTAAAGTTCCCTTCTGCGCATTGTTGGCCAGAGGTTCAAAAGGAATTTGCCGGTTCTAACTGATGGCTCCCTTGGGGGTACATAATTGTATAATAATTTCTTTTTTCTTTGGGGCGGATTTTTAAACATTAACGACTCCTGAAATTTATTTTTGACTTTCTGGCATGTTTTATAGACGTCTGGGTTTCTTGGTTGTGTTTAGCCTTACCCAGCAATTTCAGTTGTTCACTTTTCTCTTTTTGCGGACAGCCTGCACAATGTTCCAGTCCCTCGCCCCCTTCTCCCGTTTCTTTTACGCAATAAGTGGTAATCGTCCTCCATGACCCAACCTTCCCCCCCCGTCATTTTTGTTTTGGCATTGTTCTGTTCGGCGTCGCCCTTTTATGATGTTTTCATTCCCCCGTACTAGTTTTTTGACTATGGTTTCAAGACTGTTTTGCTTGCAGGGTTGGTCCAGGTTTCGCGCTTTTTCCCTGGCCTATGGGAACCCGTTTTGCCGGTACGTCTCTTTTGGCCCAGCACGTTACGATACCGTTTTTCTTCCTCTTTGAACTTTGTGCCCCGCAACGGTGCGCGGGTAATGGCCGGCTCGTGCTACTTGGATGATTTGCACCGGACGAAAGTGGTGGGAGAATTACCCCTGTCCTGGTCGCCGCGTTCACTTCATCTCAAATTCTTGAGCCCTCCCCTTCCCGCATTTCCTCGACCTCAGACCCCTCTCGTTTGGGTGTGACCATCGGCAATCCGTCTTTTTCAATAATTCCTGAACTGTTTGTCTTGCACAGGCTTAACAACGACGCGAGACCCTCTCTCCGATTGGGTGATTTAGATGCATCCCCCTGGTTTTAATATCGCATTTCTTCTCTGCCTCGCCTCTTACAGGCCATGAGCTATCTTTGTGGGTCCTTTTTTTCGCGCTATTCGATTTTTCTACATCTTCTGCCGCCCTTATGATTCCAGAACAAACATCTGATCATATATCTCTCCGTCCGTTTTGTTTCGAGCTGCCTCGAATGTTTCAACCCCATGGGGCTGTTGCGCGCCATTCCGCTCTGAACAGTTTTGTCCCCCATCTATAGGTGCGAATGTTCCTACTTGGTTTTCAGGACAACCAGGATCTTCGACTGCCATAGGGATGACGCAGACATTCCAGTTTTTTCGTGATGAGCGTTTATCCCTGGGCTTTTCTCCCCCTGTGAATCCAAAGAGAGTTTGGCCGACTTTAATTTGTTTACCCCACGCCCGCCCCCCCCAGATCAAGGAGGCGGTGCCTTTTTTTTCTCAAGGAGGATCTGCGCACCTAATTTCTTGCTTGGCTGGCGGCGCCCATTGCCATGTGGCTCCTTTTCTCCCGTTTTCTTCCCCGGTGCGGGACGCAATAAAGGATCACCCGCTGCTGTATCTTCAGCCGTTCTTCCACTTGTTCCCCTCTCCCCCCTCACTTTCTCGTGAACACATCTGGCTGACACGAGCTGAAGGTCGGCCGGCACTTTTGGTTCCATTAAGGGCCTAATGAATTGTCTGCTCAGAGAGCAAATGGACAAAGACTTAAACTTTTTGGCGCATCAATATGATTTCCCAGATTATTCGAAAGGGGCTTCCCGATGATGATTTGGTGACTTCCCGGGCTTTTTGGGCCGCCCATTCCGTCTTGCTTATATTTAACTTACTGATGGTCTGCTCGGGGCCCCCATTAGTTGTGGGTCGCTGCCCGTTGCCCCCTGAAGAGGTTTTGTTGTTTTTTGGGTGGTCTGCACATGTTCGTCCTCTCTTCCCTCCAACATCCTAATGAAACCCCTCCCCCTGCTACAGCCTCCTGCCCAGACATAGCGCCCTATTCGGTAAACAGACCATCACCCCCCGCCCCCTGCGCTGTCTCGCAAAGATGGTCACCCCAGGGCCTACAGCGCTGAACCCTGCACTATTGTGCCCCAGTAGA
>Ga0179593_1594470_pt1 | contig 13315 bp, 11 predicted proteins | sample CZODoug2_1_08_16_FD_185931 | JGI IMG/M metagenome (GOLD analysis project Ga0179593, IMG submission 185931) | Vadose zone soil fungal communities from Angelo Coast Range Reserve, California, USA - CZODoug2_1_08_16fungal (PacBio error correction) | ecosystem: Environmental > Terrestrial > Soil >... | reverse complement strand
CAAGACAGGCAGCGTGCCCTGATTTTTTTCGAACGAAGAACCGCTCCTTGTCCCCTCCTTCCCCCCTTTAGTTTGGCTCCTTCCCTCAGTGATCGCCGCGGAATATGTTTTGTCCGAACGATTCTTTCATTCAGCCCCAGTCTTTTTCATTTTGTCGGCAACAAGTTGAAAGGAATAATTTCTTCTTTTCGCAGAGACTTTTCTTCCCCTTTCTCCCTTACCCCGAAATGATTCCCTTCTCGCATGATACCAAGTTTTTTTCAGGACCACCGCTTTCTTTTTCTCTGCGCTATGGGTGGTTCTCCAGCGCCACGGCATGATGCCTCCTCTTTCGAGACACCCTTAGATTTTTTTCTTCCTTTGAAATAGTCGCTCACTTCCGGGATCGTAGAGTCCTCCCAGGAGAATTCTTCTCTCCCCAGGGATGACCCTTCTTGGCTTTGCAAAGAATTGGTGTTCTGGTGGGATTGGTCTACGTTTCTATCCAACTTACATCCGGAGATTAGTAGAGTCACTTGTCTCACTTATTGGGGCCCTCTTTTCCCTCCCCCGCAACGTTGGTTTGAGACTTTCGTCAGCTTTTTTCTTCCCTACGGTTTCTTCGGGAAGGTCCCTTTGGACCCTGCTCCCCCCTTAAAAGTGGGGTTCTGGGATTCTCCCCCCTATTCCGCATCGGGAGGGTCTCTGAGGAGGTTTTCCAACACTTTTGCCCACAAACATTCCCACGGGGGGATTTGTTAGCGGGCATAGCAAAATAACTCTTAGTGTAAACCCCCCCCCCCCCCCCCCCCCAACCCCAATTCCTGGACTTCCGGCTTGGCGGCCAAAATCTGTATTTGCATTCGTGGTATTGGCCCTCAAATTTTTTTCCTCTGTCCTTAGTAGCCTTGGTCCTTCCCCAAGATATTTTCCTGACATAGTGGATCCCCTTTTTCTTAAACTTTTTCCCTTGTCCTCTTGTCGCTCTGTAACTCATCTAGAACGCGATTTAGGCACCGATGACACAACTTCCCTCAATGAGTAAAGTAAGCATTTCCTCTTTCTCCTTAGCCTTAAACGAGGCAAAGCTCCATTGAGAAATATGCCTCTTTGAGACCCCCCTTCTTGATAACGGAAGACAGGAGTCAAATCTAATAAATCCTCTTTTCTGGACATGCTTTGCCGCCTCTCTTTTCAATCAAGTGTTAATCTCCTTTTCTTTTTCACTCGATCGCCGCCTAGAGAGAGTGTTTTTCTGACAACAGGATCTTTTCTTGTTGGTCCTCCTTACTAGCTCTTCAAACTGTCAGTTCCTTTTCTGAGTCTCTCGTCCCCGAGCACGCGATCACTCCTTTACTCCCTCTGTACTCCGTTACTGCATTCGTCTTTCTTCCTAATTGAGTCTCCTCCTTTCTCCCCTCTCCCCCAGGTCGAGTTGTTTTGGCCTAGTTGACTCGCGCTAAGGTGCCATTAATTCGGACTTATGACGCCCCTTCTCCCCCTACGGTTTTAACTCCCCCCCCCCGATCATTCTTACCTCCTTTTTTCGAGAGATAGACAGTCGGTGTCCCCAATCAACCATCGATGTGCTTGGATGCAGACGATTGATGATTTAGTCCCCTTTCCCCGGCTTTGACAGTAGCTCTCTTTGAAAGTAAGCCGACTGCTCCTGTTCATTCCGTATTCTTCTTTTTTCTCGCACCTTTTTCCCCCCCCTCGCAATCTGAGGTTGTTACAGTCTCCTTTTCCTTCCCGGGAATAAAGAAAGGTCTTTTTCTCGCGTTCCCCTTAATAGTCTGCTACACCATAACAGTCTCTGAGATTTTTAGTCCTTACCCCATCTTTCCCTCCCGATCTTCTAAAAGGTAATTTCTCTTTCTGAGGAGCACTCCCCCTTAAAAGGCTCTCCCTTTTCCCTGATTCTTTCAAATGACTATTCTCCAAGCTGCTTCAACGAAGCACTGGTGAATCCCCCCTTCAATTTAGAATGAGATTTTGGTTCTCCCTCAGCTTGCCTCCTTTTCTTCTTGGTGAGGAAAATATTTTATACCCAGAAGAAACATTTTAAGGTTCCCCATCTTCAGTTTCAAGAGCCTCATTTCTAATAAATAAGTGTTTTTTTTCTGATAATTTTTCCTTTCTTTATGACTGTCGTCCTCTCCATTTTCTGTTAGGAGGCTACTCCTTATGTTTCACGAAAAAAGCCTTATCCCACCCCCCCCCCCCCCCCCCCCCCCCCCCCCTCCCCCCACCCCCCCCCCCCCCCCCCCCCCCCCCCCCCCCCGTTTTGTTGTGGGTTTTTCTTCTTCTTTTTTTTTTTTTCTTTTTTGTTTGTTTGTTTTTTACTCAATTTTTTCCCCCTTATGCGACCCCCCCCCTCCAGCAGGCTAAATTTATTTGAACACATTCTGATCTTGAATTCTGAGAGATGGCGAGGAGCAGAGTACCCTTTTTTTAAGATTTTTTTTCCTTTCATCCCTGTCCTTCTCCGAGGCTTGCCCCGACTGAATCACGTTTTCCATTTAATAGGTGAATCTCGCCTAGTAGTCCTTCGGTCATCTGCGGAGATCCCTTAACTACGCCGTTCTGGCACTGTTCTTTTTCTTATCACGGCCTTCCTTCGAGTAGTTCCGGGTAGTCTCAACAAAGACTCACTTTTTCCCTGCCAGGAACAAAGCTTCTTCTTTCCTTCCCAATAGGATAAGTACTAGCTTTCCCTCCTTATCCCGAATCAGATCAGCGGATCAGAAAACCCCCGACCCCCAAATCGGGTGTATTTCTTAGAAATTTCAGATTCAAGAAGGATCCTCTTCTATACTGACTCTTTTCCCCCCTACTCGAGATGGGAGTACCCCTTTTCCGCTTACCCCCTGGAATGGAGCGCACCTCCCCCTAACAATACAAAGGTTTCCGACCTTTTGATCGCTCTATGATGAGCCGTACCGCAAATCCCTTTTCCTCAACCCTGGCTATTACTCACCTTTTTCCGTGATCGTCTTCGTGGTGGTTCGTTCTTTACAGCTGCGATTTCGTTGGATATATGGGACATCCAAACCTCTTTTTTTTGGGAGCCTTCCCCCCCTTTTAGTCTTCTCTTTTTTGTGGCCCCGAATAGAGAGGCGGATCTGGAATAAGCTCTAATATAAGGGCAGCGAGCCGACGATTCAGCCATTGTCCCCCACGATGGTAGGGACTCCTTTTTTTTACCGCTTCCCACTTCTTCGGTTCAGGCTTCTTTTTTTTCCTGGACGACGCTCACACATTTTGTCTGCTACTTGCTGGCATTGTAGTGTGCATTTCGTGATTGCCCTCCCTCTTTTTCCTCCTACGTTCTTCCTCCGACCGGAGCCTTTTTTTCTGCCATCTGATAAGCCCCTTAGTTTCGCAACGTGGGTTACTATCCCCCAAAGCCAACCTTTGAATGGCTGCCAACCACTCTGAATCAGAAGTGGTCTCTCAAACCATTGAGTTCCGACCCCGAGAAAGACTATTATGTGCGGAACCCCTCCTCTCCTTTCTTTCCCCCCTATGGTAGGTTGTGAGAGGGTTATCCCCAAATTGTGCCCCGCATGATTTAAAAAAAGGCACGATGTTTTGCCCTTTTTCTACAACTTAACAAAACCAGGGATGTTTTACCGGTGGGCTTCAAAAATGGGGGTCCGTTCCAATGAAGCCAGCCCTTCACTCCATTTCTCGTTCGACACCTTAGCGGAGCTCTTGACCCCCAGTGCGTTTTTAAAGAATTTTCTTCGAAAATGAATTTCTCCCTCCTCCCTCGTTTTATCCTTGTCGAGGGGTATTTTTTTTCCACAACGGCTCACCCCCCACCCCACTACCCCATCTTAAGGCAGACTAGAGTCACCCCTTCCTTGGTTACGTTTTTTCATCCGCGTCCATCTTCGGCCTCGACTCTCCCTTGACTTTCGATCCTATTTCCAATTTTTCTCGTCCTTTTTAATTAGATTCTCTTGCGTTTTCGAGACCACCAAGAGAACAACCTTCACTTTTTCCCCTCTCGAGGAATCGAAACTGGAAGGTTCAGTCATTTCTCGTTTTTTTCTCCCTTTCTTCTAAGTGACCCATTTCATTTTTTTGAATAGAGATCATGTCTCAAGAGGCCTTAGTTTCCCCTTTGCCTGTGGTCACCAATGAAAAAATGAAGTTAATCTTTTCCTCTTTTGGCCTTGAGTGACAAATATTCCCCTCTTAAATTCTCATCCCCCCACCACGACACGATGCTTAATTACCTTTCGGTCTTAGAAGGTTTCTCCCCCCTCCCTTTGACCCAAAGCCCGGGCTTGGCCCCCTTCTCTCCGCTTCAAAGCCCCACTTCTCTCTCTCCCTCACTTTGTTGTTTTTTCGAGCCTTCCGTAAATCCCCAAGCCCTCTGAACTGGTATGGCGCGCGCATGCTTCACTCCTCCAGAGATTGGCACCGAATTGGTGTTCCATTTCTCCCTTGATATCCTGGGAATATGTTTGTCCGTTTCCTCTCTTTCTAGCAATTTCCGTTGGTCTCTGGTTACAACACCACCACCGTTTTCCCCCCCTGCATTCTGACCCCGCCTTTTCTGATTCCATCGAGAATTACGGATTTTCTTAGACTCTACTCCCTGCTCGTCCGCTTCCTTCCAGGGCCTTTTCGCGCGCCTTCATGGGCAGAGGCCGATATTCCCTAGTATACACGCTCCCTCCCACTGCTCTGGCCTAACGATTTCGCTCAAAGAAGATCCTATTTTTCACAATCGCGGCAGCGGTTCTAGTTCAGATTCCTCAAGCAGTCTTCTCTTTCCGACCGCGTGTTTACCGTTTTTTCCGTGTCTGGCTTTTTGCCAAGAATTTAGGTGTTTCCTTTGTGGGATTTGCGGCCTTCTATCCCCCTCAAATAGGTCGCACGTCGTTCTAGTTTTGCATCTTGACGATCGGTGTCTTGTCATGTCCTCTTTTTTTAAACACACTTTGTATCTTTTGCGCATCTTTTCCGAAAAGATAAAGGCGCTCTTTTTGTCCTTTCATTTGCAGCTCCATTTTACCCCCTGTGGTGAGGTCCGATTTATACATCGGGGGTGATTATCACGCGGGCGGGTCACAATGGGTTTTGCTAACCCCCTACCCCCCCCTCCCCCCCCCCCCAGGGGTGGAGCTTAGAGATCGGGCCCCTCTTTCACATAAGGCGTCCTCCTCGTTCTTTCCCTCCGGCTTGGGTCCCATCGTCAATTTATTCCATTCTTTGGTTTCCCCTAGCCGGCCCGGTCTTGAGCTGTTGGACTCTGTACCCCCCCCTTTCTTGACAAAAATCAGTGCGTCTTCTTCCCCTTATATACCTTTTTCCTCCCTCCCCGCCCTCGGCCTTTCAGAAGAGTCAATCTAGCCGAAACCACCTTTTTTCCTTGCCAGCTGCTGTAGTAGGTCCTAGAATCAAACCTCTGCCAACCGCCTCCGGCCAGTAGCGTTTTTCCCTAGTGCATCCCCCCCTTCATCCCAGGCGTTGCCAAATTTCCCAGAAGAGGAGGCGATGCCAATGGTTGATGTATTTCCTCGCCCCGTTAGATAATCGATATACTCCTGAAGTCCGACCGAGAGAGCGTCTCTAAGATTTCCAGAATCCGGGGTGGTTTGAAAGGAAGGCCAATCCTTTTCCCCCTTCTGAAGATCGGGAGCCTAGGCAACAAAAAGAGGAAGAGAGGACCAGGCGAAGAAAGAGAGGGAAAGAGAAAGGGGTGGAACAGACGGGCTGGTTCCTTGTTTTTTGTTTGTGTTATTGTGTTTTTTTGTGTTTTTGGGTTTTAATCTGAGATCCCCATCCCCATTGCTTTGAGATTATTTGACTCCATCGTTCTCCTTCTTTTATACCAAGGTGTTTCCCTCCTTTCAGCAGCCTTGATACGCCAATAGACTAACTTTCCATTCGATGTATTCCTTGATTAGTTTCGCCTCGCGGCGGTGCTCATTCCGTAAACAAAACTATTCTTCCCCGACTCATTTCTTTTTCCTCCTTCTGCGGCATCCGCATTTCGGAAGATAGAGCTGCAAGGAATGCTCTCCTCTTTCGTTATGATGTTTAATTTCCGTCCTCCGCTTGATTTACCCGAACCTTTTCAACCAACCATCTCCCTTACGTACCTTTCCCAGACGGAGTCGGAGAGTCTTCCGAATTGCTTCTCTGCTACACAGTAACGTAGTTTTGATGCTCGATTTCCCCCTAATTTTCACTTTTACCCCCACTAGATAGTAAGGAATTGTGGACCCATTTGAGTCGTTTCCGCCTCCCCGGCAAAATCTTTTCCTCTCATAACTGCTCGTGACTAAATTGGCTTCTTCTACATATTCGCCTTTGACCTGCGGAAGATTTCATCCCTAAATTCGCCATGCTCTTTTTCGGAGCAAGATTTGTTTTCTTTTTTTTTAGTGCCCCCCCTCTGTTCGCCCGCCGCCAATGTCGATCTGACTCTGAGATCCCCCGTCCTCCCTCCGTGTTTAGCGAGATAGCAGTTTGCGTATAGTTCGACTCATGCTTCTTTCCTTTCTTCCGACCCCTTCGCCAAACGAACTCGCGCACGAGTCTCCACGCAAATCGCATGGCGTTGCAACCCGCCTAGCTAAGGCCCTGAGACTCTGTCGAAGTAGCCCTTTTCCTCAATATCCGGGTCATTGCTATGGCGTTTCGCAGTGTCAGCCTCATTGTGACTTCCCACCTTCGCCGATCTTCCAGGGTTGGGCAAGACTATGATCCCCAAACGCTCACGACGGTGACGTGTTGGTTAATCCGATGCAACTCATGAGGCTCCCCCGTTTCTGAGGTCCTTTATGAGATCTTCCCTTTTGATGCTTTCTTCCAGTTGCAACCCCCCCCTTGTTCGAGAAATCACGCTCACATTCAAAGTTTCAGTTCTGCTTTGCCTTTCTCTCCGTCCTCCCCCCCCCACCAGAATCTCTTTCCTTGGAACGGCCGAAACCCCCGAACAGCATCAAGCGCCCATCGGAAATAACCCAATCGAGGTTTCGGATTCGCCCCCCTTTTTTGGGCGCAAGGATTCAGTATCGATCGGGCATCTCCCACATCGCGGAGATGGACATCCCACGGCTTCGAAGGACTTTTTTTCACATGTTGACTTCGAGAGATGGAACCGCGAGACGACCCTCTCCCGACCCTTGGACTTGGTCCTCAAACTTGTGCGAGGTCGATCAGCCTTGCTTCAGTCCCGAACCGCCTTTTCAACGGCTCCCTATACATCGTGCTTCAATGGTCGTGATCGCGCAGGTTTTTTTGCCGCCTTCCACAGCATTTTGAAGATTTACCCTTTTTTCAACAAAGCTTCCTTCTTGTCGAAGAACTTTTTTGTGCTGCTTCTTGTCCAAATCGGAGAACGGGTAATCCCGCGAGTGCTCAATCAACGTCTTCAGCGCCGCCTTATTCTTTTGGAAGCTGGGGCAACCTGTTGCTCAGGCCTCGTCGGGCCACGTGATTCTCGGGCTTTGGAAAGGCGCCTCGCCCCATATGACATTTTTACGTCCCATTCCTGTCGGGCGGCTCTTTGCTCTTGAACCAGCTCGACGGGCGGACGAGGACCGTCTCCTTTTGTGCCGATCCAGGTTTTAGTTTTTTCCCCTTTTTTTACGAGGCCCAGCGCCATCTAGTCAGCGTGCCTTCAATGGCTGGACCCCCTGAGCAGAAGAGCTTGGGTCCTCCCCTCTTTGCTGTTACGAAATGAACCCCTGTCCCTCTTTATGTTGATGTAACTCTCTTCATGCTCCCTCCCCCCTTTTTTGGGAGGGTGTTAGAAAAAACTTTGACTGATCCGTGATACACACTCATCTGTTTTCGGTCTGCGAAACCAAGGGGGAAGGTAAAAACCTTTTTTCTCCCCATGACCGCACCTCAAATATTCGCTATTGTTCGACAGCCGTTTATCCCGTTCTTTTCACGCGCATGCACACCACCTGATCGCAACACCCCCTTCTCTTTAACTCGGCCGTTACTTTCCAATATGTCGGGGTTCTCCCACGGCCCAACCCACCGACAACGCTGCAATACGTTTTCATTTCCCGGTTCCCCAGAGTTTTTATGACTTCCCGCTTCGGCCGAGAGGCCTCTTCATCGACCTTCCCTTTTTCCCTTTCTATTGAAGCCACCGGCGGACTTCTGTGCTTTGTCGCGATAGCTATCTTTTTCTGGTTTTTCGACCACAGTCAAATTGCTTGACCCCCCGCGTGAAGCCCGCGAAAAAAAAGGTAAGTCATGCGTATTTCAGACGTCCCCTTTAATCCGATCTTTCGTCTTCATGATTCCGGTGACACGGCTGGTTGTTTTTTGCGCACCAACGCCACTAACTTTTGGTCGGGAAGATCGGTGGAGATTCCCCCCCCACATATTCCCGGCGCGCTTCATCCCCCCCCCTCCCCTTGGTGGTCCCAATTCGCTGGCGCCTTTGCCGCAGACACCCCCCCACCCCCTTTCACAAACCGACACCGACCTTCCAGGGCACGTCCCCGGCTTTGCGCCGCGCTGCCAACGCCCTCCTCTTTCTTTTTTTTTTTCCCTTTCCTTGTTTGGAGAGGATAGATTTTTTTTCCTTCAGACCCGAATAGACAATTCCTTCCGCGTCTGAGCGGCGCGCCCTCGTATGGCAAAGAATGAATTTTCGTTTGGGCGTGATGCGACGTGATATATATGGTTTTGTCACCCCTCCCCTCATCGTCGCATGGTCCCCCAATTGATTGTAGTCCCCCACCCACCCAGTTGCAAAGGATCTAACAGGACGCTTTCGCAGGCCAGCGCGGATGATTTTTTTAGACCGTATGCTCGCCTCTCGACTCACGTTCATTCCTTTTTTTCCTTCAAGCTGCTAGAGGCTAGTTTTCAATCGTTTTTTGTCCCAAGAGACGGCACCCTGCTCTTCCCCAAATTTCGCAGACACACTCATATTCGAACTCCCCCTAACAATCGCGTTCCCCCTTCCCGGGAATTAGATTTGCCCTCTTCCTTTCCGGCGCTACTAACCGGTAACCTTAGAGTCTTGGCTTCTTGGTCCTTCATAGAGGTTGGGTTTTTCGGCGTGCCTCCTACTATAAGACGCTTCTTCTTCGAGTCCTATTGTCAGTTGCCTTTTCCTGGAAATTTCCCTGTCTGCCTTTTAGAGAAGGGTGTAGCAACAGATAATTCTCTCCTCGTTGATGCTGCGGGAATCCCTTCCCCCTGTTGTTCACCCCCTTGTCTTACATGAGAAGACTCCCGGTCTTTTTGTCTTCCCAGGAGTTCTAAAACATTTTTTTGCCCCTGCCCCCCCTACAGGCTTGAATGCGAGATCGCAACATAAAGAGGCGTCCCTTGGAATTTTCTTCAAACCTCCTTCGGCATCCCCCCTCCTTTTTCTCTTAATAGTGGGATGGGAATCTGACTTTAGACGGGTATGGCCGTTTTCGTCCGGCGAAACTACGCTATCGGTCACCCCGATTGCTACTGCTCTTTGTTTTCCTCTCAAAGACTCGACGCCCCCCCCTGACGACGCGCAGTCCCCCCACGTCCGATGTGATTTTGCAGGCCAACACCAGTCGTGGCGAAGTCCAGAGTTTTCAAATTTCCTAGTTGCTGTTCCCTTCTTGTGCCTTTTGCTTTCGTCACTCTCCTGTCAGCTCTCGCTGGATCTCGAGCTTCTCGCCCTCTAACCTTCCCTCTTTTTTTCACTCCTGTCCATCGTCTCAAAATCTGAGAGAACAAAAGATGACGCGCCCCATTTCATCTCGGCCAGGTTTTAAACGTTCATTCCGCTCACTTTCTTAGTTTTGCGTCTCCTTTTCCTTTTCATCGAGCTGGTTTTCTTTCTTGATGTCTGCTCCCTGCCGAAGGATGATTCTTTTTTATTGAAATTTTGCGCGAGCGCTCGGATGTTTCCTACCCCGTATTTTCTTTGAGTCTCTGTAGGGCCCTGCCCTTTTTTCGTTTTTGAGTCTCTCCCCTCAGCCTACTGCTTGCGTTCCTGTTAATCCCTCTTCTCGACCGCTCCCGCGGCGTGTGATCGTCAGACAAGGTCCCCCTCCCTTCCTTAAGAGCGGATTCCTTGGAATACTTTTACCCCCGAGTCCCTTTTTTGCTCTCACCATTCCAGTCCCCCCTCCCTTTTTTCAACCTGCCTCGTTCTCCCCCTTCTTGAGGCGCAGAAATCGTCCCCTTCCCCCCTTTCTCTCACTCCCTGTGCTCGACATTCTCGCCTTCGACTGCTGGAATTTTCTCCAAATAGCCATGGCTCTTCGGGGAAGGTCTTAGATCCCGTGTGCGGAAAAAAGACCCCCGATGCGCCTCCTCATTCCTGCTCGTCCCCTCGAGCCCTCTCCTTTTTCCCTCCCTCCGTTGTTGTAGTCTCTCTCCTCTGTCCTTCAGTTCGACCCCTTTTAGATCTAGTGTCCATTCCCCTCGACCTCTCCAAGCTGCCGTGCGTCCCCCCCCCACGAACTTTTTTGCAAGACTCTGAGAAGTGTCGCTGATTTCAATCGTCCCCTTTTTCAGGTTTGCTCGCGGATTTGTCGGGGAACTTTTTCAATATGTTCACTACGTATTACCTTTATGATCGATTGCTGCATGGCCAGAGAGCGCGTCAAAAACGTCTTCTAGCCAGCGACTTCCGCTCTCCTAAGCCCGTTCTCTTCCCCTGTTCGACGTCTGAACACGACGGCCAGATGATTGTGAACGTTTTTCCCCCCTCCGTTCTCGATGACATGTACTCAAGCAGTTAGCTTGTTTGTCCCTCTCCCCTTTCTGTCCGAAATAGTGCCTGGCCTTCCCTCCCCTGCGCAAGAGAACACACTCCCACTGCACCAAATCGATGTTTCTCCCCCCTTCGCACCCCCCAGAAGAGCTAGCCCCTGATTTACCTTCTCGATTGTACCCAACCATGTAGTCAATAAAGTTCGAAGGTCTTTCCCCCCCCCCTTTCAGATCTCCTCCCTCTGATCACCGCAGAAGAAACACATATTTTCCCTCGGGTTTCCTCCTTGTGAGCGCTTATCCGTAAAGACGTAAACAACCTTTCCTCTATTACATTAGTTTTTCCATTGGGCTTTCTCTCCCGGCCTTTTTTTCTTTTGCCTCTCAAGACTTTTCTCCTTTTGGAAAGGACAAAAACACCCCCTGCTGTTCCGTGGCTCCCCGATTCGTTGGACTAATCTTTGTGGCCAGCACTCTTCTCTTTACGGCGTCCCTCGATCTAGCCTCCCTCCAGCCTGGGCCAGGCTCTCTTCATTTTCCCACCTCCTCCTTCAGGGTCTTCAAGTCCCTCCACGCTGCCCGTTCCTCCTTTCCCTTTTCACTCGTGAAATCCTTCAAATTTCCATGTCTTTACTTCCCCCGTCGGGCAGGGCTTCCCTTTGAGGTCTTGCTGGAAAAAATCGTTTTTCACGCTTGAAGACCCGTTGATGCCATCTCTAACTGCCTTTTCAGTAAGAGTTTCCCCTCCCCCCTGCGCCCACCGTCTAGTTTTAGATGAACCATACCCTCTGTCCAGAAGACGTTTCGCCGCCAATTCGGGGTAATGAACTAGTGAAACCTCCCTCATTTTGCGATGATCTCCCTTATGGGGGAGGGTGTGGAGGTGGGTAGCCCAAATTGTTCTCCATTTTTGATGCTCCACCGCCCGTCTGGCTTGATCGTCGACCTCCCCCCCAAAATGGTTTTATTAACAACAAGGGTTGCTCTTCCTTTCCCGCCCCTAACCGAAAATCTTCCTGTTCGTACAACCCCCTCATGCGGCGTCCATCAAACCCAGTTGTCGATTTCACCTCTGTCCCCCCTCATTTTGCCTTCGTTTCTGAAATAGGGTCGACTCTTCGAGTGGTTTCATTTCTTGCCCCATAACCCGTAACCGAATTCTTTTCCCCCAGCTATGGTCAACGCCCGTTCCATCCTCCGGCATGTCCGGCCGGCTACCCCGTCTGAACTACCAAGACAGCCTTGCCGCGCCTTATTTACCGATCTTCGACCCTACCCCCCTTTTGCCTATAATTTTTGCTTCGAACCCCCCCCCCCACTAGGCCCAGGAACCTCTTCTCACCTCGACATCTTGAAGGCCCGCAAAAAGCCTTCCGTCTTCTCGATGCGTCTCCTTTCTTCCTACATTTCGGAATTTCTTTTCCTGGACGCCCGCTTGCTATGAGTCCGGTGCACCGGGTTTTTTGTTGCGGACACCAATGGGGAAACCCGCCTCCCTCTTTTTCGAGACTCTTTTTCCTTTACCCCCCAATTCTGCGATCAGTCGGCCCCCCCCACCCCAAGACACCGCTCAGGCGGTGCCTTGATGGCGGCCTTTTCGCCTTTTTCGCGACGATCAAGGACACGATGCAATTGCTCCTCTTTCCCTTTCCCCCCTACAACTATCCCTCCCCGTGTTGTTTGATAGAGATAGATTGGCGGTTGCTCAGCTCTCCTCCCCTGCCGCTTAAGAGGGCCTGATCTGGCTGCTCGTAACGCCTCAACGACTGACGGTTTCCTTTTTTTGTTCCTTCCCATGACCTCCTTGATAGGAATATTTTCCCTAACCCGCTCTCCCCTCTGCCTGGGCCGCTTGGTGTCCGTCACAAAAACCAGTCCGTACTCATATTGAGCAGATCCTCCGAATTACGGATTTTCTTCTCCATGCTTTACCACTTGGCCGGCTTTTCCCGCCCCCTTTCACGATGTGCTTAGGCCTAGATTCTTTGTTTTTCTCCCGACCAAGCTCCCTTTTTTCCTTCAGAGTGCTACAAATACGCCCATTTCGCTCTTCCTTGATTTCCATAGCTGCAAAAGGGCCGTTCTTGAGGTCCTCGCTTGCCGGCGAGCCTTGTCCCCAGAGTAACCGGTTCCGAGATTGGTTTCTTGTGAAAGAATCGTTGTGCCTTCAGCCCGCAACTAGAAATCAGACTCGAGTCTGTCGACATGGCCGATCAGTGCTTATTCTTGTCTACCTTTTCTGAGCGCCGTCGCGAAGCTTGTGTCTAACCTTATCCCGTTCTCCTGTCGGGATTCTGCGCATGGCAGCTCCCTTTTACCTCCCCCTGTGGTTTTGACCAGATGGCCTCATGGGAGGTTTCTCACGGCTGCAAATTGGGACCAAAACTCCCCCCTCCCCCATAAGGGGGGATCTTTAGAATGTCTTGACAGCAAAATAAGAGGCTTTAGCGTCACTTTCGGAAATCACGCTTGTCGGCATATTTTTCTTTCTTTTACTTTTTTGGTATTTTTGAGCATCGCCGCTGACGGAGACGGGTATTTCTTTTTGGCCCCCGCCCCCCCCCCTCTAGCAACTTCGTGTATTTTTGAATCAACCGTCAAGCTTTGCCTTTGTCCGCCCGGAGCTTTCCTCTTG
>Ga0179593_1559495_pt1 | contig 13315 bp, 15 predicted proteins | sample CZODoug2_1_08_16_FD_185931 | JGI IMG/M metagenome (GOLD analysis project Ga0179593, IMG submission 185931) | Vadose zone soil fungal communities from Angelo Coast Range Reserve, California, USA - CZODoug2_1_08_16fungal (PacBio error correction) | ecosystem: Environmental > Terrestrial > Soil >... | reverse complement strand
CGTTTTCCTGGCTTTTTTCCCAAACTTATCAGATACTTTTTCCCCCAAGAAACTTTTTCTTCCTCCTTTTTCCCAAGGCGAGCAACTGTCGCAGTTAGATTTTCAGTCGCAAGAGGAGTTGCTGTTATCCCTCCCCTTCTAAGTGGGGACTCTCCCCCCTTTCATCGCGGGAATACGTGTCCGCAGAGAGTTGTTTCGACGCTCTTTACTTTGGTGTCGGCCCCATGTCGCGCAAGATGATTTCGGTTTTCCTCTCGAATGTCCCTCTGCCTGGTTGGGGAATTTCGCTTGTGCACGCCTTCGCACTGACCGTTGAGTAGAGATTCTTCCCTCTCCCCCTATACGCCTGTCTTCCCTTTTCGCGCTGCTTCCTCCTTGCCCTTTAGGACGAGAGTCGTACTTTCCCTAGGTCCCGCGTTGTTCTTCCCCCTTCAAGGCGCTTTGTAATTTGGAGGTCAATTTTGCCCGCCCCCCCTTCTTCATCCTTTCAAATAGGTGAACCACCCAAAGGTTTTTTAATCTGGCCCCTCTTCTTTCTTCGAACCCTGAGGCCATTTTATCAGCTTCTTGTTATTGGAGGATTTCGCGGTACCCCCTTCTTTTCTCCGTCCACCCCCCCGTTGAACAAACTTATTTTTTGATTTTGGCCTTGATGTGTCTCTAGCCCTCCGTTATTCCGTCCCCCCTACCTCGTCATGTCTTTCGATGTTTTTTCCTGGCTCTGGAAAGATCCCCGGAATGTCCCCCCCCTTAATCCCATTTGCTTTTTTTTCTCCGTCGGAACCAGATAGCCTTTTAGTAGTTTTCTTGTCTGTTTGTTGTAGTCAATCAGTGACCATCCCAAATTTTTGCTCTTTCCTTCCTAGGAAGCACTCCTCCTTTTTTTAGTCCCGCGGCCCTTTTTCCGGGTACCGGGTTGCCCCGGTTTTTAGCCCTCTGCAGTCGTCCTCCTGCGGCTGCGGTTCTTCCCCATCACAACACTTTGTACTTGGGGACTACCTAGCTCGTCCTACCCTCTCAGCTACCTTTGGCCCCCCCGATTTCCAGCCCCTCATCAAGCAAGGTTGCTCCCTCACCTTGTAATCCTTTCCTTCCCCCAATAATGATTCGTGGTAGGCAGAGTTAAGTCCTTTCGCCTAAAGTTTTTCGCGCGCCGCTCCTTCCCCCCACGGAAATTCGTCGTTTTTCCTCGGTGAGGTTTACCTTTTTTTTTTATCCTTTTCTTTTTCGGTCGGTCTTAAGGCATACCTTGTCCTTCCTCCCCCCTTCAGAACCTATCTTTCCTTTTTCCTGCATGCGTTTTCGTTCTTGCGTTCTTTGCGCTTTCCTTAGCCCTCTTGACCCGGCGATTTCCGAATTCCCCCTTTCTTATGACTTTGCCTCCTTCCTTTTCAGGACTGCTCCCTATTCCTCAATGTCGTAGGTTTTTTTTCTCCTTTTTCCTTGAGCAGCGCGGATCCCTTTTTCCCCTTGGCTGAATTTGTTGCAGGTTCTGACCCTCCCAGTCGGTTTTTCGGCTCTTGAGCGGTGAAGGCTGCGTTCCTTTTTTCGATCGGCAATTGACGGCTCCCCCTACCTAGTCACTTTCCTGGGAATCTGCACAATTTCCCATTGTCGCTTTCTTCGGCGCGCTTTCCGGCGGGTCCCCCCCCCTCTCGCTACACTTACGTTCTTCTTCTCTTTGGGAAATTTATCGAACGTAGATATCTGGGCCCTTCCTCGCTTTTGCTTCACCTCTCTTTTTCAAGAGATTGGATCTTTTCCTTTTACGGGCGACGCGTATACGCACGTCGATGTGGTGGGACCATAATTTTTACTTTGCTTTTTTCGATGCTTTTTTTCCTCGCGAATCGATTTGATCTTTGTCTTTTGCAGGGCATCCTCCTTTAATTAATCGCTCTTGGCGAGTGGTAGTTCTTGACATTCTTCACGCCACTGCCTTCCTTATGGATTCCTCTCGCCCCGCGTCCTGTGCTTTTTTTATTCTTTCTCTCCACATCTGTCCCAAGGCACCCAAGTTCCGGAAAAACCCTCTTTTTTTTTTGCGGTAATTTTTCTGGTCGGATTTCCTTACTAGACGAGAGGAAGTTCGCTTTTTCTTTTTCGAATCCTCGGTCGGTGCCCTCTATCTTTCCCCCCCCTTCTCAGTTGTTGTTGTGAGATTTTAGCCAGATCCCTCCCTCGGATCTACTACCCTCCCCTCTGCACTTCAGATGGGTTTTCTATTTCCGTTAAGCACCAATAGTTCCCCTCTGAGACCCAATTTTCAGATTCTTTACTTTTTCAGGAGATGAGGGATTTTTGTCCCTCCCCTGGATCCGAACTCTTCGTCATAACGGCTTTCCCCGCGTGGGCGCTTTCTGCTAGTCCCCCTTTTTCTATAACTTTTTCCGTGCCGTTTTCCTCCCCCCACTCCCCCATGCTGCGAATCCTCGTCCCCTTCTGATCTCTGCTGGCCTTTCTTCTCATCAGAATACGATTAGCGCCCCCCTAAGTCGGTGAACCTTCCCTTAACATCCTTTCCCCCTCGTATGAGTGGATCGCTCCTTTTTTAGTAAATCGTCCCCCTCGAAAATCCCAACGCCTTTCTTCTCGGATTTTCACTACTTCTTTTCGACTCGCGGCCCCCTCCGCTCGAGGCCGTACTCATGCGCTTCCCTCGCAAATTCCCAGATGAAAACTTCTCCGCCGAACTTAGTCCCGACTCCTAATTTCTTTTTCTCCTAACGACAATGGCGGCTGGTAGACCTCACGAGTCCCTTTTTCCGTTTTTAACCCCTTATACTTTTCCTTTTTTTTTTTTGGCGAAATTTTCGATTTTCTCCCCTTCCCGACTTTCTTTTCTCACGTTTCTTCCCCTTCCTCGGCATTCCTCCCCTCCTCTTAATCCGCTCCACACTTTTCTTCTCCCCGGAGCAATCTCCTTCTTTTCCGAATTATCCTTTCCCCTGAAAAAGACCTGCATTTCGCATCACCCCCTTTTCCCCTGGATTTCTTGACGCCCTCTCGGACGTGTTTTTCCACCTTCTTAGCATCTTTTCTCCCGCTACCAGACTCTCTCCTTTCTCTTACTACTTGCGTAGGTCCATGGACGAAAGTATGCGAGAACACGTTTATTCCCCGAGCTCTCCGAGAGGTTTGAGCACCCCCCAGCCTTCACCCAAAAAAACCCCCCCGTTTCTTTTGAAGGATTTGAGCTCTTTGAAGCCATGTTGCCGCGCAAAAAACTCTTCCTAACAGGGACTCCCCCTTTTCCGAGAATTTCCTTTCTTGAGTGCTTTTAGCTTTTGCTCCCCAGTCCCTTAGAGCAACCTTGTGCAGGATGACCTTTTTTCTTCAACTTTCCCCCCCCCTCTTCCCTTCTCATCATTCCTCGTCGTCGGCTGGATCTTGGACAAGTGGAAGTGTTTTTTCAGGGCAATCCGCCCATATTTATTACCACCTTCAACGGATTCCTGCTTTTCCCCCCGTCCGCGAACTGTCCCCCTGCTATCTTTTTGTCACTCCCCAATGACCCCCTCGCTGTGTGCGTCCGATTTACGAAGCTTTCTCATTTGCCTCGCCAGACACTTTTTCCCCCAGAACCCAATGAACTCCCTCTTCCCCCACGCACCTCGTTCTCTCTCCCCCCAAAACGGGTATCGACTTTTCTTTATCTTAGTCTTGCCATTCTCCCTTCCCCAAAAACCACTCCTCTTCCTTTCTGGTATTTTCCTTTTCTCCTGCTTTAGATAAAAACCGCCCCAAATCCTCCAAGAACATTTCTTTCGGTGGAGAGCCCTCCCCCCGTGTTGATTACCCTTTTCCCTTTAGCCATAAGCGCTCCTCTCCCTTTTTCCATTATGCAGCTTATTGCACCCCGTTTTTTTGGAAACCTATCCTTCGTCTCAAGGCGTTCCTTTTCCATCATGCAGATTTTCTCAGATGCACACCCTTTTCTGCTCAACTTCCGAAACTCCGAGGTTTCCCCCGGTAATTGATGCGAAAAGTCCTTCTCTCTCCGGCCCTGATCGCCAACTCTCTCCCTCCCTATTCTTTCCTTTTCCATTTTTTCGGCGTCACTTCACCGACTACCCCCCTCCCTTCCCGTCTAATCTCCTCTGAGCGTGCCAGACCTTTCTCCGGAAAAGCATCTGGCCTCTTACCACCCGACCAGGCCACCCCTCTTTCTACGACCAATTTCCTCGGCGTAAAGATATTCCAGTAATGTCTTTTTGAGGCACCCTTTGACCAGATTTATCTCCCCATCCTTGCGGATATTCTCCCCGGCGGTGTGATCTTTTCCAATTTTTCCAGCCCACTCCAGAAATCATTTTTTCCAGTTTATGACTTTTAAGCCCCTTAAGTCAAATATTATCTCTCTTTCTTCCCTTTTAGCTCTCTTCCTTTCGTCCGGCGGCTGTTAAACCCCTTAGGTTGATCATCTAGTACTGTTCCCACCCTCCCACAACGCGATTGGTCCCGGTTTATCAAACCTTGATTGCGTCACCGCCACCGTGGTCTCTTAGTTCCCCCCCATCGGGTCGTAAGAAATTTCGAAGTTTTCTGCCTCTTCATAGGTTTCCTGTTTTTCCGTTCCTCCTCCGCCTTTGGCACCCCTGTGTTTTCCAGCTTTTTTCCTCTTTTTCCTATGGGAGGGACCCTTCTCGAATCTTCTCTTCCGGCGATTTTTTAATTTCTGGAGGGCCAAACACCGCGATCGAAGCTGTGTTCAAGTTTCGAATTTACGCCGATCTGTTAGAACCTTCGCCTACCTGCCTCCGCTTTGGCCCTCTTCTCTTTAGGAAGTTCCTTAGGACCCCTTCCTTTAGGATACGGCTACTAGTCCTCTTTGGACCCTTGTGTGACACCCTTTCTCCGGGGTGAAACTCGGTGCCCTCCCCCCAACTTTTTTCCTCGGGCTTTTCCTCGTCATTTTCCAGGCTAATGTGTTCAGCATGTCCGTCTTCTTTTTTGCGGGTCCTCACGTCGTTCGCGCCACAATGTTAAACCCCATGTCGTTCTTTTGGCGTATTGGCTTTTAGATCTCGGGTCCTCCTTGACCCATTTTCTACCGCGCCTATGTCGAGGAGTTTGTTAGGAGCTTAATCCACGGTCATATGCAACATCTACCAGTTTCTCTCGGACTCTTGGCTGGTGGAACTTTCCGGTTTAGGTCATTTTTTTTTTTTTTTTCAAGGACCGTCTGGCTCCACTTCCCGTCTGTACAAGCGACCTCCCCCTTCTCTTCCTCAAGTGCGTTCCGTTTCCCTTCGATGAGATTTAATTTTTGTTTGACCTTTTCCCCTTCTCTTTTAATTGTGCGGTCTCCCGATCCCTCCATCCCTCATACTGGTTGGCAACGTTTGCACCTTCCGTCGCGAAATTGATAATTGCCTTTTGACTTTTCCTTTCCCCCTTCCATTTTTTTTTTCTGTCAATGAGCTTTTAAGCTCCTTCACACCCCCCCCCCCGCTCCCATTATTTCTTTTTGTTGGTAAACAGCGTCCACCACCCCCCCCAACAACCAACCCCCCCAATAAAAACCCCCCCCCCCAAAAAAACAACATTCGCCCCTCTCGTTTGCCAGTTTTTTGCGCGTGTTTCCCTACAAAAACTGCTAAGCTTGAGGGCTTTCTCCGGCAGTGGTTCCCCGTTTGGTGCTTTCTTGATGACGCTTCGTCGTCGTGTTCTTCTATCGTACCATCCATCCCCTACTCAAGATCTTTCCCGTCGCATGCGATGGAGTCTTGTATCCTATTTTTGTTCGGAATTGACTAGCCCTCTTCCTTACCTATCCCGAGAAGTACATTTTAGTTTATGTATGGAAGTTTCGTTTCCCCTTCCAAATGGGAGCTCCTCCCCTCAAATGGTAGGAGGTGTTTGGACAGGCTAGTCTCTAGTGTCCTTTGGAGGCATTAGGTCTATTCTAGGTGAGTCCTTTCCCCTCTGTGCCATGTTCCCTAATTTTCTAGTGTCGGGAAGCTCTGGATTTGACGTTTTCTTCTCCCCCGTTTATAATGACTCTTCAATATTCTCTAAGCCTTGTCCCAGCTTCCTTCGATATGATCAACTTATTGGTGGCCAACCCCTCAGTTCTGGTACCAGGGACGGTCTTTTTTTTCTTTGGAGGGAAATCTCTTTCCTTTTATGACCCTCCCGCGGAAACTGGCCGCGAAGGTCCCCCTCGTTTTTGAAGCCGATTTTCCCTCTCTTCGTGATTTCGGTTTTTCTCCTCAGGGAATGCAACCCCCCCCTGTCTTCTTTTTGCTCCAGTGTAGTATTCCTTTACGGGTGATTTTCCCCGAATTGTCTTTTTTCAGCGAATCGCGATGCTCCCCTGCAGCGGCAGCCTGACCTGAAGAACGAGTATGCGCAAGTTTCCGTGTCATGGAATGCCCCTAACTCTGTGCCCCCTCTTTTGAGGTCATTTTTCCAGCGCAATCTCCCAAGAGGTTGCCTAGGAGGCTCTTTGTTGCACTTCCACAATCCCGTGCCCCGTTCGCCCCTTTTCCTTCAATTTCTAGTTGATCTCTCACTTTTTCCTCCTTTGACTCCCTCCGCCTTGAAAGTGAAGAGCGTCGTTTGACGTGAGATATCAGTTACCTTTGAATTCTATCTTTTCCCCCCTCCCCTCCTTTTGTTTAGCTTTTCCTTTTTACGACTTTTTAGTAGCCTCCATCTTCAACTAAGAGACTTTTTGAAGTTATCCTCTTCCAAAGCAGGGATTTTCGTCTTGGACCGACCGGTATATTTTTGATTTCTTTTTTCATTGGCACCCGAAATCTTCTCCCCTTAAAGGAGGAGACCCTCCCTTGTTTTGCCCCTTCTGTTTTTCCATACCTTCCCGCCCCTCCCCCTGATTTTTCGTTCTTCCCACTTAAAGAAGCCCACCTTCCCTTTTCGGAGCGTGATTCTCTCTGCGACTGAAAATACATTCAATAAGACGATCGTCTTACCCCCTGTTATCCCCCTCACTTCCTCCCTCTTAACTAACATCTGGCATTCCCTCCCGTAGTCCTCAGCTTTTCGAGACCCGAAAATCCGTTTTCTCGTTAAGAGGTTTTTCCCACTTCACTCAGAGTTTTGCATCCCCTCTTAGCTTCGCGATTCGTTCAGTAATCAGCCTTCATAGAATTCATACCGATTTTCCTTCCCTTCTTGCGCCGCACTATTCCAGCCAGTTATCGCTTATACATCGGCACGGGTCCCTCTTTCCAGTTCCTTTCCACGCGGATCTTTCCCCTCTCGCGCAGGATAAAATTCGCCCTTTGAACGGAGACATTTCCCTTCCCCTCCACTCGCAGCCTCTGCTCTTTCCAGCACTCACGAAGAAGGCCATTTTCTCCCCTCCTTCCCCCAGGATGAAACCCTCTCGCGACAGACTCCCCACGGTCTTCTCAGAAAGACATGAGGCTCCTTTTAACTCTTCGTAAGAACACCATGCAGGGCCCCATCGACTTTCCCTTCACTGGATTCCTTGCGCCCTCGAGTTCTTTTATCATCGGAGGCTATTTCCCACGGCTCCACGCAGCCATCATCTCAATCCTCTCCCCTTGCGACTCTTCTTCTTCCCTTGAACGGAAAAGTATGCCTTTCCTTAAGACCCCGACTCCTCTCTTCCGATGCCCTTTTTTTTAACAAAGCGGCCCTTTCCCCCTCCGAGGTAACTCTCCTCTTGCAGGAGCTTTGAGCTTTTTTGAAGACCTTTCGCTTCCACTTGTGCTCCCAAAGCTGTTTCCCGCTTTCACCTTTAGTCGGCGTTTGATTGGTGTTCTGAAACCCCTTCGTCCCTCAGCAGCAAACCTTTTTCAATTTGACCTTTTTTCTTTTCCCCACCCTGGCCACTCGTCCACCGGATGCCTGATCCCCTTGATTTTTTCAGTTTTTTTCCCCGCCCACGTGTCCACCTTGGAATCCCTTTTTTTGGTCTTGTAACCTACCTCCTCCTTAACCGGAAGGCTTAATTTACCTCTTAAAGAACCTGGTACCCTGCGCTTCTTCAGGACCCCCCTTCCCTTGCAGTAAAAAAGATCATTTTCGGCGCTTTTTTTGTGTCGACGGGACTTCCAACTCCCACCACTCACCAAGCCATAAAATGATCCCCCAGCCCTTTCTCCTGCCGCGCATCAGCCCATAAAATGGTATCCATTGGGTTTTTGCCCTCTCCTTTCCAAAACAATCTCGACAGGAGCGGTATGTTCCCCCCCCTTTTCCTGCACAGATTATATCTTACCTCCCCATCTCCCCCACTCACGAAACCCTTTTGTTAGTGTCCTGTTCTTTTAAGTCCTCCTTCCCCCTCTGTAATAATTCGCCATAGCGGACACTTCGGTTCCCCCCTTACTGATCCTATGTCCCTCAGTGTTGTTCCCCCCCGTTTTTGGCATCCGGAGGATCAATTTTTGGCTTTAACTTAGCCTCATCCTCTCGCTTTTCGCCGACCCGACCACAAGCCGGATTTTCTTCAAACTTCCGACCTCCTTCTTCGGTCCTCGGTTCCAAAGCGGATAACTTTGCTTTGTCGCTCTCATTCACCCCCACCCGGCTTCTATTACATCAGCCTTCTTACGCAATATTCCCTCTTTCCCGGTTTGTACTTCCCTCACCAAAAATCGTGCCCTCCTCCCTCATTTCCCCCCTCTCTTCCGAAATCCAGGTCTCTGCTCGCCGGCCCCGAACAACACCATCGCCAACCTTCGGATTCCTCCAGCCGGGCGCTTCCCCCCTTCCCTTCGCTTTCCTTGATAGCCTCCCAAACTCTTTCCCCTCCAACTCCGAATGCTTTTTTTTCAACCATTCACCTTAGTGACATCTTTTTTTGAAGAACCCCCTACCTTTTTTATGGCAACCTTATTCTTCAAACCGAATGTTCCCCTCAAGGACAGCCGGAATCAATCTCCCCCTCCCCTTGTTGAGAGGATGAATAGTCGTTGTGCGTTAAAAACACCCTCCCGTTGATCAGAGAGTCCCTTTTTTTCCACCTCCACTTGCCGTTTCCCCCGGCGATTTCCACTCCAGCCTTTAGATAGTCCGCAGCCACTTCTCTTTAGACCTGTCCTCCTGTTTTTTAAGCAAGCTCCTCCGAAGGACCCTCCCTTTTTTGCTTCCTATGCGAGTTGTAGTCTCCTCCTCCTGCCTTTTTTCTCGTTTTTTTTTTCGGCCCATGGCGTTTCCTGGCCTTGTATTTGCGGCAACGCTTTCAAGGAGAAGACGCCCGAGGAGTGGGTTCTTCTTTTCCTTTTGGCCACTCCTCCATTTCGCCTATCGACTTTGCGTAGAGTCTCTCAATCGATGACGCGATCCCCTCCCTCTTTGAGCCCTCAAATGGCTTCTTTTTTAGGTGAGATTTTTTCTTGATTTCAGTTTTCTTCTCCTCTTGTTTTTATAGGACTGCTTTCCCCTTCGGCAGTCTTCGGGTTCCCCGGCCGCCCCCCTTCTCTTTTCCCGTGTTTCTCCCCCAAAGGTTGCAGTTTGAGTCAGCCCGTCAGGGTTCCCCCCCGCCTTTTTTGCGTGGTTGTATGATGCCTGCCTTTTCTTGACCCCCTTCGGGTCTTTCGTCGTTTTCCAACCCCCTTACCACAATTTTTGTGATGCTTTTTTCGATTTGGTTTTTGATTCCTTTTACGTGAAATCACTTAATACCTGGCCTTTCCTGGGTGTAATTGCAATAACGAGGCATCTTAACCCTCCCCCCTTGGTTTTTTCATCTCGGCCGGACCCGTCCTCAGGGGGCTGGTGGCTTAGGTCAGGTTGATTTTGTCTCTCCAAATGGATCTCAATTCGCACCTTTTCCCTCTTCCCCCCTCCCCTTATATTTAATTTTCCCCTTCGGCCTGGGCGAAGCTCTTTTCGGGTTCCCCAGTGGTTGAGACAATCCTGAATTTTGATAGAGTTGATTTCTTCGAACGAGATTTTCCCTCCCCCCCTTCACTTAATGGTTCAATCTGGCGGGTGCCCCCCCCAGCTCAGCCCGATCCGCGTCCCCTTGCAATAAGTGTGCCTTTTCGTGTTCATCACTTCCAAAGGGTGCTTCCAATGCGCTTTTCCTCCAGTTGGTCAAATAACTCCAATATTTTTAGTCGTGTTAAATGTACCTCCGTGAGCACGCTCCTTTTTGCGCGCGCCTTCTCCCCCCCAAATGATAAAGCTCAATTTTGTTGAGAATTGTTCGGTTTTCCCCCCAGCCTGGTTGGTTGCTCCGGTTTTCCTTATGCCTCATAGCGTCTTTTTTCGGATACTTTCCGTCCCCCCCAACCGAACCTATCGAAAGTTTTGCGCTGCCACTGGGTAGAGTGTCGTCTCCCTTAATCCCCCCTTGTCTTAAGACATTCCAGAGGAAGAATCCGGCGTCGCATGGCCGATTCTTTTTAATTCCCCATTTTTGAACCTTCCTCCCCCCCCCATGTCTAGCGTTGAGGAGAGTTTCTAATCTGGTCCCTCGGCTCTGGCAGAGTGCTACTTCTCCTCTGGCGTCAATCCCTTTGAAGGTTCTGCGTGAGATAGATTTCATCCAATTTCGCCTGTCTTAGTCCAATTCTTGCGCTCTTTTTTCCCTCTCTCCTTTTTTTGGACCCGTTCAATGGCTTTAGACTTTCCTGGCGACCCTCCGTCGTAACTGAGCATATGAGGGGCCTAATCCCTCCTGATCGCATTGATTACGCCGTTATCTTTAAGGCTTCCCGCGTCTCCTGACCTCTTTAAGATATCTTTTGATTCTCCTTTTCGCGTTTTTTCCTGAACTGAGTCATCTCGCCTGAATTCTCTTCCGTTTTTTTCGGGTGTTAACTGTGTTTCTTTTCTGACGAGTTGTTCAGGCAGGTCCTGACAGGAAACTCTCCATCCTGTTGCCGTTTTGGTGTTAGTTCAATGCCAGGACGACAGGCTTTTTCAGTTTTGCTTTTATGTTCCTGACTCCCACTCCCCCTCAACAAGGTGGTCGTTTTTTCTTCGCCTCCTTCTTTTCCCGTTCGAAAAACCTCGCCCCTGCTTCACAATTTAAGTGGCCCTCCTCTTTTCATCGTTAGATTTTCTGGTTTGGCGGAACGTCCCACTATAGAATAGGTAGGTTGGATCCGTTTGCTGATCTATATCCCCTTAACCCCTCCGGTGTGTGAGCTTTCTCGACTGCTTTTCTAAGTCCACTAGACCCCTTGACTTTCCGCTCTTTCTATTGAGTACTCCTTTTTTCCCTGACAATTACACGCGAGATCCCCGATTTTCTTTCATGGGACTAACTTGGTGCCATGGCTCTGATTTTCCTTTCTGGCATACCCAGATGTTCCGAGGCTGTCCGCTGCCCCTCTTGTGAGCGTCTGGCTCGCCCCTACGAACCCCTGCACGAGGGTTTAGAATTTCCCATGACTTCAACTGGCCACCTTTAGGCTTTCCTTCTTGATCCCTTTGATCTATCCCAGACTAAGACCTCCTCCCCAAATCCGTTAGAAACTCACCGTCACCAGCTTATCCCCTTATGCGTGGAATGCGTCCGTGACTCCCTCTGCTCCTGCCGAAAATCCACCTCCCGATTCCACGAGTGTTGTGACGCATTCTCCGGACTTTCCGAGATCTGACGGTCGTATCATGCGCTCCCTTACCTCCCGCAAGAAGTAATTCTGCGCTCCTGTGTGGTTCCCTCCCTTCAGATTTGTATCCAGTCACACGCCGAAACCTGGTTGCGACAGCTACTCCCTCGACAATCCTTTAGGTTCCCCACGCGCGAAGTTACAATTTTCGGCCTGGCGCCCTGACATTGGCTTGGTTCTTCAAGTCCGTCATCCCTTGCTGACTTGCTCCCTCAATGCCCGAGACCGGCAATCACCTGCCTCTTCCGAAGGATGCCCCCTCCCGCCTCTCCCCTCAACTATCGTCCCAAGGACCTTCGTCGCACTTCCCCTGACGACACTGAAAACCCCTATCGTTCGCCGCACCCGGAACCCGGATTAGGCGCCCCGTGAAGCTTTTGTTTGATCGGAGGCTATGCTTTACGCGGAACTGCTACCCAGCATCCTGCCATCTCCCCTATTTACCCGATAGGTCTTCTTTGTCTCCTGGGGTGACACAGTGATTCCTTCAGCGCTTCTCCTCGTCGCCGAGCACCCCGACGATACTCCCCCTAGGCTAACTTCTTTCCACCGAGCTTTTTCGCCTCTTGACCGCCGGCCGCGCGCACCAACCTTTTCCCCCGTGCTAGAATTCTCCGCTGTCCCAGTCGCCCCCCCATTCGTGGTGCCCCTCCTCGCCCGGAAAATATGGGCAGCCCCAACTTCTTCTGTAAGCGGCCACTCTGTCCCGGATGCCTCCAATGCTCCCTGGGTTTTATTGCTTCCTGTTACAACCGTCAGTTACTTGTGCTGGCTTTTTCGTTCGAAGACCGAACCCGCGAATTCCCGCCGTGGAACGGCCGTGCACGAGCGTGAACCTCAATCCACTTCAGTAAACAATCTCCTCGTTTCCCTCTTTATCCGCCTTGCGTTTTTTTTTCAGACCGACCTTCAACAGCTCCCCCTGACCGACCCCCCCCTAAATGTTTCCCATCGTTACGCAGAATGCCCCCCATACACGGTTTTACTGGGGTGTAGCGTCTTACGGTAAGACGTCAGAGGAAAACTACGGAAATAACTTTATGTTCCCCACAACTTTTGTTCAAGTCATCGCGAGAGCCGAACTAAACCCACCCAACAATCAATACATTGTTACGAAGTGTCCGCTGAGACCATGTGATTACCGCTACCCGTCCCTAATATCAGAATTTACCAGGCGATGTCACTTCCGGGCTCAATTTAAGATGAAAACCGCTTTTTTTCAATTTTCCCTGAGGATATGGGGAGGTTGTGCGAATCTTCCTCCCGCGCCCTATTGCCCCCTTCCTCGACCTCTTTGAAAAAATTTAAAGCGGCCGACGCGGTGGCCCCCCCTCCCTTCTTTTTTTTTGCGCCCCCACCACGGGGCCTTAATTCGATCTCGGCCGTCACTTCGCCCCCCATTCCTTCCACCTCGATTCCCCAGAAATTGGCTTTGGAACCAAATACCCACGCCTCGGGGCGATCTTATTTCTAGGTTTCCGCCAGCCGGCGCCCAAGTAATCTGCTCGCCATGTCCCTCCACCTCGAACACAACTTTTCCAAATTTCCCCACCTCTCCCGGACCGCTATTCCGTAGATGAACTGTTTTCTTCCCCCCCACTTCGAAACTCCTGATCCGGGGTCCATTGTGCAGCATGTGGCAGGTGCTCATTAACTTGCACCCTCCGATCCTGTTGGACTTTTTCCCCCCCGGATCTTGATCCCTCCCCCCCATGGTTTCTTTTTTTACGCCAGGACGGCCCCTATTTTTT
>Ga0179593_1472442_pt1 | contig 13315 bp, 10 predicted proteins | sample CZODoug2_1_08_16_FD_185931 | JGI IMG/M metagenome (GOLD analysis project Ga0179593, IMG submission 185931) | Vadose zone soil fungal communities from Angelo Coast Range Reserve, California, USA - CZODoug2_1_08_16fungal (PacBio error correction) | ecosystem: Environmental > Terrestrial > Soil >... | reverse complement strand
TCAAAGGTGCCGAGGCTACTTTGATTCTATCGTCATTCCGCCCGCACTACCTGCACCGACAACCAGCGGCTTGCCGTAGTCAATGGCCTTCACCAAGTTTTTTATTCTCTCCTCTTGGTGAGAGCGTTTCTGCACCATCTCGCCCTTTTGACGCTGAAGAGTCCCGCCTTCATGCTGGGACTTTTGGTCCCTCTCTAACCCGTTCTCCGGGTTGCCACTGCCTTTCCCCCAGTAGATTTTCCCCTCGTTTTAGCGTTGACTCGCCATTTTCTCGAACGGGCGCCTAGTCATAGGCCGGGTGTTATTTCCCATTCTCCCACCTTTGTTGTCGTTCATTTTCATCTCGGATGCTTTTCTTCCACGACGATGTTTGGTACTGTTGTCTTTCCCCCTTTCCAATCGTCCTCGCCTGTGTTTGGGTTTTTGGTTTTTTTTTTGGCTCGGGTGTTTTGTGTAATGCTGTTGTCGGATTTTGGGTTGGGTAGACTGCACCGGGTCCCTTTTCGTCGATGGCTACTGCCACTGTCGCCCATGATCTTGCGATAGGACCATTGCACCTTCTCAGACCTTATGGCTTGTTTTCCCCTGTGGGCTCCCCATCCCCAGGGCTGGGACGTAGGGTCTTTTCAATCTTCTTGTCGCGCGTGCGGTTCTTCAGCTTTCCACCGGTTTTTGTCGTCCCTCCAGGATGCCCTTTATGTCTGCCTTTAGGACGAGCCGTTCGTAGGGAACGGGAATTCTCCTTTGGAGTGCGGCCCTAACCCAGGAATCCGTTTTTTCTCCCGTCCCCCTCGGGATCTTCGTTTCTGGTGGTCCATGATCCGCTGTTAGCCCCGTTTCTCCCTCCTCCTCAGCGTTCAGACCAAACTACCCTGCACGGTGGGTGTCATTTAGGCGGCACTCGTTAATACTTCCGATTCGTACTCAAAACGAATGCTTGTCCCATCCATGCCCCTTAACTTTCTGGTCCCCTGACCAAAAATGAGATTATGTATAAATGTCTCTTCTAATCGAACGATCTTCGGTGTCATCCGGAGGCTCATGGGAACGATCAGTTTCAAACAACGCTTGCCCACTTCTCAAACGAGGCCGTATGGCGATAGGGATGCCTCATGGTTTTTCCCCCCCCCAAAGACTAGCCCTTCCGTCCTAATCGGTCACCGTTAATGCTTTTTTTTTCCCGCGGGCATGCCCTTTGTGTGAGGGAGCACAGTTCCTTTCCACGAGGTGTGGCGCGCCCTTTTCTGGAGGCCCTCTCTCCATGCTCCACTCTTTTAAAGTACCTCTTCTTTCCTCCGAGACGTCCAGGTAGACTGATATACGCTGTCCCCCTCTCGTTCTGTTTGAGAAGGCCCCGTCTTCACAATTCTTTTGTTCAGATTCTTTTTCCCCCAAAGGACCTGACTACGCCCCGCTTCGCTCGAGGCGAGGTCTTTCCCTGTGTAATTTTCTTCTTTTCCGGCTCTCGAGCGCCACGATGACATACCTTTATGGTTTTTTGTCTCTACCAAACATTTTCCTCCTCTGCCTTTTCATCAAAATGAAGCCTGCCCAGCTCGCCCCTTCCGATGAAGGTCAACGATTCCCCCCGATCTCGACCACCGAGGTCCATTGTGCGTGTAGCATGCGACATTTTCTTTAGAACCCGTCCGGACCCTCCCCGGTCCTGGTCGAAACCACGCCTTCGCCGGTCATGAGTGCTCGCCGACCCGTCCTCTCCGAGGAGCTGGGGGTGGCAGGACCGATGATAATTCGCATAAATTTTTTGATGTGCCCCCTACCACCTCTTCACCGTCGACCGGAGACTGCACCCCTCGGTCCAAGCGTGCTCTCTCACATAGCGGTTTTTTTTTGTAAGGTACCCCTGGTCTAATAAGGCCCACGTTGAAGGTATGCCCGCAACGAAGTTATCCTCCCCCCCGCGATCGCTTGCAGAACGGAGAATCGATATCTAGTAGTAGTGGTTCCTTTTTGCTTCCCCCATCTTCTTCTCTCGGTCACGGAGCCACTGAACCGTAGTTTTTGCTCCAACGGCGGCTCGTTTTCCCCTCCCCCTGAATTTTTATTCTTTTTGATTGTCTTGCCCCTTCCAGCTTTTAGTGCTAAGAAGAGTCGGTAGAGGATGTCGTGGTGGACCCTTTCCATTCTCACTGGAAGCGACACTGCAACATTTGTCTCTCACTATCCCTCGCTCGATCCCTTTGCTGTTTGCGCCTTCTTTTTTGTAGGGAAAGGTTCCTAGCCTTTTTAAAATGCCGGCAGTGACTAATTGCCGAGAGTCCAGGTCTCTACCTTTGTTTTAAATAGTTGACGAAAGACCCACTCCCGAAATTGATCACGATACCTTCGTCTTCGCAAGCTTTTTGGAGAAATCCTTGTTTATCCAACTTGTTGCCCTTTGCACGCGCGCAGTTGACGACAGATTCCCCCGGCCCGATGGGCCTGGCAGAACGCACTTTCTCTGGGTCCTTCCTTTTTTTGCCTCCCTTCCCTCGCGGGTTCCGCCGGACTGCTAGAGGCTTGCTTCAGCTTTTCCGGAGAGGCCGGTGACGCACCATCGTGAGGGCAGCGGATTTTACCTCAAGAGACTCTTTCATTTATAGGCATTTTTGAAGACGTTGTCCGCCCTAATCGCGGGTCCCGGACTCGTTTTTTTCCCATAGATTCTGTTACTTTTTCGACCTGAAACGAACACGTCAAATATTCCTGGAGCTCCAAAGTTTTCAGGCTCTTGTTCACCTCGAAGCGAATGTATCCCTCCGGCCTCTCTCCCCCCTAACTCCTCAATTTTCGAGCTGTTTGTTTCTTTCGAGGGTCTGACCTAGTGGTTATCGGGGGCCCCTCTTTTTCTTCCCCCACATTTTCTTGGCGTTAGGTCCGAAATTGACTTTCCAGGCCTTCTCCAATGGTTTTTCCCAGCCTCTCCCCCACGAATTTAACGGTCCGACCGATCGCAAATGAATCGAAACGCTCTGCCGCTGGCGAGAAGCGATCGCTAGTCGTGTTCCCCCCTTAAGGATTCTCTAGGGTTTTCTCTTAGAGTTTCCTTTTGACGGCACGAACTATGTGCCTCGACAGATGACCTCCCCCCTTAGACATATCGCGGAGCCCCGTCCTCCTCGATTCTTTCCCCCCCTTTATCGAACCCGCGCGCTCGGAGCAGGCGGCCCTTTTCACCCCGATAGATAGTCCGGATAGGTAGAGTGAAGCTTTCCTTCTTTTCAACCCTCCCCTCTTCCTTAAGTCACCGTCTCCCCGAATGCATCGGAGGGCAGATCTTCGCTTCAGACCCGCCCTTGCGTCTCCGTCGAGTAGCCCCCTTCTTTCCCAGGCACTCGACCTCTTTGCGCACTACTTTCCTAGCTCAATAAAGACTCCGGTCGGATCTATCTTCTTCATCCGTTGTTGCTTTTGAGCTCCTCCCTGCTCCCATATTGAGAGACCTTGTCGTGATAGGTTGGGGCGCGGTCTTGCGACGGGGAGTCACCTCCGAGCTTTCTCTCTCCTACAGTGCGCCCCTCCTTAGAACGAAACGCGAACCGACTTCAGGAGTAGTAGGAGTATTTCAAGACCTTCAGTTTTGTAAGAAGTAAAGCATTTCAGGTCTGACGAGAAGGACGAGAAGACGTTTCTTCCCGCCCTGGAAACTAGAGTTCTTCTGCTCGTTCTTCGAGCCAGGTACGCTTCTGAGATTTTTTTTTTCCCCGGGAGTCCCCTATCTTTCTTTTTGCTGGTAGTAGACGGAGTTACTCTAGTACGGCCACCAGGGCCAGATTCTTTAAGAGCAACCCCCAGTCGAGTTTGGCCTCCTTCCCGCGTCTGAACAGCAAGCTGATCCGCCCCCCTCACCCCTGCGACGTAACTCGCGTGCTCCCCCCTGCCGTTCACCCCCCCTCTTTTTTCCAAGTGATGGTGCGTCAGGCTACTGATTGACCCAACCTTTGAACTTCCTCCACTTTTCTTTTTAGCTAACCTTTCGGGACCTCGCATGTAGGCCCCCTAAGCGCCGAGACACACCCTAGCCCCGTGCCGCGGATGCCCACCGCCCCTCTAGCCGAAGCTGTCTCTATGGCTGAACACTCCCGGCAGTAGAGTGCGCGATTCTGCCTCGCCCTGCTTTTGTCTCTTCGCCAGCGATGTGACTTTCTCCGTGGGTCCCCCCGCCTCTCCCCGACTTCTCGTCAACCGCGATTTCTTTTTATTAGCCCCCTCCCTCGTCTCTCTCTCCGTCGTCGTACCCCGCATCACGTCCTGTTGCCCCCTAGTAGTCGAAACTCGTCTGTGACGCGTGTTCAGTTCCACCGCTCCTAGTCAACTGCCGCAGCCGCTGAGATTATGAAGTCCCCGACCGCCTCCTTTTTTCAATTCCGGGGTCTCTCTAATAAGGCCTCCTTTATTCGAGCTTTCTTTATTCCGCCAAAGAGGGTCCCTAGAGCGGATAGTCATGTCTGGGAGTGAAGGGCGAGATATTCCTCTTATCTTCCCTGGTAATCCTTCTACCCCTACTAGTAAGATGTTGTTGCCCCATTGCGGGTGGGAGAAGGTCCCCCCCAACCCCACCCTATTATAGTACTTCGGATCTTTCCTGCCTGTTGTCAGAGCTCAACAGTCTGCTTCGCACCAGAAAAGGCGCCGATGTCCCTTCCAATGTCCATTCCCCCGATCAGGGGAAATTATTACCAACCAAGACGACCAGCTCCCAGAAGATTCTTCTTAACTGAGCCTTTCGAACCACTACCAGAAATTTTGTTAAATGCTCCTGAAAGTGCTAACTCGCCCTTTCACGATGCCACGTACGGTTTTTTTTCAGAGGGGAGAAGGAACATCCTCTTTTAGTAAAGTGTCGAGGCCCCCTTTAGCCCCCTTCTTTTTTCTGCCCCTATGCTAGTGCACCTGGTAGCGGGACGTTTGTTCATCACGCGGGCGGGACCCTTCCCAGATCCTTAGTACACTAATTCGAACAGGTCGGACAGAGAGGGTCCTCTCGATAGTACACCTTTTTTAGGCTTTCCCCCATTTTCCGAGCGTTGTTTCTCTTTGATAGACGATTTTGCTCTCCTTCTCTATATTCCCCAACTCAGGCTGCACGAGTGAGTGAGCTCGCGAGAGCAGCCTCGGTGAGGTGTATTCCCGTCTTCCCTAGCGTAATCAGTTGTCTCCTCCCTTTTTTCGCTTCAGAGGCAATGGCCGGTGTAGAGACGGTGGGGAATTTACCTCCTCAAATTCTTCCCCCCCGTAGATCTGCCCTAGGGACAGCGGGGGTGACCTCTCCAACCTCTTTCCTTCTTCTGGCTTTCTCTTCCCGAATTTTTTCAGGTGATCTTAGCGCCGTAAACTGACACAATGGTATCTTTTAATAGAATCCTCTCCGACTGGTAGGCTTTTTTTAAGTTTTTGACTTTTTACCGCCATCATCCTTGTGAAGAAGGGAATTAGCCTCCTTGAAAGCGCGAGATGAGCGTCTCTATTCCTCTAACATTTTTCCCAAGGACATTAGAGCGTGACCAGGGTTTTCTGATCGTTGACTAGGTCTCGACGGCCCTTTATTTGCCTCCCCCTGAAGAGTATTTCCAAGAACTTGATCCCCCGCGCTGCTTTCCTTCTGCCTCTGAAACTCCCACCCGCCTCCCGTGCCGCTCCGTAATGGAAGCGATTTGATTTTTCACCTCCGTACCACCCCGAGTGTGCAGGTTGTTATCTTTCCTCGGTGTACGGTAAAGGTCTAGGTCACCTCGAAGAAGTTCTTATTTTTTTTCCCCCAAGATCGTCGAGCGCTATTCTCTTGTAGATTACTTTTCTTGTTCCTCCTCTTGTTTGGAGCGATGCTACGGCAAGTTGATCCTTTTTTCCTCGTCCTTTGGGCCGGTGGCGTACTCTTCGGCAGGACGGCGAGTTTCCCTCCGCTGGCCCACGGAGAACTTCTTGCGGCCCCCATTTTTCTTCCTCTCGATGATAATGAATGGTGTTTCCTCAGCAACGGCGCAGTATGCAAGACCAAGCAACTTGGTCCCCCCCTTGGACAGGTTGGAGCACAGAGGCCGCCGGCAGTATCCGGCAGTGGACAACTCTACGACCCTCAGAAGCCCCCCTCCTCCGTGCACAGCATCGTCCTTAACCGGACAACAGGGCTGCGCCGCAGCCCCCCTCCCCCTGATGACGAGCGGCCGAACGAGCTCCTCCCCCCAGAAGTTCTTCGGTTCTTTGGTCCACCAGAAAGCTCGACGGCGGCAGTTGAAGTGTTTACTTGAGGGATTAGCCAATCTAGTCCCTTTCCTAGCAGATAATGTTTGAGTCGTTCCTCCACCAAGGGGTTGCCCTCACTCTCTCTGTTGCGCAGAGCCTAACCTCTCCCCCCCCTCCCTTGCCGTCCCCGGCTATTCTCCGGCCGCTTCAGGAGTGACCTTTAGAACCTGGAGTCCTTTCTTGACCTGACCTTCCTAATGATGGTACTGTCCGTGGGTTTCCCCAACCTCTCCCCATTTAGTTCTTCGCCCGTCAAAAATTTTCTCGGGTACTTTTCCCACAGAGTCCCTTGCTCAGATCGCAAATTTCTCGCAGAACCCAGAGATCTTAGGAAGCCGCCCTTCTTCACAGCCACTTATTTTTTTATTTCCCTTTGTAGTGTTCCTCCTAAGAGCACTGTTTTCCCCTTTGAAGTGGAATTCTCTCCTCCTCCTCGTTGGTTTTTTGTGTCTTCCCCGGCACCTCTCGCCCTGTTGTAGCATCCGACGACTAAAGCACCTACCCTCTTTGCGGTTCTCCCCGTTTTGATATCTTCCCCTTTCCTTCTCCCTGGGCGATTCTCTCCTACTTTTTAATACACGCGAGGTGGACGGCCGACAAAAGTGTCGCAGGTGTTCAATTACGTCAAAAAGGCGAGTGGCGTCGGCTCCCTTCGGGAAGAGGTTTTACGGCCCCTTTTGTACGTTTGTGAGAATTTCTTTGGCCGCCGGGACTGGGCGTTTCTCCGCGGAGGATGCTGCGCAACGCCGAGATTCCTCCACCCGGTGGTTCCCCCTCCCTAAACTGCTATGAGCGAGAAGGCCACCTTACGACATCGATTGTTTACTTCCTTACAGCGCGTTGACTGGTCACGTCAACGGATACTTCAGGCTGGTAAGGGTCCACGACCTTAGGGGATGCCTCGTAGGAATGATAGCTCCGACTTTTCGGGGGCTTAGGATAGGAACGGCTCTTCCTCTTCCTTAAAATCTGCCCCTTCTTCGTGTCTGCCGTATCTATTTAACCTTCTGCTCCTAACAGTATTTCAGAGGAGATTTACCTTTCGCTGGCCAGCTTAGCGGATTCTCTCGGAGTCCGTTTTTTCTCCCTGATTTGCTTCCGGCTACATCCTCACCCTCCTAAAGTGGACCGCGCCGCAGTTCCAGTCCCTAGCCGGCGGACGGCCCCCTTCCTCTTGCCCGTACTGTGATTCATTGCCGGATGCCAACCCCACGAAATTCTTCTCTCCCCCTGACATCTGCGCCCCCCCCCCCCCCCCCCCCAGACGATCTTCGGGTTTATCTTTTCCCTTGCGAATTGCTCGACCTGACCCGAGCCCACACTCGTTTTGCCCCTCCTACGGAGCGGTTTTTTCCAAATCCTGTCCCTTTCGTCTCCCTTCATTGTGGTTTTTGTGCCGCGGGCGTGCTTTTTTTTTCTTTTGCGTCCCTTTCTTTTCCCAATCTTTTGGCGAGCCATCTCTATTCCCCCTCTACTAAATGCCTTCCCTCCTCCCGAATCCCTTTCAATTCCGGGCTACTTCCCGGGTAGCTGATCCCGCCCGCTACAGCCGTCTCGTTACTCGAAGGCCACGATTCACACCCCCCCTTGTATGGCCGCTTCTCCCCCACGGGCCAACCGCCCGTGGAAATTTCGGCGTCTGATAGAGACCGGTCTGACAGGTTTTCCTTTTTACTTCGATCCGAGCGTATCTCCCCAGACAAGATTTCCCCTTTCTGATCTCCCCCCCGATCCTATCGAGTATATTTCCCTACCCGTCATAGTCCCCTTTATTCCCCGGTTCCTGAAATGTCAAGTCTGCCCTACCGAGTCTCCCCCAGCGTTCCGGCCGAGCATTCTTTTGCTTAGAAAAGCAAGCCTCGCCCGGCCTGGCTCCACAGGGGGAATATTTTCTCCGGAGTAGACTCTTCACAGGCCGCTTGCGCCTGTTGTGGCCGACGAGATTCCCTCGTAGCTCTTGTCCCCCTTGATAACAACCGATCTTCAAATAATCTCTTTTGTCTCACCCAAAGAGGGGGCCCAGATGATAGCTGAATAGAGGGCACTTTTTCCATTTCTTTCGTCATATCCTTCGTTCCTCCGACGTTCTTCCCCCCTGTACGAGTAGTTCGGCAGGCTCCAGCCGAACGGAGTCAGCTTTTTACGAGGTCTTCTCCCTTGTGTCCCTCTTGTCTACACGTTTTTAGCTTAGGTTAAGGGCGACTGCCCCCTCCAGTGGCCTCCCACCGGGTTCGAAATTCCAGTAGAGCGGCCGGGCTGGCTTTTCGGTCCGGACAGCCCTCTTGCTACGTCCTTATGTCTCAGTGATCGTGGTGGAAATTTTTCCTGGGAATCCACTATCGCGAACCTGACCACTGCCCCCCCCTTTTTCCATATTCGTCCGTTGTGGTGTTTTCTTTTTTACGGCTGCCGTCGAGAAGGGATGCTAATTTTCAAACCCCCTATCCCCCTGGCTGCTATGAGAGCGGGTCAACCTCTCACTCGTGTTTTAGGCCTGACGCCGCCAACGGCGCAATTTACCACCGCTCCCGTCCGCAGAGTCGCCCTCGTATTTTTCGTTTAGACGGACTCCGCAACTTTCCCGGAAATCCTCTGAAGGTTTCCCCCCCCGATTTTCCCGTACTCTCCCTGAGGACATTTCCCTCCGCAAGCTCTCCTTTTCCGTTGCAACGGCCCTTTTTTATAACTGCCTTCCACTCTTGCGGTTAATGACCCGTCGCCTAAGATGATGAGGCAGATGAAGTTCTCTTGCCACGGTCATTCAGATTTTACCCTTTGAAGAGTCTTCCTTTTTTATAGCGAGTACTTTTTTTTGACTAGATAAATTGCGTTTTCTATTTCCCTTCCCCCTTGAGAAGTAGTCTGACGCAACATTGGACCCCTCCCTCGTACCGGCAAATAGTCCTTTCTTCGACCAGTTGAATCTCGGCAGTCCGAGAAGTCCAGAAGAGACCTGTTCGCGCAAACCCCGCCCATACTTTGCGGAGATCGTTGGCAATAGCCACCGTTCTTGTGTCTCTTTCGGCTATGCTTCGAAATTCTGGTAAGGGACGTTAGCGCATACATAGCCGGACGGATTGTACCTGTTCCTGGTCCCCTCCCTCCGCCGCGCACACGTCAACTGTCTTTAGAACTCCTCTCCCCACTTGCTCTCTCAGAGTCCCTCTGGGTTTCTGCCGCAGTTCGCTCGCTTGATGTTTAACTCCTGGACTCAATCTGCCCCCTCCAGTTTTTGCTAGTTCCCCGCAGGGGCCCTTTGGCCCTTCAAAACTCAGAGGATCCCGATCAAAAGGCAGACCCTTTTACCCCGGAGACTCCCAGAGTCCCTCGACTGGCCATTTTTCCCACACTCTGAGGAATCTCCCCCCCCCCCATCTCTGAAGCTCTGGGCCCGTAAGGAGGATTTCCCCTCTTAACGCGTCCGTGTCCCTGTAAAGTTCTCGGCACGTTAAAACAGAAGGATTGTCAACTCCTCATCAATGCTTCACGTTCTAGCGTTCTAAGGGCTCACTTTACATCTACCGGGGTGAGTTCCCAAAGCTCAAGTTTTCCCCGCCCCCCAGTCCAGAGAACTTTCACTTTAGACATAAAGACGAGACCGAGATCATTCCTTTTCTTTTTTTCCATCCTTCTCCCGTTTTTTTTTTTTTTTGAGGTTCTGATCTTTTTTCCCGCCGAAGATATAGTAGTTTCTTTCTCCGTTCTCTTTCTCCCCTTCCCGAGTGTCTCTTGGCCGGTTTTTTATTTCCGTCATCCCCCAAGCGCGTCCGTTCTTGAAAAGTTTTCTTCTAGATCCCTCCCCCCCCTTCAAAGCCTTTTCCTGTCCGTCGGAGTCCTTTGACCATCGAGAGGGTTGTAAGACTCGCTCGATCCATTGTCATTTTTGTCTCAGAGGCCTCTCTCCGATCTTTGCCCCGCCCGACTTTTGTCCGAGACCTCTTTCGGCTGAGCCCTCCTTGTACGCTATGTAAAGAGGCCTTTCTTTTTTCGTAACCCCTCTGAATGTTCATTTTGTAGTATGCGGAGATTCTGACTATTTCTTCTTTTTTGCCAACGGGCCGCGTCCCCTCTTCCCCTCTTAGGGCCCCCCCCGCACACAAGTTCCCAGTTCGTTGAAAAGAAGCTGTCTCTTCTCAATTTTCACGACATAGGAAGTTTCAGAAGTTGTCTATGGCTCCACAGTTATTCTAGGGGTGTCATCGATGGCTCCCACTGTTTTGTTGTTCTCCCCTTGCATCCGCGGCCCTCCTTCTGTCTTTCGACCCCCACTTCTCTTCCCCCGCTACCTTGCCCCCGGCCTTCTTGGCTCTTGATTTGAATCTACCTCTTTGTAGTCCTTAGTTCACTAGGATGCTCCCCCCGCCGATCATCCGGGACTGATGTCTTTCCACCGAAGATTGCTGTTCCCAACTCCTTGTAATGGCTATTGTCTTTGAGTAACTGCCGGCTTCGTCGCCGACCGAGAACGTCCCCTCTGTACTTTTTTTTTTCCTGTTCGCAGGAAGATGTCTGCAGGTTCCGCGTTATTTTGTAGCAGTGCGTCACCCCCCCCTCCGTTCCCGCGACTTAGCCCTCTTTTTGCCCATGTTCCAGGTCTCCCGAGCCACTTTCGTTCGCTCCTCCCCCCCTCTCCCCGTTTGAGTCCGACCCTGCCCTGACGTTCGGTGCATCTAGGTGTCCTAAGCCGACCCTTAATCTCGCTGCTGAGCTCCTTTTTCAGCACCGCAGTCTTACGTGGCCTTCTTATTTCGCCCACGATCACCTTTGGGAAAGTCCTCTCCGGATCTTTGAGGCCAGGCACCATCGTTGCCGTCAACTCTTGTTATTCGGTAATGCTCTCTCTTCTACAGCTTCCTTCGTTTGGGTCGCTATCCTATGTCAACCATCAGGAGACTCGTGATCGACCGTCTTCCTTGATTCATTGCGTCGTGGAGGCTCTACTCCTTACCGTTAAACCACTGCCCCCTGCCTTCATGTTCTAGAGCGGTACACTCCGTGGAAGGGGTTGTGAATCCTCTCCCCGTGCCTCCCTCCTTTCAGCCCCCGCGCCCCCCCCCCGTACCCTTGCTTCCAGCTCCGTCCCTGTCATGTGCATTCCGTGACCTTTCAAGGACCAGCCCAAAGAAAGGCACTGCGACCCGCCTTACTTCGTAGGCACCTTGCCTGCCCCCGACCCGACCGATGCCGCGAATGACGTTCCTTCCGCTACTCATTGTACCAAGTCCCGTTTCCAGTGCGCCGGCAAGAACCTAGCACCCCCATTTCAGAGACAAAGGTCGACCCCCCCTACCCTAACTCCCCCTACTCCGTGCAGCTGGATAAGCTGCTGTCGTATTTAGGTTTCTTTACCTCCCTCCTGCAGCCGAAGTCGAGTTGAAAGGACTCCCTTCCCAGGGACCTCGTACAGCGAGGGCAGAGGTGTGGCCAAAACTGAGCGGAGCCCCAGCCAGGAGAGTCCTTCGGGGTTTCTTTCAGTCCCTCTAGAGAATCTGATCATTCGCAACCTCACCTCTTCCCGGACGGCTTTCGTTGACGCTCCCTCGCCATGACGCAGCGGCCGTCTTTATCAAAGGTCCATCCTTCTAGGTCCATCTTCGGGTTTTTTCCTTGACAGAGCCACCTGGGCCCTCGGTTTTGTTGTACCCCCCTTCTTAGTTTTGCATCCTTCTTAGAAGAACTAGTCTGTAGAGCTGCATCTTTCGACAAGATTTATGTTTCCCTTAGACATATCTATTTTTGTCGTTTGTATTAACGCCCTAGGTGGGCCCGGAGGATCTTACCGACATTCCCCCTTACCATGATGATCATGAACCTCATGCCTCCAGTTTTCCCTCATGATGATAGAGGGGGGGATATTCCTTTCCATGCAGCGGTTTATGACAGTTTCTTTCGAGGAATAGTTCCCTCTTCGTAGAACAGCGCCAGGGGTTACCCCCTTCTCCCCATCCTGTAGTTTGGATGATGTGACTTTCTAGTAAGAGGTCGATCGCCCCCGCATTTCCAAGCCTTGGTTCCACACTCCAGGGGGACCCTCATCAGTATCACTTCCCGATCACCCAAATTCTCCAACCACCACCCCCCTTTTCAACCTTGAACGACTTGCGGACGCCGACTTATTGGAACCTCAGAGCCAGAGTGTGTTGAGAGGGTACGTGTTGTTCCACTTACGGGTCCTTTTCTTCAAATTTTAGACCTTTCAACTACCTATAGTATGCAGAGACTCATTGGTGATAAGCCGGAGTGTTTTCCTCTCCCTTCCTTTCACTTCCTTTCGATGGCTTGGAAGTAATGGCCTTCGTAAGAAGCTTTCTTGTTCCCGTCTTTAACCAACTTCTTCGTCCGCGTAGAGTAATGATAAGGCTGTTTGTTATACCCATTGAGAATAGCTTCCTCCGGCAACGTTAGCCGCATTTCAACTCTGAGACGGTTTTTTCGATCCCCGGTTTTTTTTTGACATTCCCTCACACATATTCACGACCTCACGACCCCCTAGAAGGCACCGAGGTTTTATAGCCCCCTTTCCGACCCCTCCCTCCAAGACCCCCATTTTCCCGATATGGTCACTTCCCCCCCGCGCCCCGAATTGGGCTTTTTTTTTGAGACACACTTTGGAAAACCAGTCCCTTAAGAAGGCTGAATTCCCTTTCCGTCCGTACCCCTTGCTCCTTTTTAGCAGAAGGGTTGCCCGGTGCTTCTGCCTCCCTTTCACGGATCAGCGTCTTTTTATGTCCTTTTCACCATGGTGAAAAGTAGTTTTTCCCCCGCTGAGCATACTCTTCTAGCACCTGAGACTTTTCAACTCTTCCTTCGATGCTCCCCTGAGAGTAGCAGGCCTTTTTTTATCCAGTCTCGACAATGCTACCCAAGATATGTGACGACCCTTCTGCTTCCGGTGTCCTTCCACCCGGCGACCACGTTCGCGTCGAAGCACATAGAGGGGGATTAAGCTCCTTCTGATAGTGCACTCCCCAGGGTATCATGCCGTTTCCCCGAGGGCGGCGTCAGACGAGCCAGTAGTCGAGCTTTTCTTTTTCTTCTGTCTCTTCCTTTCAATGTCTTTTTTCGGGGCTTT
>Ga0179593_1444114_pt1 | contig 13315 bp, 15 predicted proteins | sample CZODoug2_1_08_16_FD_185931 | JGI IMG/M metagenome (GOLD analysis project Ga0179593, IMG submission 185931) | Vadose zone soil fungal communities from Angelo Coast Range Reserve, California, USA - CZODoug2_1_08_16fungal (PacBio error correction) | ecosystem: Environmental > Terrestrial > Soil >... | reverse complement strand
GACCGCGCACCCCCCCTTCCACTCATCACTCCCCTGTTCCCTCCCCCCCCCCGCCCCGCCCCCCCCGAACGCACCAGCTTCCCTGCTACCAGGACCTGACCAGCGCCCTCACGACTTCACCAAGAGCCACACCTTACTCAGATGCACACACACAGCCTCCCCGCCGAACTTTTTGAACAGTGGCAGTCGAACTTGTGTTCCATTTTACTGTTTTTTTACCCCCCTGACTCCCATGTTTTCCCAAAGTGGTGATACTCCTGGCTGTTGTCGTGTACCGGCACATAAGATATCGTGCTTGATGAATATCGGGTCGATTTGCACCCGCCACAACATACCTTTCAAATAGTCTAGGAAGGATGTTCTTTGTTGACCGCGAATCTTGTTTTCCACTACCCAGGCTGTTTTCTCGACAAGCACCTGGCCCTCTTTCTCATGAGCTGTAACCCATAGAATTTGTTTACATCGTCACTTTAAGACCAAGATGAGTATCACTGTCCCTCCGTTAAGTACGTCCCTTGACCTTTCAACCCGCCTCCATGATCTCCCCAGCCACCGCTACGTTATATTATTGCGTCCCTATGAATAGTGTTCATCCAGCTTAGCGGGTTGCCCTTTTTTTACCAAGAGACTCGCCTTCTTCTTCCCTCTACTAGTACGTCCGAAAAGGATAAAGATTCTTTTCCTTAACAACTACCTTTCCTGACGCGCGTCTTACCCCGCCTAATTAGGCGTCCCATTGAACAAATTTATATGAGGCCCTCAAAAGTGGTTGCGTTATTTCCACACTCTTCCCCAGAACTTAACTGTTGACCCCCCGCCGTAATTGATAGTTGTTCTGACTATATTCCCCATAGAGGTTAAGTGCCCCCCCCATGCACTCGGTGCCCGCGGTTTGTCTGGCTTTCCAGTACCAGGCCTCTTACAGTGTTCCCCTTCAATCACAGGGTATACTGACAGTCCCTCTACACAGTCGCTGTGGTTGGCGGGTGGATTTTCAAGGAAGTAACTTGTCATCCTCCTCCCGGGACTGACCCCCGTGAAAGTTGTGGTAAGTTTCCCTTCATTGGGAGGCTCTTTTTCAGCCCCTCTTGCTGGATTTGTCTGTGGCCGCGACGATCCGCCTAGTCTTGAACTTTTTTCCCACCCTTTCTCTTGCTCCCACACTGAAAAACATGTTATCCCGTCGCTAACATCGGCTTGCTATGACTCGAGGGTGCAATTTGTTCTTTTTACCCCCCCTTTTGCAAAATGAAATTTTTTAGACAAAAAGAACTCTTCTTCTCAATGTGCGCCCTTATTCCCAGCGCATCTCTCTGATAGCGGAAGCTGGGCTTCCAAAGAGGTAACTTCTCAACGCTTCGGAAGACCCCGTTACATTTTTGTACTCTTCCTAACGATAAATACGCCGTGCTTCCCTCTCGTGGAACCCTTTAGATAAAATGTGTCCACTTTTTAATTATTCTTTTCTTCGTATTCTTTGACCCCCCCTTATCCCCTCCCCCAACGTCCCTACGAAAAATGCCAGATTATTCTTGGGCACTCCATTGTAGAGGGTTTCAGATCCACCTTCTCCGGCTTTCCTCTAATTGAGGATTGGACTCTCCCCCCCCCGCCTTCATTTGTAAGACACCCAGTCGAGCCCGCATGCACCTGTCCCAGGAGGTATTTTTTACTTTTGGTTTTTTTTTTTTGAGTGGGTTTTTTCTGGGGTGTTTCCACCTTTCCGTCCTCTTTTTAGCCTGCGACGCGTCTCCCGCACTTCCCTCCTCCCCTCTGATTTTATTCCGACCGACTTTTGTTGTCCCCCGTGTGTGCTTGAGAGAGATATGGCACCCCCCCTTTTCTGTGCAGAGTCAGAGGTGACCCTTAGACCACCCCTGTGAACACTCCCCCCGCCCTGGCCCCCCCCCCCCCCCCCCCCCCCCCCCGACTTCCCTTCTTGAACACTTTTTTTGTCACACACCCTGTTTGTGTTTTTTTTTTTCCCTGTTTTTGTTTCACCTTTATCTGTTTTTGAATAATTTGATTTTGTCGTTTCCCTGCGCCGAAGTTTCAAAGAGCCGGCCTCGTCCCGGATAGGGCGCCGTCAACTTTTCAGTTGCGGGTATCAAGACCACGTCTGCCCTGTCCAACATCAGGTAACTGGGATCTGGGCGTTCGTAGGCTGGGTGTGATATCTTTGCTAAAAATCATAGCGTTCCAATGCGTCTCGCTTGATGGCCGAATTGTCACTACCGGGCCCCCCCCCTCGGCGTCGTTCGACACCGGGAGCGTTTACCTGTCCAACTTCTGCACGCGGTTCTCTCGGTGTCTCTAGCAACTCGGGAGTCGCCCTCATGGTCGCATATCTTTACTCTTTTACGCGGTTTCCGATTTCCATCCCCGGGGAGTTGATCGGTGCATTGCCCACCTTTTTGTTAAAAACGAACCTAGCATTTCCCCCTCCCTGTCGCATTGAATTGCGTAAGCCCTTCTTTTCATTTTAGTTGTGACAAGCTCGTTACCTTCCTTCCGCCGACTAGCTAGCAGGAATTCCAACCCCCGATAATTCAGATTTATGTAATAAAGTAGCCCCTTCCTAACTGTCGTGTACGGCAATCAGTCGACCCCCAGTTCTTCCCTTTCACGCTACACCTTTCATTCCCGCATTTTTGATGACATACCCGGGACTGTTTCGGATAATAATGTGAAGGAGTTGCCTAGTTGTCTGTTAACCCCGCCCCCGCCGGACCGAACCTTTTTCCCCTCACTTGCACCTCATTGTTCAAGATCCGAGACGACCCCCAACGGGCGCCCGAAAGTCAGCTTGAGCCGACGTTTTTAACCCAGAAGCCCCTCCCGTGTTGACCACGTCGCGTTATCAAAGTTTTTTTCTGTGCAGTGTCCGGCCAAGGCTCTGTTGTCTCGCCCGCGCGATCGTTTTTGATCGCTGTTGTTTAAGGAACACCAGGCCCACTTTTTACCTTACTCAAGGATTTTAATTACGTTTTTCCTCTCTTTGTCGGTCCAGCCTCTTCCCCGGGGGGCACTTAGATCTTGGACCCTATTGTATCCCTTATTATGTGGATGTTTTTAACATCCTTTTCCCCTTCCGGCCAGGACAACGTTCTTCCTCTCGCCCTCTAGACCACTCTTTAAGCTTCTGGCTGTATCGTACCAATCTCTCCCCCGTGCGTTTAGTAGCACCCAGGCCAATGAGCTCCCCTTCTCCTCTGTCGATATCTTGCACACCCAACCCCCGGATTCCCGCGGTTCACCAAACCCAAGACGCTAATGCCTACGCTTAGGATTTTTGATGCTTGACCCTCGCGATACTAACGATAGGCCCAATTCCCCTCTCGCCACGCTAGACTGTATGTCCTTTCCACGCCCCCGGATCCCAGTTCCCACAAAGGCTCAAGGGTTTCAACCAGGAGTATTTGCCACCAATGACCACACTTTTTGCTCGTAGTCCCTAATCTGTGATCATCTGCCTTTTTTTCTTAAGACTTTGTGCAACTCGTTAAAGGCAGTCACCCCTCGGCTCCTGCTTATTTTTTCTTTCCTCCGCATGCAAGATTCTTCGCCCTCATCTCTCTATTTCATCGTTGGTTTTTCTTCTTGATGTCTCCTGGGCCTAAGATTCAGCCCGCCGGAAAGGCCCTCCCCTTGCAATGTGATCCGTAATGGAAGGATTCTTCACCGTCCCTGTCCTAGTCGTCGGGCTGTGTCGAGTCGTCTTATCCAACGACGGAATCGATGGCTGCATCGCTTTCTTACTGTTTCCCCCCCCCTCATGTTTTTGAAACCCGTATATTTTCACTTGGTGTCTCTTTTGTAGGTCTTTACACAGCCCCCCCAATTCATAGTTCCTCCCACCATTTAGCCTCTCGTGCTTCGAGATGCGTTGCCCCCTCCCCCCTCCCTCAAATCGAAGCTGACACTGGGTTTTGTCGCCCTCCGCGGGGATGGGTGTTTTCTTTTACTCGTTAATGTGGGCTTTTGCGCTTGAGATCATGATTCTTTTTTCACTCGCCATGCGTTTCCCCCTGTTGAACCTCTTGTGTACCGAGCCGGACCCTTTTAGTCGTCATGTTTCAATCTGGGGCCATTATGAATTGAAGACGATAATTGCCTCTTGCCACAATTTTTTCCCAGTCCAATGATTCCCAAGCCCCATACGGGCTTCACGGATATTGTTTTTACCTGCTTGCCGCCATTGTGGTGCCCAAATCGACGGGAACGGACCCACCTATCCCACCAGCTCACAATGCTTCCCTATACGTCGTACTAATTTCCTGCTGACTATTTTACCTCCCCCTCCGCGCTCGGGCGCTGTCAAAGATAAATGTGTTCCCCCCCCCATCCCCCAATACACCGTTTGGCGTACGCACGTATTTTTCTTCTCCCCCTGTCCCCCTCAGCGACTGTACTGCCTACCGGAAGCCAGTCTGCTCAGGTTTGGTTCTTTACCTATTCCCAGCTGAGGGGTGTTCGAGTCGCTTGGAAAAAGAAATTTTCACCCCCGTCACTATGGCACTTTTATACCAATCGTGGCCTCCGGCCAGGGGGACCTGGCCGGAACCTCCCGGGATATACGGACGATATAGATTTGCCTCTTGACTGGTTTTGTGCCGGGGTTGGTGACCGTGAACTTAAGTAATGCTACCTCCAGGGTGATCGACCGAAAGGGACTTCCTACACCGGTATTTTCCCTTTCCTTGTTAGACACCAACCCATTTGGGAGAGTGCCCCCTCGGCAGACTGGAGGCCTCGTGTCCACCCCATGTCAACCGATGTAACTTGTTCTCGCACCCTGATCTCATTTCGATTGGCACAAGGTTAAGTTTTCCACCCCCCCCGTTCTTTACCGTTAAGCAACCGCCCCTGGTACCTTATTACCAGTTCCAGAGAAGCCCCCCCCCGCCTAAGTCTTCTCCTATGCCGGTAAATGGGCTGGGCTTACAATAGTGCACGTCCAGACCCCCCCTACCGCCCTTAATTTCCGTATTTCCTACGCCAGTTACATCCAGCTGTTTCCCTTGATCCAAGCGTCCCCATCTTGCCCCTCTCTTGGATTGAGATCTCATTTTACTTACCCTGAGTAATTTTCTGGTCCTTTCACCCCCTTGAAGAAAGCAACCCCCCCACAAAACATTTTTTTTGACTGGTTGTTAGGGTGTCTTGAAGCAGAACCTGCTCGGCCTCCGCCGATACTGGTTTCCTTTGGCCCGAGAGCGTCTACTCTAGTTCTACATCAATGCTACCCTCACTGCGGGTAAGTTCCGTTCGTTTTATGAATGTCCCTCTAAGCCGATCAGATCGTCTCCCCAGAGATAGTCGAAGTTGAAGCCCATCGTTGTTGTTTTTTTTATGAGATATAGGTGTTCGACTCCAGCATTCTCTGGTTCAGAGAGGGACCATTTTGCCCGTCAAACTCACTCCAGGCGCTCCCCCCCCAGTATTGTCCTGTTCTTTGATTTCGTCCTGCTCCCCCTTCCGGGTAGCGTTCTTGCTCCTGATTAGGGGTCGGCAAGATCCCAGTTGCGGCTTCAAGTCCCCAGCTTCATCCCCAACCACCCACCCCTGCCCTTTTTTTTTTCACTGGGATGTGTTTCGTATTTGTTGTGGTGGTTTGACGTGTTCGAGAGTTATCGGGAGTACCCTGCCTCTACCCCGTTCTCCCCTGCAATAGCGGATTGACGAATTTTACCTCCTTCCCCCCAATTTCTGATAATGTTAGTCTTTTCTGTAATTACACTCGGCAATTCACCTTTTCGGTGTTCGTCTTTGAACTCGTGGTGAGCCCCTGCGGTTTCCTGCTGTCCTTGCTAGGCGTTGGACCATTTGTCGAGATTTGAGGACCCACCCTGGTGCAGTTTTCTTAGCGAGCTGACACTTTGCCCTGTTTTTTTACCAAAAATAGAACTCCCTTGTAATTAGATAGAATCTCTTGCTGGTAGTTTTAGCCGTCCAGTGGGCGGTGTCTCAAGCTTACGTGCCTTGCGATCGGCTCTTTTTTCCCCCCCAGGCAAGAAACAAGCCTTTTACTAGTTTCTAAAGACTTCCCCCCTTCCCCCTGCAGTCTTAATTGACATTTTTACGTAGCCCCTGTTCGTTTATACTCCCACTTTAAGCTTCCCCCATTTCCACAGCGCACAAACAGGCCCAGAGCCTACCTTTTTTCTTTTAAAATAATTTGTCGAGACGAAGTCCTTTCACCTCGCACTTCTTCCGTTCCCTTTAAAATTTTGTTCCTCCCCCCGGACCCCCGCCACAGGTTCGGCTCTACCGCTTTCGGACCACCCTCATTACTCGCGGACGTCGCCTCCACCATTCGCCTTCCGCCGTGCATTCAGTCCGCTGTTGCGAGTTGACCCCGAACGCCCCCCCCCGTGGACCTCGCCGATTTTTGTTTCTGGACATTCGCCACGAATCCCGTGGACCGCCTCCCTCCTGCTCGCGGTTTTTTGAACTGTGTCCCCTCCCTTTATCACTTTAGTCACAAGAAACGTAGAGCGGGGCAAATTACGGTATTTGTTTCCGTGATTTCACGTCCCCCCGCGAAGTTATTTAGGCCCCCCCCACTATCAGAGATTTCCCCTATAGTGTAAAATGTACCTTGTTGGGCACTTCAATTGGAACACTATAAGCCTAGATTCTCCTTCGCCACTAATCTCCTCATGCGATGTCATTTCCCCTGCGCTCCACTTTGATCTTCATTGCCCCCTTTTTTTCACATAGAAGTCCGAATTTCACGAGGGTCGCTCACTTTCGCTTTAACCAAAACAACCTCCCCCCCCGTCGTTGTGACCCCCCACCCCTCAGTCATTAATCCTTCGAGTTCTGAGTGTCGGTGATATCCGCCAATTCGGGCATACATGTGCGCCACAGTCTCCTAATAGCTTTTTTTACCAAAACCCTGTATCCCACCATAATTCCCCACTTAAGTAAAGGGTAAACAGGATCATTGGCAACAATTCAAAACCGATGCCTTCGTTCAAAAACTCTACCCCATGGCTCAATCATCCCTCTCTGAGCCACTCCACTTCCTGGAGCCAATAAGATGACCCCTGTACTGATTCCTTCTCCCCTGCAGGCTAATCCGTACTGTGCTCAGGATTTCCAGTCAGCCTGAAAGATGATACACCTCCTTTCTTCTAAAGCTTTTACCCCTTTGTTGTTTGTTTGCAGATGAGCTAGTCATAAGCCTTGCATATTGGGCACAGCCGGAACGCCTTGGAGTCCGGCATTCCGACAACTGATTTATCTCTGACGGTTTCCCCCCACCTTACTACAATCCGCCCGTCAGCGCTGCCTCTCATTGTGCTGATTTTCGTTCTTAGAATTTGGGCGGCAAGATTCATCTGGTTTTTCATTGTGACAACTCCTTGTTTTCACCCCGTGATATTTTCCATTGTTGTTTTCTCCCAGCCCTTGGTGTATCACGGACCAATAATATGCATCTTGGTCCCTCCATGATGGCCCTCCTTTGTCTCGCGAGGGCACCTAAAACCCCCGAACTCGTCATCAGGATGTCCGCTTGTTTCAGCCTCTCAATATGGCTTATTTTTGACCCCCCCCGACTCCATCCGTGATCCTCCCCTCTTTCGTAATTAGGCTCATGTGACTTTCTTTACTCATGTCCGCTCGTTTTTTTCTCACGTTGCCTTCCCTACTTAGCCCTTCTTTATGTTGTATGTCAGAGAAGTAGCCATTTGGCTATTTCCGTCCGTTCACCTGACTTTTTCACCCCTCCCCCAGTGTATATTCCAGGCGGTCCTTTTACGGATTTTTTTTCTCAGCGCATGGTGTTTCGTCTCCTCTTGTTCTATAACTCCCTTGGCCCGAAGTAGGACTTTGTCCTCCCCCATTTCTCCCGGTCCCTTTTAATGAAACGCCTTTTCCCTCTCCGCGTCTTTTCCCACAATAAGCTCCCTTGTCGGACTTCCAAGAACCCAAACGTAATACCTTTTTTTGACTTCACACGTTCGTAGGCCGTTTCTTAAAACCGGCCCCTTCCCCAAGAAGACTTCATGGACGCTCGTCCTTTGTGTTATCCCGTGCTATCTCCAAATGTTTTCTCCCTCTGTTCCCCAAAGTCGAGGGTCCCCTCATTTTTTTCAACTTTTCCGGAATATCCCGGGTGACGTACCCGCTCACGTTTCTTAACTCACCCAAATTCTATATTTTTTTTTCGAGTGCCATGTCTCCGTTTATTCCTCAGAAGATGGGGACGTTTCCTGCATACCGGGGGTTGCTGACGACGAACTCGGACATCTTATTTTTCTGATCCACTCTACGCTGCGTGGACATTGTAGAAGTCGGTGGGTTCAACCACCCTCCACGCTCCTCTCCCCCTTATCCCTTCGTCTGCCCTACACACCAGCACAATCCACTCCCCTCCTTACCCGTGTGTGTACTCTCAGTGCCAAAAATCCAGATGAACCATACCCCCCACCCTGCCCACACCCACCAAAACTACCATTACCCCTACAGTACCAACCATCTCCACCCCCGGACCCCCTCCCCCCTTCGTTCCCTCCATTCCCCCACCTCCCACCCACCCCGATCATTCAACCACCCACCAAACCCCATCGCAACCCACCATTCCCAAACTCGCCGACTCCGCCGTCATTCTCCAGGCCCCCTCCCCCCCCTCCTAACCCTCCCAAAACTACCCCTAACTCTATCCTCACAATCACCCGATCCCCACAAAACTACGATTGCTACCTATTTCCCCCTATCATCCTCCCACCTTCCCCACCATCCGACACCCCCGCCATCCCGACCCTACCCCCCCTCACCCCCTCTCCTTCCTCCCCCCCACCCCCTCCCTCTTGTTCTCGTCCTCCCCCACCCCCCCCCCTACTGCAGGCGCACGATCCCCTTAACCCCTCCCCCCCCCCCCCCCCCCCACCCCCTTTCCCCTCCCTCCAACGCTGCGGTTCCGGTCTGTGGGGCGTGGGGCGGGTCGATTGGGACATGGGCGTTTCTGGGGCCGTGGCCCGGTCTTCCTCTGGTGACAGCGGCTCGGTGGGCCGCGGTCCTAGCAACCAGCCATATCTTAACCTCATTCTCCATTCCTTCCTGCCACCCGCCGGCTGACCCCACCCCCCCCTCACAACAAACTCTTACCCCCTAGCTCCACACCAACTCCGTGAGGGGCTCTCCCCCATCCCAAATTTCCATCCACACACTCAGTCAAATCAGCTCAGACTAGGCGCACACCCCAAGTGGCACCCCAATTTTCCCTTTTTGTTTCCCCCAAATTCCCCATGACACATTCGAATACTTCGTGGGCGTGTGTGCAAAGAATCAACTACCTCCCTGCATCCTCACTATGCACGTCCACTTCCCCCCCATCCTCCCCATCACCCCAATCCCCGCCCTCCCCCCCACATCATACCCACTCATCATGCAGTCCCACCCCTCCCCTGCCACCACACACCTCCCTCCCACCTCCCCAATTACGCCTCCCCCCTCACCATTCTCCCCTCCCCCCCTCACCCCCCCCAACCACCCCACCTCCCTTACCCCAACCAACCCCCACTTCCTCCCCCCTCTGGATCTCTTCCCCCGCGTCACCCAAATTTTTACCCCCCCCCCCCTCTTGTTGTCGTGCGGGGGCCTCTTCTCCCTGTCCTCCCCCTCCCCCCCCTTCTATTTCCCCTCACCCCCCCCCTCTCGCCTTATCCGCCCTCACCCCCTTCCCACTCCTTCCATGTTTCCCCCCGCCTCCTCCCTCTCGCCCGCTCCCCCCCACTCAATCTACTTAACAACCAAAACCACTCACCCCATCCCCCAACTTTTCATACCCTCTTCCCGTCGCTACAACGACACCCTCCAACCCCCCCCCCCTCCCAGCGCGGCGTCGCCTTCAGCGCTCTCCCTGCCCTCACCCGGTTGGGGGGACTCAGTCCGTAACACCCCACCTCCCCACCCCCAATACCCCCTCCCCACCCCTCTGCACCCACCCCCGCCCATCACCTCTCCCCCATGGTGTCCATTTCGCCGCGCGTAGCGCGGCGGGAGGCAGTGTCCGCTCCCCCCACCCGAAAAATTCGCCGGGCGGGTTCCTACGGGGGGTTGGTGATTGTGTGTGTTTTTTCCGGGGGTATAGCTTTCCCCCACTGTGTTTTAAAAATAAATGGGTTGGTGTGGGGGTTGGGTTGAAGATTTTTACGATTTTGACTCCCCACCTCTCCTACAGTGGGAAATGAAAGGTTCCCTTTTCCGATTGTCCTTACCTATCCCCAAAGGGCGTTCTCCCTGAGCTTGTTCCCCTCCTTTTGATGTCCTTCTCTCAAACCCCCACATCCTTCCCCTCTAGGGCCGCCCTTTCCGGCTCTGCTTCCATCTAACTTCGCCGTCAACAACAAGCCCCCTAATCACAGCAAACCCCCCATTGTTTTTGTTTCAATTTCTCTGGTCTGAGTACCGTCCCCCCCAAATCAACCGGCCCCCCCACCCTGTCTCCCTTCCTTCATATGCCCCCTTATAACCTCTACCCCTCCACCCCCCACATCCCTCTCTCCTCCACATAACTGCACACCCTCCCCCCCCACCCTTCAACCAAAACTATTCCACCTGGAACCACAAACCACCACCTACTTTACACCTTCGCCCCTCCTCTGCACCCCCACTTTGGCCTCCTTATACCCTTGACCCACCCTCCCTCCTCCCCCTCCTTGGCCTCTCCTTCACCTGGCTCGCCTCGAACCCCGTCCCTGTCCGTACACCCATCCCCCCTCCTGTAAAACCCCCCCCGCCACGCTTATCCGTGTTCTCCCCCCCCCCCATCTCGCACTCTCTCGCCACTGAACCACCGCACCCCCCCCACAGCTAGCGCACAGACAAGGCAGACCAACGGAAAGCCGGCTTACCTTACCCCCCCCCGACCGCCCTCCCCTACGACTGGGGCCCACTTCCCCACATTCACCCCCCCAGCCCGGCACCCACGTCGATCCTTATACCTCCCCCCCCCCCCCCCATCTTAATAACCTACTATCACAGGCGCCGGCGCGGGTTCCCCTGGGGTATCCGGAACTTGACTGGTTTGAGGTGCTTCGTGGCTGGTCGCCGGGCCTTGAGGGGGGGGGTTGGGGGGGAGGGTCTCTCCTCGTTCCGGCCTGCGCCCCTGGTGGGGCGTGTGTTTAGCCCTCGTCCGTCTCACCCTAATCCTCTTCTCCCATATATAACCGTAGACCTTTAGGAGGTAAGGCCGTCGCAGATCTGACCAACAATGGGAGGGGGAAGTTCAAGGGAAAGTCTCGCTGCGATTGAAGGTGTTCATTTTCCCCACCTCTCTCTCATCAGAGGGACCATTTCTCTCTATAAACTCCTGTTTGAGATTCGGTGCTTTTTTCAAGTGAGAGTCTCTTTGACATCTCCAAAGTACAAAAGTCACTTCCACTCCCTCCCCCCTTCCGTTCATTGGATGTACTTCGTCCCCGAACCTACTTAGTAGCCGTCCCCAGGCCCAGCGACTTAGGGCTTATCTGCAGCCGCAATGCGGGTCTTCCCAAGAACCGCTCCAGAAAAAAGAGCCACAATTTTCTGTATTGTGTGTTTTCGGTCGGCTTTTTTGACAGGGCCTGTGTTAGAGGAGTCAAAGAATCCGTCCTTTCTCCCCGTAGTGTCATAGAAGAGAGTATGTGTCCTCATTTTTTATCTAAGACAAACGCGCTGCAGCAAACGGGAGTTTTAAGGACCCTCTGGCCCACTTTTCAGGGCATTTCTCGGTTTTTTCTCTTTTTCCAATCTGTTAACGCAGCTTCCCTATTTGCCCTGAATGTGTCGATTTTTGTTGTCCTCTATGGACCAGACTCCCTTGGCTTAGCTCTTGATTTCCCCCGGTGTGGACCAAACACTCAAGTTGCCCCAATCGTTGTACCTTCCTCTAGCCCCCGTAACCGTTGAGGTGGAACCTCCCTTTCAGGACGGGGGCTTTTCTCCGGTCCTTGACTTCCCAAACCCGAACTCGAATTGTTTCTCCACCGAGAAAAAGGTACCGATGGGGGGCGTCTTCCTCACAGTCTATCGTCATCGTCGTATTACCTTAGCTCCTTTCACCTTCCCAAAACCAGGATCCGGTTGATATTATCACTTCTTTTCCTGCGACTGTCCGGAGGTTTTACCCTGGAGTTCCACGAATTTCCCTCTTCCCACGAAGATGTGTCCCGCAGTGATAAACGAACCCCAGCTTCCGACTCCCCCCCCCCCCCAATGGGCAGGCTGAGTTCCCATTCTTTCTGATGATGGCCGGGTGTCTTGTTTGGAAGTAGCGAACTCCCAACCTAATTTTTTCCAAGTTAGTCCCTTATTCAACCTTTTTTCCCCTGGATTTAACTCCCCCCAGGAGTGGCCCCCAGCTCTCTCTGATCCCGGGTCTTTCCCTTCGAGATACCGCAGTTAGATGAAGGAGATTCACTTCTTTCTGGGACAAATTACTCGTGCAGGTTTGGGTCTGTCTGTTTCAGGCACCGTCGTCTTGCTGGCGTGGAAGACAGTCTTGCGTGTAAGCTGCTGTCGAGGGGGGTAAGTAACTGAGACTGTCTTTTTGTGTTTCAAATCCTTTCCAGGACCTTACCTTTTCCCCTCTCCCCTTTAGTCTTCTTCCTATAGTATCCCTAATGTGACGTTGTCCCTCTTTTTACCCCCTCCTGAAGCTGCCCTGTACCAATTCAACCGGCCTTTCTTTATACCTGAGCCATACTTGCTCATCTTTTCAATATTAGACGGTAAACAACCAGCGAGTTTGTAACCCCCCTCTGTCATATGAAGGAATTCTTTAGTGTAGTGTGTGGTCGCCCATTCTCGTCTCAAAGATAGGCTTTATAACGCTAGCCACGATCAATTAAATTTTTTTTTTTCCAATCAATCAGGTTATCACCCCCCCCCTGTTTTCCCCCAAATTTATGTAATGGTTTTACCCAAACAGGAGTTTGGCCTCCACTGGCCTCGTCTACCATGAATCAAACACAAAAACAACCCAACGGGACGTGGACCCCCAGCGGGGGGCCTCACTAGCCCCCAACAGCCCCCCCCCACCCCTTACAGACCACGCGTGGGAGGGTGGGACCCCCCACCCCGACCCCACCACACAAACATACCCCACAACCACCCCCCCCCCCCCCCACACCCCCCCAAAAACACACTAACTCCCCCCCCCCACAAAACCCCCCCGGGACGGAATTCCCTCTAATGACTTGATCGTGCGACTTGACGACCTGAGTGGCCTGAACTCGCGGAAAGTGCAACTCGACCCCGCGCGCCGCGCCCTCCCTCGGCACTAGAATAGAACCAAGGCCGGTAGCCAACGAACTGTGGGGGC
>Ga0179593_1416690_pt1 | contig 13315 bp, 10 predicted proteins | sample CZODoug2_1_08_16_FD_185931 | JGI IMG/M metagenome (GOLD analysis project Ga0179593, IMG submission 185931) | Vadose zone soil fungal communities from Angelo Coast Range Reserve, California, USA - CZODoug2_1_08_16fungal (PacBio error correction) | ecosystem: Environmental > Terrestrial > Soil >... | reverse complement strand
GAGCCGGAGTGCGGTGGCCGATGTGACCTTATAGTGCGAAGTTGAAAGGTTGTGCTGGGTCGGCCTTGACCTCTTTTCTGTCCTGTTCTTTTTTGTGGCGCTTTCGGTCCTTTTTCTCCGTCTGCAGGAGTGAAGGACAATTTTTTCAACGGGCATTCTTTCCAGCGATGAGGTTGGCGGACGGAGTGCATTTTGGAGTGGATGGTGCGCGCGTTGAGCTTTGCCGGGTTTTGTTTTTTCGCTTGGTTGCGGATGACTTGCCTTTGACACGGATCCTTAACTCGGCCCTTGACGGCGGCCAAGGCAACCGCCCCCCCTGACATCCTTTTGCGCTAGAGGATTCTGCAAGATGGGGAGCGGCTTCTTTTCGCTCTGGGAAAGGAAGGAGCTCCTTGGTTTTCCTCTTCTTAGCCTCCCGCCCGGGCCGGGGTTGTGCTCGGGATACGCAGTTTTTATCCGGGCTCCGACGATTCGATCCTTTATCCTCAGGCGAGCCAGGATGGTAACTGTAGTCCTTTGACTGGTTCGTACGCGGTTTGATTGAAGATGCCCCCTGCGTCCCACCACCCCCCCCCCCCCCCACCCCCCCCCCCCCCCGTGGTAAAAGAGCCGGCCGCATTGCCGTCACACAAGAGCCATCTCCCAGGTCCTCTCGTAACAGTTTTGCCAATGGGACCAAGTTTTTCTTGGTTTTGCCCCCGTGCCCTGAAATCCGTCCTTCCCGTCCCCTCTTCCCCGGCCGCCCTTGCAGAAAGATACTGCCGGGGACACGCCCCCTCTGTACTTTTCGCCGAACAGGCCAGCTCTGAGTTTTAGCGTATCCCAAGAAATCCCGGCAGATCTTTTCTTTAGTTCGGCCTTATGCTCAGGTGAGGTTAGGAGACCCTTCATTCATGGCCCCCAGGTCTGTTCGCAGTGTGGGACTTCCCGAGGACCCGACTCTGTGACCTAGCCAGTTAAAGGAAAAGCTCGTCATTTTCTCGGCTCTTGGATCCTTTGGCAGGACGCGTCTTTTGTCATTAACCCCACCTCGAAACAGCGCCTTTTCTTGGTTCGCGCGAGAGTCGCCCCCACCGCAATCTTATGCATCATTCCTTCAGGTGGCGTAAAGTGAGAAATCAGGCCTCTTTTGTGTTGCAGCGGACAACGCTGATGAACACCGAATCAGTTTGCCGAGTCCTCGGAACTTTCTGGGCTCGTCTTTTTCGACCCTTTTTCACTCCCGTCCGAGGTTGGGGGCCTGGGAGAAGCTAATTTCTTCTTTACCTTCACGGATTGCCAACGCGGGCAAATGGAACGTCCGCTCGGCCAGCCCTCTCATTATGCCTCTCACCGGGACTGCATTCCGCTCCTGACAGAGGAAAAGGGACCAGAATGCGGTCCCTTTCGCTTATCAGTTTTGATTAACCTTTTTGGGTCAACTCAGAAAATCCGATCGCGGACGAATTCCTCCACGAGAGATCACTCGTGTTATCTCGTTAACTAGGTGGATTCTAGCGGGCGGCCTCCACTTTTTCTGCGTTGTCAGTCAACCCTCTTCCCGCACGTGTCCTTGGCCGCCACCCAAAGTCCCAGGCGGCCTGATCGCCTACCTAATCACAGCCTATCGGACGGGACCTTATCCATTTCCCTTCCGCAGCATTCTGGAGTGGAGGTTTCCCCATGGCCTCGGCTCGGTATCCCGTGGAAATCGGACGCAATTGTGGTCCCAGGTGACATTAGTCGGAGTGGCCGCGGAGGGTTAAGATCCCTGAGTTTCCTGATCCATCGACGCACTCAGACCCCGTCCCCGTCCCTCCCGAGTTTCCACGACGAAGCGGTGTTTCTCCGAAAGTGCCGGTCCGCGGCGAGTTTTCGCGCATCACGTTCTGGAAAGATGAGCACTGCAATTTTCCTTTCCCCTACGACCCGGGACTTTCTATGAAGGGTTCCCTTCCTGGTTACGGCCTCCAGAACTCGGATGAAGGGTAAAACTGGATGCGCTCAGTTGTGACTATTACGCGGTTGCCCCCCTCGTCCCCCGCATGGAGGTCCGGGACCCCCCGCCTGAAGTTTTGAACGGTCGGTTCCTCGGGCACCAGTGAGGAAACCTCCCTTCGGCCTTCTCGTTGGCCGTTAAACGGCATTTCAGTCACGACGCGCGCGATGATCAGGTACCCAGCTTCCGGCAGCTCAGGTCACTTCACCTCGGTGATGGCCTTGTTACCTAACAGTTGGGGTTCCCCCTCTGTCCCCGGGTTTGCAGCACTGGGTATCCGGCACAGCCCTGTTCCGTACCTTCCCGGACGCCGGCCGTCCGAAAGGCCCGTTACGTCCAGTCGCAGCGTTGAAGATCTGCGTGGCCCCGAGCACTTGCTTCTGGCCTCCCTTCAAGCGCGGTTGCCCCGGCCGTGCCTCGATGTGCTTGCATAAGTCACGTCTTTCTGCCTTTGTCCCCGTTCTGAAAAGTTGTATGCCTTGTTCGGTGCCCCCCCCCCCCCGTTTAGAACATGTAAAGGTTCCTTCAGGTCCTAGGATCGTCACGGTGCCTCCCGGGCGCCCCTTGCCTCTCCCCTTGTTGCTCCACACCTTTTCGGTAAGGCCGCCTCTCTGCCTTTCTCCTTCCCCGCTCTTTAATGGAAGGCCTTTTCCTGATCCATTTTGTCCAAGTAAGAAAATACTTTTCTTGGCCATTGTTCCTTTCTTCTGATGGGCAGCCTTGATTTCGTGACCTCTTCTTCTTTACTTCATGACAGTGTCTGTCTTCGCATTGTGCACCTTTGCGATTAACCCTGCGTTGCAGAAGGTGAATTAGTGTTTCTTCCCCTTCCACTTTTGTTGAAGGTTATTGTGGTTGAATCATCCCCTCCTTGGTCCCTGACCCCTCTTTTCTTCTGTTTCTCTTTATGGAGTATTTCAGTGTAGAAGTAGAGCGTTCTTTTTCCCCGATTTCCCCTTAGAAGTGTCCCCTCCCTGGAACGGCCGCTCCCCCCGATTAAAGATGCAGTGCGCTCCCTTCGGTGGGTACTCTTTTCCCCTTAGTGAAGAAGACCTACGCCGTGTTTGGTTTGAACAATTCTTTTCCTTTTTTTGATCCCAGTGCGCTGAGTGATTCTTCTCCTTTTTCCTGAAGTTCCCCCTGCGGCGCTCAGCCGCGCCTTTCGTCGCTCATGAAGGTTTCTTTTTTCCCTCTTCGCAGGGATGCAGGGGTGCTATTTTTGTCCGCTCCCCTTCCTCATCGAAAAGCAATTCAGGAGTTCGTTCACCCTCACCGCTCCACCGTATCTTAATTCCTCCCCGCGCGCGGTTAAGAGAAAAGGTAATGCCGATCCCCCCTTCCTTGTACGCGTTACCGTACCGCGGGTCCGTTTTGTCTTTCTCCGCCCGTGATCCTTTGATAGCCTGTGTCCTTTTTCCGCCACGGGCGGCCTTTTATTTTCAAAGGAGAAGGTGATACATGTCCTCTTTTTAGCTAACTTAAGAGAAGAGTGCTTAAGTTTTCTTTGTTTCTCGTTCCTTTTCTCAAAATTACTCCCAGTGTCCAAAGCCCTAAGGGAGATGTGGTCCCCTGGCTAGACCCCTTTTTCCTATTATTTTCCTCCAAAGTTGTTGTGTGACCGAGGAGATTCTCTGGCACTGTTTCTGCCCCGAAGATCTTACGAATTCATCGCCCCACGTTGTTGACCTGGAGTCTTTCCGGGTGAGCCAGTTTTGCCCTTTTCCCGGCCAACCCTCTGAGTTGTGTCTGCTCAGTGCAGTCTCCTGCTATTCTTCTAAACTCTTTTATCTTTGAGAAGCAACTTTTCATTGCCGAGAACGCGTCGTTTTTCGGTCGGGCTCCGGGGCCCCTGTGCCCGGCAACGTTTTTCTTTTTCCCCTAAGATCAACTCAATAAGAAGGAATCTTTTAACCGGCTTACCCACGGCCTGCAACTTTTTTTTTTCTTTCGCTTTACCCTTGGCCTAACTCGGGTAATTCTCTTTTTCCTCCGGCACCTTGCTGAGAGGGGTCCCCCCCTTAGGGTGACGTCCTTTTTCCTTCAACACGTGTCAGTAGTCGATAATTTCCTTCGCCGCTTTCGCCTGTTCGTCTCGGACTGAACCCGTTTGCTGCTTCCTTGTTTTTCTTTTTGCCCGAGATAGACCGTGTTCTTTTACCTTCTGATACCCCCTATGACCCCTGCCTTTGGCACCTTCCGGGTTCGACCCGGTCCCCCACTCTTGTTTCTCTTCTTTTTTCATTCCTAAGAGGGAAAATTCTTCGCCTTCTTGAGCGCAGGCCCGTTGCCGGACGTTTGTTTTTTGAGAAGTGGGATCCCCCTCTTTCTTTTTGGAGGTCATCGATTCTTCGCTCTCAATTCTCCCCCCTTGGTGATATGCCGAGAAAATCTTACCCGATGACCTCTCTCCCATGTGCTTCTGGTAGAATGATGTTCACTCACTTTCCCCCCCCCCCCAGTGGTATGTACGGCGTATCCTATGATGTTCACCTGCTGTCCAATCCCCTTGTTTCATTCGAGGTGAAAGCTCCGCTGTTCCTTTTTTCTTCTGGTGACCGCAATGGTTTTTCAGGAGTGCCTGATTGCCCGACTCCTTCTTCACCCGCACTTTTTGTGGGATTCTCTTTGCGTCTTTTTCCCTCCTGACTGGCCTCGATCTTCGGTTTTTCTCGGGTGCTCCTTCGCGGCTCCCCAGCGTTGGTGGGGATCACTGCTTGATCGAATTCAAGGTTTTCGCCCTGGATTGGCGGGGCTTTCGTATCATAGCCCCTGAGTTTTTACCATGGACCGTCTACCGGGCAAGAAAAGGACATTTTTTAAACCGTGGGAGCGGCTCCCGATCGTCTACTCTTCTGATTTTATCGCGATCGCACTCGTCGAGGAATGTGGAACAGAAGTCTGTTTTGAATGTCTTTCAGATTCTGTCACGCCGCTTCTCTCTCTTTGCCCCTTTCCAAGTGAAGCCCTGTCGGCTTTGTGCGTGCTGCCCCGGCCCCAGGGGGCCGACCTTCTCCCTGGATGGGATGATCAGCTCCTACCTTCCCTTTTGGAAAACTTTTTTCATGATTTCACCACCCTCCCCGTCCGGAAGAAACCCTCTCCCCGGGTGATGCATACGGCTTTCTGCCAGTCTTTTTCTCCGCGCTTTTACTGTTCCTTTGGCAGTGGGTCTAGCGCCGTTCATGTCGTGAGGGTCAGGCTGCCCAGCGTTACCCTAGGATCCTTCTATTTTACGCCTCAGCCGCTTTTACCCCCGCTGTTCACCCTTCCTTTACCCCAAGGAGGCTCCCCGTATCCATCCGGTTAATTGACCCATCCATCATGGTTGCTTACAGAGGCTGAAACGTTCCCCCTCTTCCTTCACAGTTATGCCTGTCTGCCTGGGCACCTAGTCGCCGATGTACCGTTAACCTGACTCCGAACTCCCCAAGCGGCAGGCATGGACTGAGATGGAGCAGTCTGCTTCCAACGGCCGTTTTACTGTGGAAGGGACCTTCCCTTGCCCGCCCTGGCTTGGAAGACGGGAAAAACCCGCCCGGACCTTACTTGTGCCCCTTTCTCCCTTTGATCCGTTCCGCGGCTTTTCTCCTATACCTATCATCGCACACTTCCCCCCCCGCCGACTTGCGGCTGGCCAGGGCTGCATCTCTTTGACAACACCTTTTTTTCCGTCTTTTCCTGTGAGGTAGGCGCGAGGGGCAGGCTGGATAGTTGGGGTGGGCCCCTCTTCCCTCCGGACTCGATCAACGGCCGTACCTTTGGCTCGCCGCCCGTCTCTATTTAACTAACTCCTTTGGACTCATCCCCGTAGCACCGCCATCTCTTTTGCTTTTTAGGCTGCGTGTCTCCAGGTTAACAACTTCACCTTACTCCCGCCCTTGTCCCGCTTTTCTTTTTTCACAGGCCTAGGGTTTGCCATGCAGGAGGCGGTCGGCCTGCTTCTGGGAGTCAGCGTTTGTTCCTCTCTTTTTGCTGCTCTGTTGTTAGGACGCTTTCCCGTGGCTATTTAGTTACCGCCCCGCTCCCTCTCGAGGATCCCGAAGTTCCACGCACTGTGCCGTTGGGTTCGGGCCTAACCGTCCTCTTGAACCCCAGAAGAGGGGCCGCGTCCTTTCGGTCTCCTTGGGTTTTTGTTCCTCCCAGTTGCCGTTGCCCCCACGCGAGATTGACCCCTTCCTTGGCTCAAAAAATGGCTCCGCCGCACCTCTGCTGCTGTCTACCTCCCTCTTGGGGTGGACGACTTAGCGGCTTCCGACTTTTTTCTGGTGCTGGTGATTGGTAGAGACTCGCTTTCCTTGTCTCCTTTGAGCCTCGAGTTTTCTTTTGATCGCCGCCATTTTTTGTTAGGACCGGGGTTTCATCTCTCCCGCCCAAGTGAAAAGCTAGACCGATTCATGTTGGTTGGCGTTCCCCCACCTTTCCCTCCGCCCCCGGTCCCCTAACGGCCTTGGAGCTTCTTTCTTTTTCACCTGCTTTGAACAAAACATGAACTGCTTGTGCATCGTCTTTTTCTTATAATTTTTGTGGTGGTTTTCCGTTTTCGCGTCCCTGTAGGCCTTTAGCCCGAGGACGTCTGTTATTTCCCCCTGGCGGCAATACCCTTGTTTTTTGGAGGTTGAATGCTTTGGTCCCACCTGGGAAGATGGTCGCCCATTTTTTTACGTGTGAAGGGAAGTTTCGGGGTTACTCCGGGGACCCTTCGTTTCGTTTGACTTTGCTAGCCTCTAACATACGTTCAGCGCTCCGGACCACGCTACCTTTGGTAGCCCGGCCTCCCCCGGTCCTCCAGAAAAGGCTGTACCCTTTAAGACCCGGTCCGGGCCCCCGTTAAGCCTTTCCTCCTCTGGTAAAAAGGTCCCCCATGCCCGGTTTCGCGAAGCCGATTTTGGCGCGGGCCCCCCTTTCCTCGTTACCGAAGACCACTTTGTTAAAGACACTGCCTTGGATGTTTTGTACAGGGTACCGTGCGAGTAATAGTCGCGTTCCTGTACTTTTCCCGGGCAAGTTTCCTCCTCTTTTCCTCAATGACTTCCCTTCCCGCCCCGGTCTCATTTAGTCCTTTAAAGTGGCCAAATGGAAACTAACCTCTCCCCCGTCCGCCTCCCCTTTCTTACCCTTCTCCTTTTCCCACAGAGTTGCGAACCCCTATTTCTCTCTGATAGTGCACCCACACGGAAAGGCAGTCGCGAGCACGAACTTTTTTCGCCTCCCTCGCAAAAGCTGTAATGGACCCCGCCCCACCTTGGGGCTGCTCCTAGCCGTCTTTCTTACTCCGGCACAGCCCCGCCGAGCTATCCTCTTCACTCGTTGTATGTTGTGATTGAGAATCTTTCGGGGATGGGGGCCGAGCCTCTTCGCTTTTTTCTTCTCTGTGTTTGGTAATTGCTTGCCTGGTCGTGGCCTTCGTGCTTACGTCTCCTTCCTTTTTTAGGTGTTGGAGACTTCTCTGGACGTACTGCACGCGGGTATTTCTTAGAGAGAGTTTGTGAGGCGTTTTGGAGTTTGTGGAGTTCCCCTTTTTTCGCCCGACGGCGATGCTGAGTGAGGGGACTCGCCGTTTCCTCGAGTATAGATTTTACTTTTTTGGAATTCCCCCCTCCTTCCCCCCACCGATTCGTGCTTACAAGAGTAAAACCCGAACCAGTCTTTTTTTTCCTTCTTTGCTCGGCCGCTGCGTAAAGTCGTTTCCGGAATCTTTTCCGCCTCGCCGGGACAGGCCGTTAAAATTAGGGGGACTTCTTCTTCGCTAACGGTCCCTTTCTGTTTTGGAGAAAGTGGCCTTCCTTTTTTTTCCTCCCGATCGATAGTTTAAGGGATGTGTCGGGAACGCCTTTTTTTTTGAGCAGTTCCGTGGGTGTTCGGCTTTTGCGTGAGGGCAGACGGTGTCTTTCCATCGCCGTTCTTAAGCCCCCTTGTTTTTCCCACCCCCTGTTTCCGCCTAACGATTGCTGCCTTCAAAGGTGCGACATACCTTTCCTGGATGCTTTTTCCCAATTGTGACCAATTGTATGTTGCCCCAAGTTCTTTAAAGGAATCCCTTCACGATTTCCGGATCTAGGCGAATTAATTTTCCCTTTTTCCGAAAAGCTCTCGGACCCCACTTGCCCCTAGTACCGATTGACCTTCCCGCTTCCCCTCTCGGCTTCCTTTGGTTTCAACCGAAAGAAGAAATCTGCTCGTGTCGTTTTCTGCCCGTTTTCTCTAAGTGATGTCTCCTACTTTCCCGTCATTGGTCGGTTCTCTCCCCGTGGACCGTTTGGCGACGGATAGATGAGCAGACAGACAGATCCCCGTTCCCGGCCCAGCATTCCCGAATTTCTCTCCGGTCGGCTCAGGCGGCCCCTTCCATTCCATCGATACGGTAGCCACCTCGCCGCTCCCCTTCTTCGTGTTCAGTAAGCGCAATATTATTAGGTCAGAGCTCTTCTGGTCCGCCCTTCCGGTCGCTCGGTTTTTTTGAGGCACTTGATGCACCCGCCCCCTTTTTCGTCTTTGTCCCAGTCGGTGAAAGGGGCCTGATTTGGCGCCGAACTCAAACTCTTCGACTTTGGTTCGCCCGTGGGTCGGTGCTCCTCCCGGCTGAAAGAGCTGTCGCGTCATAACCCTGCCCTTTCTTTTCCGCCTTAATTTCGCGCTCAGGCTCTCCACCGCCCGTTCGCCCAATGCTCCCGCCTAAAGATATGATAATCCCCTTTGGAGTTTAAGCACGTGCCGCCGGTTCGGGCGCTTAGCGGTCCCCCTGCTGGGAACGAAGTTCTCCCCTGCCAGTCCGGTTGACGCGCGATGTTCCGTGTCGCCACCTAGGTCCTTTTCTCCTCCGGACTGTGCGGCCTAAAGGTACGTTTGGAGTCTTTCGATTTCCTGGGGAAACTCGTCCGTCCCCACACGGATCCTTTCCTTTTTCCTTCCCCGCCTCTATTTCTTACCAAATCAGCGATACATTCTTTGTCTCTCCCTTCTCTTTCCCCTCCCCCCCCCCCCCCCCCCCCAGAAGCGGTCGAGGTTGCTTCTTCCCTGTTTTTATCATGGTAACTAAGTCAAGATTTTCTCCATTTCTTTCCCGGTTTCCAATCTTTCGTGGACGCGGAGGTCGAGCCTTCCTCCCTCTTTTCTCACCCGTCAACGACGTTCCAAGTACCAGTTAGTTCCACCTACTCCCTCTCCGGTTTTTTTCTAACGTCAGGCGGGTGGCGTTCGGAGCGCAGAAGGTCTGTTTCCATCACAGGAATCCCATTTTGCATACCGACTCAATGCCTTCTCGCTGTTCGGCGTCTTCTCAGGATGGAAGGAATTCCAGACGCTGATGCCCTGGAGGCACCTACTTTTGGTCCGGTTGACCGCGTCCAGTTGCCTTCCTGGACCCCCTTCGGATTTTTTCGGTCAGGGTCATTTCCATCCTTCCTGTCCCCATTCCAAGGTGGCGTGCTCTTCACGGAAAGGTATTAAATCCCTCGCGTATCCTCACCTTTTTTCTTCCCTCCCCTGCGGCCGATCCCCCTTACTGGAAGGGAGGCGACGTGGAATTGTTGTTCCTACCCCCCGATGTTTTTGGTGAAGCAGGTGAGGTTCCTTATCATGTCCCAGCCCTTAGGCCTTCCTTTTCCTTCCCTCCTCTGGACGCGTCACTATTCGCAGAGCTTATCTACCTCTCCCTCGGTCTTCCCAGCCCCCGGCTTCTTACGACAGATTTTTCTTTTCACCGGCGGCGATTTCTAGTTTGTCATAGATCACGGATCTGATTCCCGTGCGAAATTTATTTTCATTGTTCGCGCCCTCTCCATGGCCCTGTGAACCTAGGGATAGCATTTATCCCAGGGCCACCAGCCGCCGTTACGTTCTCAGCCGTTCTCCCCAAGGACATCGAGCTCGCGCCTCGCGCATGACGCGCCAGGGGATAATGCCAGTCCGGCCTCTAAAGTTTTCACCACGTCAGAGATCCCCTCGGCTTTTCCCCCGTTGCTGTTTCCCGCCCGCAGCCCGCGACCTTTGCTTCCGCGGGGCCTCTTCGCGTTCCCATGTCTTGTGCATGAGAGGTCGAACCCAAGGCGGTTCTCGCAGTCCAAATCTCGTATTCGATACCCAAGTTGGTTTTTCTGCTTCCCCCGTGACATCATCAGCAGTGGTCTTCCCCTGATGTCGGCGGGTTCCCGAATAGAAGATATTAAAACTTGTGCCTCAGTGAGAGCTTCCCTCTTTTTTTCCAAATTGTCAAGTTGGCTAAACATGTTCCCCAGACTTCCTTTGCCCTGCACTCGTAGGGACAAGAGGTAGTTTTATTGGTTAAGAGACCAGACTTAGTTGCTTTTTCACCCACTTAGACATTGCCGCCCGTATGGGTATTAGATACACCCGGCCTGAGATTAACACGGACTGCAGAGAGCTAGAGAAAGTAGAGACAGGCCACGCCCCCCCCACGAGTTTTGTCCGATAGGTCAGGCGGAGCCTAACGTTTCTGCGTTTTTTTTATGAACTTCTACAAGCTACGCATAATGAGTTCCTTTCAACCCCGCTAACCACCCTCTGCCTACGTCTCTTAAGTCTCTGCAAGTTTTCAATAGAGCGCGGTTCCTTTTCCCAAAAGGTTCAAGGAGACTTAGTCAAGTTGCGTTCCCTTTTACAATTACAGCGGGACGTATTCTTCCGGTTTTTTTGATATTTCAACTTTGCCAGGACAATGACATACCCGAGGTGCTGAGCCGCTCCGGTTTAGGAGAGACCCAACGTTTCTGCCTATCACAGAGTTGACTCGGCCCCCTTTTGCTTGAAGGTGCGACCCTTCATGAGCGCGGAATCTCTTCGTGGTTTTTCTAAGTCCATGGCTCACCCTTCACCAATCTTCTTGTCCCAGCTTGGTATGACTTCGTCCGCGATCGGCTGGTAAGAAATTTCTTTTTTCCTCTTCTTCTTGTTGTGTCGATCTCCCCAGGTGATGCGTTCCGGGAGTACTATTCGCCCGGTAGTGGACTTTTTACCGGGATTCCATCCCTCTTGCTCGACGCCTCACCTACAACGCGTGATTTTTCTCTAGAGTTTTTCCCCGATTGAGTCTAGCTGCCTTTTCATGCCAGATGGGGGAGAGCATCCATCACATCGGGCCATTTCTAACCACGCCAGGCACCATGGGGGATCCACGGACTTCTCCGCTGTCGTCCCTCTTTCTTAAGACAGCCAGACACCAAATCACTTTACGGCCCGCGGCTGTCCCGGCTCGTAACGTCTTCCCCTGGGGGTTTCTGGCGCCCACCCCCTTGTTCGTCTAACAGCGCTGACGATGTTTCCCCTTTCCATCGCCAGTAAAGGAATGTAGGGCTCTCTGGTCTTACGTGGTGCCCCCAAACTATGAAAGCCTTTTCTTCCTCTTCCTTTTTCTCGAAATTCCATCCCTGTTTTGCATGCGCCGGAGGATGCGACCTTCCAACCGGGTCCTGGCTTCTCTTCTTTTCCTTTCCTGGCCGGCGGCCTCCTTTTTTCACTACCCCCACTTCATCACTGAGCTAAGTAAACTTTTCCCCCCCCTTTTTCAACCTTTGTTCTCCCTGGACCCTCCGGATTCTTGTTCTCTTACTCCTCATTTTTACATCAGTTCAGTCGATGTATCGCCCATTTGGCAGCTTGCGTCCGTGAGTCTCTTCCGTTGGTTCCCTCTGACCTGCGGGAGTTTGGAATCTGGCAGCGCCCGCTCCCCCTTGGGTCCCCACGACCCTTGACCCGCCGCCCGGTCCTCCTGTCCCAATCGCTTATTTTCGGAGAATGTGAGCATTGCCCGACCAACGTTTTTGGTTGTCCCCAGAGCATGCTTTTCTCCCCTGCCTGCCACCTTTAATCCTCTTGGTGGCACCGCTGCGAAGCCTAAGAGATGGATATCGTTCCTCTCGTTCGCCATCGTTTGGTTGGATTGTCTGAAGGAAGTATCCAAAAATTCCACTCCTCTTTTTCTTTTCCGCAGCTTCGATTGTGATGGACGTTCATCTCCTCGTATCCCTTGTTTAGAGGGACTTCTCTTCGCCTCGTCGCGTGGTGGGCCTTACGGCAAAGGCTTCTTTGATTGTTTTTTTTGAAATGTCCCTCTCCTCGCTTGTTCCCCTTTCCCCTTTTCTGGGAAGACATTTCCGTGGTAGCCCGGTCCCTTCTCGCTTCTGACCTTGACATGAGAGATTCCCAAATCTTCGAAGGCTTTGGCACCTTTTTCCTGTCCTTGCGAAACCCCGAGCGGCTATTGTCACGCCCTTTATTCTTCTTTTTCCCTCTTGCAAGAATGACAGTTATCCTTGTTCTTTTTTTGTCTTCCGGGCTATTTCCTCCCTTGCTGGTGCTATAATTTTTAATGATGCACTTTTCCCCAGGGTCTCTATAACAGTACACTGCACCCCTCCCTTGTCAGTTTTTGATCTCGCACGGATCTATGAAATGTGTATCAGCCCTCTTTCTTTTACTGAAGTTGTCTTCATCGCCCGGGCCTGTAGGAGGTTGAGAAGGCGGCTATTGCCCCTTTCCTTGAACTCCTCCTTCCCTCCTTTCCGCTCATGGGTCAAAACCCACCCCCAAACCCACTTTTTTTTTCGATTTTTTCAGAGTAGACTAGGACCGCCATTACATCTTTGTCCTTTCCCCCCTTCCCCAGCGTCTTCTCTGCCGATCCCCCCTGAGAAAGGCGATTCATTACCGTTCCTGGTCTGTTCCACATTTTTGTCGCCTATTTCGAGTCCCGAGTTGACCTCGCCGCTTTTTTTCGTAAAAAGCAGGATCGTTTCGTTTACATCTCTTTCACCTTTACGGAACGTCGGGGCCCCCCCCGATATTTATATTTTACGAGCTTCGAGGTTTTCCTCGAAGCCAGAAGGCGAGGTGCAACCTTCCCGAAAGTTCGAATGCTTCCCGTTATTCCTCTTCTCTCCTGGACGCCCGCACACTAGCAAATGCGGCGGCTGCCCCTTTGTCCCCTTGAGACACTATGCTTTTTTTATTCGATTCAGGCGAGATGGGGAAGTCTTCCGGATCACTTTCTGCCCCGGCTTTTTTCCCTCGGTGTTCTCACCTGTCACACCTAAGACAACCTATCTCGACAGTGGCTCGCTTTCTATGATCCCCCGAACGCGGGTTTCTTACGAGGATACTTGCTCCCCCTTCCTTTGTGCAGCGGCGCGTGTCGTCTGGTTCCCGTTTACGTTTTACCGGCAAATTGATATCCTAACGCGGGCAGCCCTGTTGATCCTTATTCGGCCGGACCAGAGTTAAACTTTTTTCCGTCTCTGGCGCCTGCTCTCTCCGCGCCGAGGCTTTGCAATGAGTGCGATGCTTCCGCCCATGAAGAGTTTCCGCATGTCCTGGCCAGATTGC
>Ga0179593_1389407_pt1 | contig 13315 bp, 15 predicted proteins | sample CZODoug2_1_08_16_FD_185931 | JGI IMG/M metagenome (GOLD analysis project Ga0179593, IMG submission 185931) | Vadose zone soil fungal communities from Angelo Coast Range Reserve, California, USA - CZODoug2_1_08_16fungal (PacBio error correction) | ecosystem: Environmental > Terrestrial > Soil >... | reverse complement strand
TATTGGGCAGATTTCATCCGCCTTCCGTTAGAAACGAACGCGAGCTCATTTTTCCCGCTCTTCTCCCCCGTAGTGTTTTTTTGCCACTCATTCCTTGGAGGCGCTGGCCGTGTTTCCTTGGTTACTTCCTTGGTCTTTGAGGACCAACCTCTTTCCTTTCTGACCGCAGCCAGCCTTCCACCCTTCCTCCCATATAGTCTCACGATTGGTCCATCCCCCGTGAACTTTTTTGAATCACCACTCTTTTACTTGGCATTGTATACGTTCTTTTTGATTCTTTCCCGGAAGTCACCGCTCCGCTTCCTCCCTTCATTGTTTATGACTGAAGGCTGAACTCTCTTCAACCTCCCCCCTAACTTTTCCCCTTTCCCGGAAGGTATGCTTCCCCCCTAAGTTCCTAGCCGATTAGGAGTATGGTATTTTTCATTTTGGTTCTCTAATTGACTTTGCCGTTCCCCCCTCCCACGTTACCGTTACGGCAAAGAAGTTGCCCACCTTTCCCTTTTAGTAGATTTTTTCCTCTTCGATCCGTCCTTTAAGCATTAAGTTTCATCCCTATGTACGACCTGTCGTTAGGAGGTCTGACACCTTTCTTTTTGCATGGTTTTTTTTCATTCCATTTTCTAGAGGACACATTACAGAAAGAGCCTTGTGTGTTTTCCCCTTATCCGCGTGAATCGGGCCCTTTGTAACCCCGCGGCCCAATCTCTTTTTCTCCCCCCTTTTTTTTTTTCTTTTGGAGAGTTGTTCCCAGAGCTCCCCAACATTCTCACTCTTGCCCAGGTACCGATGCTCTTCGGGAATTTCCAGGTACAATCCAAGTTGGTTTTTTATAAGGCCCCTGCCGCTTTCCGACTGTGTTCAAGCTTCAGCTCAATCGGTCCGAAATCGCGCGGTGAGGGCAGCGTCCCCTTCTGAGTTCCCTACGATTCTCTACATTCAGTCTCGAATTTGATCCAAGTGCTGCTTTCACTTTTTTCCTTGGCGGCAAGGCCCCTCCTTTACCTTAACTCTCACCGAACCACTCAGCAGGCTTCTTTTTCCCACCTCACCTCCCCTCCTTTCAAATGTGAGCTTTTTCTAAGCTTATTGCCGCCGTCAGGCGCCTCTCCCTTCTAAACCAATTTTTGATGACTGACTTTTCCATCAACCCCCGTCGCCTGGTAAGGAGCTTATCCCCAATTTTTTTTATCCCAGTTCTCTGTATCCCCTGGGCATACTTGGTGAAGTGGATCTGTGGACGCAGACCTCCCTCTGTCTTTGGTATTCCATTGGAATTAGGCTATTGTGCCCCCTTGCCTCGAAAAATCCAATACCCTTTAGATTTTGCCCCACGACCACCCCTCCTTTTTTCCTCTCTCCTTTCTTCGGGCTCGCGCCCTCAAGCTCCGGCAGATCAAATTCCCATTAATACTGTGTTCGTTCTTTAGGAACCTACTACTCGTATGGTTTTTCCCCTTCTCTCTCCTCCCCAAACCTTGTGGCTTCAATTTTTTCCGACACCTTTATCTTGACCATTGCGGCGCGTGCCTTTCAGACCCCTTCCCCCCTTAGTCACTGCGCCGCTCATAGCCTTCCCCACGGAAACTTAGGCATGGCCCTTTTCTGCATCACTTTCTCTCCAGCAAGTTCAGCCTTCATTCCTTCTTCGCAAGCCTTCACCTTTTCCCATATTTGCGTCTATCGCCCCTTTTCTCGCCCCTATCAGAGGCTCTCAGCAACCTCGCTCGTTTGCTAATGCCGCTTTTTCAGGACCTTCGGATTTCTGACCGCTTGCCCTAGCCCATATCCCTAATTCTGGTTCTCTTGACCTTTTCCTACCGTTTTCTAAGCTTCAGTTTCTATTTGGCGACCAAGCGCTGGGAGTCCACTTGGTTTCTTTGGAATATTTCCTTTTCCCCGCATTACATTGCTTTCGCTTTCTTTTTGGGTCCCATTTCTTACATGGTGATCTTCACTCTCACTCCCTCCCCTTCTAGTGTTTTCATTGCCGTTTATCGCCCAAGAGTCACCGAAGCTACCAAGCAATCTTTAGCTTCTCGGTTTTGGTATTCCTTTCGTTATCAACGGGGCTCCCCTCTTTTCTTTAGCGGGTCGCGGATGGGTTAAAAGTCCCTGCCTCTTTTTTGCGCTTTTTTTGTCGGTTTCATGCTTCCAGACGGTGTTGTTAGCTTGCTATTGATTCCTCGGCTACCTTGTCTTCTTTGGACACTTTGGAACTCTTTACCCAAGTTGCCAGGGCGGCGCAACGGCCTTTTAGGGATCTCCTCTATTTTCATCCTCCTCGGTGTTGTTTTTTTCTTGATCTCCTTTTTTTCGTAACCGGCGCCGTTCCACGGGTAAAGAAGTTCCCCACTGATCGATGTTCTCCCTCCTTCTTTCTCCGACCCTCTCCCCCTCCACTTAAACCACCGCTCCACACCGCTCCCGCCAAACCGCCCCAAAACCTCCTCCCCCCCCCTTTTTGGTTTCATGCCGTTCCCCATTCATCGTGTCCCCGTGTTCAAGTAGAAAACATCAGCAGGTTGTCTACTTTGATCCCTCCTGTCCCCTCCTAACGCCGTTCCACTCCGTTGATGATTGATGGTAGCTTCGGTTTTCCTTTCTCCTTCAAGTTGAAACCTCATACCTTAGGCCTAGTCGCTCTGATCTCAGAGTATTGCCGATCACCATTTTTCCCTTCCATGGCCCTCTCGCGCTTCAGACTTCTATCCTTGATGCCGCCTGTTTCCCTTTGGACTCAAACCAGGTGTTCTACCAGCGCGTTTGATCCTTTTAGACTATCGAGGGTCCCTGCGACTGGCTCCAATTGCACGCACTTCATTCATTTAGGAGTACCCCATGGATGGACCTCTTTTTTTCGTACTCCCCCCCTCTCGGGCCTCCAATTTTTTGGGTTTGGGAAGTGACTGCCGAGCGAGTTTTTGATGTTTTTTTTTGAAACGACGTCTGAAGACGAGGCCATATCGAAACGCCGGCGATAGATACTGTAAAACGACTCGCGTTAACTCTTCTGAAGCGAGTTCGTCCTATGGTGCAATTAATAGTTTGGACGAGATGACTATTGCTCCCTTTGACTTTATCTTTTCCCTCTCTGAAGGGCACGCCCCTCCCTCCAATCCTCCCTTGCTCCAGACTGAGGGTCTTTGAAAAAATGACCCTCCCCTGGCGCGGGAACCTTTTGCCACAATCGACACCTCGTGCTTTTTGTGCCCCCTAGAACTGGCCGTGAAAAGTGAGTTATTTAATCCTCCCTTTTCGGAGACGGGAAAGAACCGAATCTTCGCACGGTCCGCTTTTTCTCCGTAGTTTTTCCTTTTCAATAATTAGACTATAGTCTCTCTTTTTAGTTTTCCTTCCTTTCCCTACGAATTTAATTGGCCTCCTGCTCCTCCTTAGCTTATGCCCTACCGCAGCCGAAAATACGCCCTTCGTTCTCTTCCGTTGCCGACTTAAGATTCTGTTTCAGCAACAGCAAGTGAACTTATTCTCCTTGTTCTCCTCCTTTTTACCCTTCTAGGTGATGGAAAAGCGAGAACACATCCGGAATTCGTTTCAAGGAAGCAGAGGATTTGAAGGTCCAGCTCTGCCTAACGACCGCCCTAAGTTCAGGATTTTTTTCTCCGGCATAAATACTTTCCCTATCCGTAGAGTTTTTCTATATAGTTTTCCCTCACCCCTTTTCCGCCTTTTTAAACTGACAAGTTGACTAACTCTTTGAACATTCTCCCCCCTAGTTTTTCCCCGAGATATCTTCAGCCTTACGTCCCTTCTTCGATGTACTGTACGACTATGTACGTTTCAGCTTTTCCCCGCTTTCTTTGCCATGGTTTTCCTGTTGATTTGCCGAGGTCCCTCAAATAGTCTGGAGTGAAGTTCAACGTACGTTTCCTTTGTATTTTTCACAAACTCTACCCCTCTCTTCTACCTGTTTGTTGTGACTGAGAGGATGTTTCGTTTTTTTCCCCCCCCCCCAATGACTTTCGTCCCATCTTTTAGTTGAACTTCCTCCCCTCGCTTTGGCTGAATTTTCGCAAATAACCCTTGTACTCTTTCTCCCTGTGGTAATCTCCGCCCTACGACTTTCTTCGTTCCCCTTGCGGCCACGACTTCGCTGGACCGACCTCCTCCTCGTACTATTAAGGTTGTCCAACTGCCCCGGTCAGTCAAGGTTTTTCGCATTGAAGCGTCACCGGCACGATCAATCCACTCTTTTACTCGGCCTGGAAATAGGCCGATTCCCATCAAATACCTTTTTAAATGGGAACTCAAGCGGCGTGTTCGTTAAAGTTTTTCCTCTTCCCCAGGAATTTTCCTCCCCCCAGGAAATGCCTGGCTCCGCGTTCCCCAACCTCGTGCCTGTAGAATGCTCCAATCTCCACCCTCCCTTCTGGTTTCTGACAGTTCTCGATGCGGTTGGCTCCCCAGGTCATTCGTGCGGGGATGCTGGCGGACGGTATACCTTCTCTCCCCCTTACGCCCCCCGTTCCCCTTCCAAGGCTCGTCTCCCCCCAGCCATCGACAAGATAATAGGAGCTGATTTTAAAGCCCCCCCGTTCGAGCTCCTGTGCGGTCTCGTTTTTGTGTCTTTCCCGATCTACGACCAGGGGCGCTTCAATCGCCTTGCCGTAGCTCTTATTGTTCAGTCACCCTCCTCTCGTTCTAAAGGACCCCCACAGTTTGGTCCTTTTCACGTATGGTTCCCATTGAGGGACAATTTCGGGCGTTTTTTTTAATCCTCCTTTTTTTTAAAAGACTCTAACTAGCATGCCGTCCCTTCCGCGGCCACTTTTCTCGCCGAACTCGTTCTCTCCCTGAAAATCTTCGCTTTCATGGATCTCCTCCTTCCCAGTTGGCCTGGACATAGGCGTATCACGTGTTTCCCTGATCTTCTACCGCATCGCATCCGGATTAATTCCGCTTTCCAGGGCCCGTTTGTCGGATTCTTCCTCCCCCCCCCGGCCATAGTCTTCTTATTTTCCCTCCCCTTATCGTTGAAGTTCCTTTCCCGCTCCTCCTTCGAATTTGCATTCCCTCTCTCTTGGCGCCACGTTTACATTTTTTTTCCTTGAACGGCTCTGTTCTTGGCGCTCCTCCTTCTAAACCATAGGCCGTCACCTTTTGTGTCCTCTTGGCAAGTACTAATTTGCTCGCGCTTTTCCCTTTTTCTGATTGTGCGTTATCGCCAAATCAGCCTCTACCTCATTCTTACTCCCTAACTTGAGCTGTTCCTTTTTCCTCTTTAAACGTAGTTCCATGCGCATTGTGGATCCAATTTTGAAGGGGGACATGACAAACGTCTTTGGATCATATTCTTTTTCATGCTGGCACCTTCTTTTTTGCGTGGTTTTAAGGTTCTTTGCTCGGATCCTCGTTACTGTTTTTTAATGACTTCAGGTTTCCCCTTCCAGTGTTCTCGGTCCTGCGGCACTCTTCGGCACATGGATCTCTTTCTTTTTTTCCCCCTCCCCTTTTCCTGCCTTGCCTTTTCTCGGCAAGCCGGCAACTGTGTTTTACTCCTCCCCAGCCCAGGTAGTCTGCATCCTTGAAACGTTTATAACACCCCAAGGAGCACAATGGGCCCTTTTCCCCTCTTTCTAACATCTTTCACTCGTTCGTTATGCTTTCCCTCAGTCCCCTAGAGTTGCCCACCCTTCAGCCTTCTAGACGATCTAGAACGTTTCTCCTCCCCTAGACAGAGCACGTAGTTCCCTGTTCGAGTGATGATAAAGCTGTAGCTCTTTCTTTTTAGTGGCACGGTTTCCCTCATACTTCCCGAGAAGCGTTTGCTGATCTTGTGATTCCGTCTTCCACATTTGTTTTTTAGTCTTGCGCGCAGCCAAGCAAGGAAATATAGAGCTTAGCCCTCTCTTCCACTTTTTTACACCTTCCCGTGGACTCACCCTTTTTTTTGACACCCCTTCCTCGCGCTGATTGTCCCTTCTCGGGCACACTCTCACAGAAATAAATGTATGGGATTTAACTTTGGGACTCTCTTCCGTTCCTTCCATAGCGGCATTGTCCACGTCCGGACAGTCCGTCTTCTTGAGAGCCGTTTCCTTTCCTTTTTTCCGACTATTCCGACTCCCGAGGAGCAATAGAGGAAGATGGGAAACGGACCTTTTCTTCCTGACCATCTTTCGGAAATCTTGAGTTTTAGCGAGTTCGGCAAGATGGTTCGGTCCTGGACTAGTGCGGGGCGGTGAAGATTGCCCGTTAGATTTTCAGGCAACGCTCTTGAGTTCAGATGGGATCCCGACGAGAGGGCGAACCCCATTTTCTTTCCCCCCAACCTTGTTTCTTTTGAAGAGCGGTTTGGCACCACCTTGCTGATTGACGTCCCCCCTTTTAACTTGCCCCCAGAAGGTGAGTATGTTCATTAATGCGATTCTGAGGGAAAGAAACAGAACGTTTCTTCACCCTTTTCCCCTCCGCCCCCGTATGGTGTTTCGTTGCCCCCGACTAGTTATTGTCTGCCTTTTTCCTTGGCTACGACTTTGGTCCTTTTGTTCCTCTCTTCTAGCCGTCTCCGAAGACTAAATCAAGAAGGCCCTTTATTTCATCACTTGGACAATTTTTTGTCCTTTTCCAGCCAGTCCCCTTCCTATTGATAAGCAGTCTTACAATTCGTTGGTGGACTTCCCCTCTTCCAGTAGTTTCTTGGCGGCATTTCACTGCGATGCAAAAGGCGATTCTTTCCCTCCCCCCAGCCGAAGAACCCTTGGTTCTGGACTTCTCAAAACTCACATATCCTATGAGTCTGGAGTGTTCTGATCGTCGGTGACGCCTCCTTCCCCCCCACGGGCCAGTTTTTTCCAATCTTTTTCACCAATTAGTTTCCATTCGTTTTTGAATCTCTTTCCTTCTTTTATTTCCGTTTCCCCCCTCCCTCGAGTCACTCTCTTTCGTGGTCCTCCTCACCTTATTGGATTCTTGGCTTCCCTCCCTTTTGACGTCTTCCGCCGGAGCAATCGGGATCACCCCCGTCGGTGGCCGCATGTTGTCGTGGGAAACAACGCTCTTCTACCTCTTTTTCCTTCTTTTTTGCGAGAATTGGCGCGGTGTCAACCCCCTTCCCGCCCCCCCCCACACACCCCACCCCCCCCCCCCCCCCCCCCCCCCCCCCCCCCCCCCCCCCCCCACCCCCCCCCCCCCCCCCCCCCCCCCCCCCCCCCCCCCCCCCCCCCCCCCCCCCCCCCCCCCCCAAACCCCCCCCCCCCCTTCTTCATCACATCCTTGAGGGATTTCCTAGCAAAATGAACCAGTGGTAATTTTTTCTTCAAGGTGTTTTCAGCTTCCGAATGACGACCGTTTCGATGGGCATTAATAATTCATGTTTTGAACCTCTCTCCTTTTTCCCTCTTCCTCGAAGTTCTTTTCGTCCTCCTTGGCCAGGCTGTAAATTTCCCGTGGCGGACGGAAAAGGCAATGCGGAGTCCCGGGTCCCCCCCCATAATCCTTTCTTTTATTTTGAATTTATTCCGGATTCCAATCCCCTTTCCCCGGCATTTTCTTGGCTGTTCGTAAATCCCCTCGACTCCCTTTTTCCTTCCCTCCCCCTTGAGCCTCCCCCTTTTATGACTTCAGGGTTCCATCCTTTGTAAGACTTGTTCACATGGTCTTTGTATTCCCAGAAAAGTTCTCATTCTGCCACTTTGGTTTGGAACAACGGCCGTATAAAGGGCTTCTTTTTTGAGTCTCTTCTGCTTTTTTTTATTGGCTGTTGTCATTTTCGACCCTCCTGCCAAAGAAGTCGAGCCAAGGAACATTATCTCAAAACCCTCTAGCTTCTCGGTGAAAGACCCCCCGTATTTAGAGTCGTTTCTTTTCCCCGTCTCGCCCTGCTCTTTCCAACCCATAGACTTTTTTGATTTAGTTAGTCTCTTCACTTCCTCGTTTTTTTTTTGTGGAAAGGATCCGCTCTTCCCCCGCCCGTTTAAACTCTTGATTCAATCCCCGACCCCTTCCTTTTCCTTTACACGCCTTTTCCCTCCCCGTCTCCCTCCTTCGTTCCAATATTCTCTTTCTTTCCCCGAATTCAAGTTTCGACTTCGAATTTTAATGATCTTCTCTCTTTTCAATTTTTCTTTTTTCTCATCTTCGTGACCTTTGATGCTACATACTTCCTGAAGGCCCCCATCCCGTCTTTTTTCCGATGTTTCAATTGAACGCATTTGTAGTTTTTTTTAGCCATTTCTTCTGCTCTGCGTGACGTGTCGGCCCCGCCTGATGTCTAGTCTAGGTCCTATATGGCTGCAAACGAGTTTTTGACGTAACTTCATCTCTCCTTCCCCCTCAATGGTTTCTCTTTTTTGTTGAACCATGGCGCACTGGTTATAGTAACCCCCCCCCCTTTCCTGGTATAGATTTTTTCCACGAGCTCACGCTCTACCCTCCACTGATCCCAAGCATTGAGGAGAGACTCGTGCTATTCTTATGACATCTTTAACCGTTCTCCTATCTTCTGTGAATTCCAGAGGTCCTGCTGAATGGCTAATTAACGCACGCTAGATGTCAAGTTTTTTCTCTCCTGGATTTCTTCCGTTTTTTGTGCTTGGTTTTCGTTTTCTTCTATTCTTATCCTCGGCACCAGTTCCTTTCCCACGATAAGTTTGAACACACCACTGGATCCCGGCATGGATTTCTATTTAATCCTCTCCCTTTTTTTAAGATCTCATGCGCCGCCAGTTTCTTCGCCCCCTTCCTCCTTCACCCTTGGTCCATCTTTCCAAACGGATCGATGTCCTTCCAGAAATACAAGGTAGTTTTCAGATCTCCCCCCCCCTCAAACTGAAACACGCCAACCCTCGTTCTTTGTGAAACCTCACAACTTGCGCAAGTTAAGCCGTTTCTTTACAACTTCCCCGCTGGGAGTTCCACCCGCCAGACCGCGCACTTTTGAGAAAGAAGGGTCAGAGACCCGAGCATTTTTTGATTTCTTTCTCCATGCAGATTGTTGCTTTCTTTGATGAAACGGTGCAATCCGACCTTCCCCGGATTGTCACCTTCGACCTGCTGATTCTTCCTGGCTATCACTGGTGACGGCTTTTCATGGGAGCGCCTCGCCAGTTTTTTAATCAAGGGTCTCCCCTCCCCTGGGACTCTTCGTGTTTCGCTGATCGCTGGGAACGGAGAGGTGCCTTCCCTTACAGAATCCTTTTTGATGACCCCAACTGGAGGGCCGGCTTCCTTTCTCTGAATTGTCCAAACAGCGTTAAGGAAGCGAGCCCGGTGCTTTCCCTTAGCCACTTTCAACCGTCCGATGAATCCTGAGTCTTCCCCTCTTTGACCTGTTTTTTCCCGGATTTGACGCTTCACCAAAATTCCTGTGTTCAAACTCTGAGGGGATTTTTTTTCTTCCTTTAATTCCCTCTTCGTGTTGAAGGCGAGACTAGTCTCCTTTTTTCCGGCTCTTCGGGGTCTCCGAAATGGTAGTTCCTCCTGGAGGTGTCCCCCGGCAACCTGATCCCACTGTTTGCGGGGAATTTGATCACCCATAGGAAACCGGTTTTTTTTTTACTTTTTTCTCCTGGACCCAGCCCCCCCCAGACGGTGATTGGGAGACTTGAAAGGCCTTTTACTGAGCCCTCATTAGTTTCCTTTTTTCGTTTCCACTCATTAGTTGTCGGGTTGGTTTCTTGGCTTACGGAATAGGGTTTTCTCCTCGCGTTTATTTTGCCCGTATCTCTTCTTCACGCCTTAGCGTCAACGAGGCCCTCCTCTTCTTTTGATGTTTTTGTACCCCCCCTGTGACCCGTTGATGATAAGCAGTTACCAGGCTTTTTCCTTCCTTCCATCTTTGCATTCATTGTTCTGCCCTCCGCAGCGTTCTTCCCTCCGTACGAGTCTTTACGACACGCCCGAAGCATTCTTTCCGGACTCCTTTCTGGAATCCTCCCACATAGCCGAATTCTGGAGTGTCTTGTGCTGTGACTCCTTATTGCCTCTTCAAGTCTATCTTCAAAGCCTTCCCCCCTTCTTCTTCCCATTTTTCACACTATGATATAGTCGGTTAAAGCCCTAGTCGTTCCGCTTTCTCCGCGCTGATCTTCGCTGGGAAAGATTGACCTTTTCCCCCCATGTTCCTGTCAGTCCAACTTGGTGAGTGTTGCCGATTCCCAATTTCCTTCTTTTTGAACTGCAACTCCTCCTGTTCCTCCGGGGAATGGGAAGTTGTTTTTCTTGACCAACGCGCCATCTTCTCTTTTCCTCCTCAGTGTTGTGAGCTCTCTTTTTTTTTCCCACTTGATTCCGCGGAGTTGTTTACTTCACTCCGCTATGCGGAATTTTACTCGGAAAAATCAACACGTGGCCTGCTGACTTTGCGGTTTAAGACCCCTCTCCGCCTCTTCGTCGAGGCAGCGGTACTCAAGTTTCCCTACTTTTTTTTCAAAAAAGTCATCGACGAATGGAAGACATACTTGGACCCCTCTCCTGGCCTTTTTTTTCACAGTCAATGACTTCCTCCAACCTCTCCCTCCCTCCTCGCTCGTTTCCTATTATGCCTTACCCCCCTCCCCATACCTTTCCTTCATGTTCGGCTTGTTCGTTAAACTTTCGATTGCAAGCCCGCTGCCCTAGACCGTTTCTGGGGTTTTTATGTCGTCCTCCCTGGAAATTCTGACCTTTCCACCCTCGTGGTAAGAAGGACCCATCCCTTTTTCCCTTGATTTTCTCTCTTGAGCCAAGTTGACGCTCTTCAATTTGCTTGGTTCTGGCTGACGGGCAGAAACTACTTTTGAGTCTTTCCTCCTCAGTTCTTTTAGCAAATCCCCCCGCCCAGACCAATAACTAGCTCTTTTCATGAGTGGCAACGCCCCACCCTACTGTTCCGAGCCCCCTGCTTCGTTGAGGCCTCGTTCGTTTCTTTACGTTTGCTTTTTATGACTGACCATCACCTTCTGTGTTTTAGTTGTTCTCTTAAAAATCCTCTCGTTTCCTCTGTGACCGCTTTCCCCGCCACAGTTTGGCTTAAAGTTTTTCTCACCCCTTTTTGGATCTCCCTTAGTTGAGCGGTGCCCTTATATTCCTATAGTCAACCTCCCCCGCTCTTTAATTCTTGCGGAATTCTTTCTCGCCGATTAGCTTTTCTCCTTTCCCACAGACCATTTTTTGTCATTCCCTAAGCCGTTCCCAATCCATAGTTTTCGTCTTCATCGTAGCGCCCATACCCGTAAGCGGCTCTCAGCACTCGTTCATTTCCCGCTTTTTTCAGGAGTACGTTCCCCTCCCGGAATAGTACTCGCCCTGGTTCATCCCCCCCCCTTTGAAGTTCCGCGATCTTAGAGGCTCTTCTTCCTGTGGTTTTGCGGGTGTTCAAATTTTTTCTTTGGGCCTCTAGGTTTGCCTTGGCAGCACGCTCGCTGTGCCATTACGTCCCCATGTTTCAACCCTTGCGATCAGCGGTCCTCATTTTCTATTGTTCGCTTTTCCTTCTTCTTTCCACTCTCCGAAGCCCCTTCAATCGAATCTTCCTCATTGATTTCCTTTTTGTCTTCGTCTCAACTGGTTTTCCGATTGATAAATTTTGGCCTGGAATGGGGAACTCTGAAGCACGGTTTTTTACCATTTTTCTCTTTCCCTGCTGGCTGACCTGTGCGGCCATTGTTTTTTTTGTGATATTCCTCTTTACCTTTCTCCCATTTTTTCCCTCCCGTGCCCCCCCAAGTTGCTGAAATGTACGTCCTCAACTGAAGGCGGCATGGCCTTTCCTCGTGGGTTCTCTGTCTCTATCCATGAAGATCGTTTTTCCCCCTCTTCCCGCGTCACTTTTTTAAAGATTCCAACATAGAGTTCGCCCCCTTCCTCTTTAGCAGATTCCTTTAATCTAACTTTGACCAGGATAAAAAAGATGCGTCATGGCATTTTGACCCCTTGACTCTCCAGTTGAGTTTTTCTTTCATTCACAGCTCCCTGCGTAGTCACCCCACCTTCTTCCCTCTGTCTTGAGAATTTGTTCCTTCAAGATTGCAGGTCACTCAATGAGGGATTGTATGCAGATTGTTTTTCCTTCTTTTTCTTGTTCCCCTCATAAACTCGGCCAATCGTAATTTCCTTCTAAATAGAGAGCTCTTCTTCCTGGTTTTTTTTTTACACACTGTTATGGTAATATCTTCGCGCGCCCCAAGGTCTTTTGACCCTATGCAGCATTCGGGCCCCAGGGTTCCCCCACTTCTGTGGTTACTAAGCAGAGTGAGTCCCCATAAGAGACTTTTCTCTCGGGACCCGGATATACTGAGACAGAAATATGTAGGTTAGGAAATTCTTTTCTTTGCTGCGTTCCGACATCCGACTCCTTCGGCCGGCCTAGAGTAGTGTCTGAGTCTTTTGTCCCTCTTTCCATCTATGTTCTCCTCCATTCGCTGGTCCGGTTTTTTGATCAATTAAATCGTGCGTGTCGGACACTCTTTGGTTTTTTTTTTAGAAAGTCCCTCTCCCCTCTTCCTATTGGTCCCACGGTCTATCTCTTTTCTTGGCGGTGACGAGCGTGCAGCTAGATTCGAACGTCTCCTCCCAGAAAGTTTTCCATGATACAGAAGTTAGGTGCGGCCAAAAAAATTGAGCCACCAACTTGTGGCGTTTTTGATCTGGAGCCTTCCCCCCCTTTCTCTCCGGGAGGTTTTTTCGTAGTCCCCAGATTCTTGAAACAGCAAAACAAGCTTTTCGGGTTTTTCCTTTTGAAATCCAAAACGAACGCGCGCCCGCAAAGGGCAAGCCCACAGTATTGGTCGTTGACCATAATTCAGCTTCTGGGATATTGGACTTCCTAATTGGTTTAATTACTTGTGGACCTTTTTTCGCGTCCTGAAAACTGCCTCCGCAGTAGTTCTGCATTCAGGCCCTCATCCTCCAATCTTTCTCCCGATTCCTCTCGGTTCTATCAACATCCTTGAACGGAGATGGAACTTCTCCTTTTTCTTTCCCCCTCTCAACGGGTTGGTGATTCCCCCTTTTTAAGTCTCGGCATTTCCTTGGTTCCTGTTCAAAAGCGGCGGCATCTGTGCCTTTTGACACCTCCCCCGCCCCCCGTTCATTTCTAGTTATTGATCGGTCATAAAGAAGTCCCCCTGCCTCTCTTGGATTCTGATCTTCGTTCGCCCTCCCTTTGACGCCCAGGCCAACTTTGGCCTGTGACGGAACCTCCTCCTAAGTCTTGATCTTCTGAGAGATTTCTTTAACCCCTTGCTGCTCTTTCCTGACGACGTGGCGTCGGATGACACTTCCCCCTGAGCCGGCTCCTTGTATTTCCCTGTCCCATTCCGAAAAGAGCATCCCTTTTGAGCTTTTTTTGATACGCATTTCTGTTTCCCAACCC
>Ga0179593_1361602_pt1 | contig 13315 bp, 11 predicted proteins | sample CZODoug2_1_08_16_FD_185931 | JGI IMG/M metagenome (GOLD analysis project Ga0179593, IMG submission 185931) | Vadose zone soil fungal communities from Angelo Coast Range Reserve, California, USA - CZODoug2_1_08_16fungal (PacBio error correction) | ecosystem: Environmental > Terrestrial > Soil >... | reverse complement strand
GTTTCCCCCAAAGCCCATTACCATGCGAGCGCCTGACTAGAAACATTTTCGACATCGTTGTTGACGTCATTGTCCCCTGCGCAGGACTTGACAGTTCAGACCTCATCCCGCCCTGCGGAGCTTTATCTTTATAGTTTCCTCTCTTTCGTTCAGCCATTCTTGGTGGAGGAAGCGGCCTACCATCCCTTCTCGAACGGAGTCTTTTCCGGTATCCGCTCACCCTTGTCTGCTGGAAATCGAAGAATAAATCTTTTCCTGTTCTTCTGTGCAGATCTGTTTAGGATTACCCCCGAGACGACTCATAGCCACGCCAGCCGACCACTGCGCCTGTTCGACAGCGATTGAAGAACTCTTCCCCTCCAGTAATTTAGGACGTTTTGGCTCCCCAGGCGAATCTTACAATACCCCTCTTAATCTTTTCGATTGATCCTTCAATTGGTACGACATCGACAGTTGATCGCACCCGTTCCCCTAACCTTAATGTCTGCCCTACGGAGTTGGCTATAATCCGACAGGCGCACATTCTGGATTTGTCTCCACTCGGATACCCCCTCCCCCCCTTGACGTAGTCTCTCACATATGGCAGAATTCACCCTTCCTGCCGCAGGTGAGGCCGCGTTTCCCTGGCGCGAATACCGTCTCGCCATCAACGCTTGGGCATCGAGCGTGACGTTTCGGCGTCCCCTTTGTCAAAGATCCCACACCCCTCATGGCGGATTTCAGGACCCCTTCGGTAACGCCTTTAATTACCCATCTCCTTACCGGGACCTTCGGTGCTTGTCCCCCCCCCACCCCTTAGAACATGGCGACCCAATTTTTGTCGCCTACTCAGGTCTTGGTTATTAAAGTATTCAAGGACACTGAATAAGATTTTGTCCCCGTTTTCTTTACCCATTTCTCTGTTGGAAATTATGAACCGGGCTGCTTTAGGCCCCGGCTTTTTCTTCAATAGGAGGACGAAGTCCCCCCGGTCTCGATGCCTGTGACCCTTCCTGTTTGCCTGCCTTAGCACGTCCACGCCCCCCGTGGTTTATTCCTCCCGGTCACTGAGACCCCTCTCTTATCGGAAATGTGCACGTAACACGCACTCTTTCCCTTTCCCTTGCCCCCGGCCTATGGACAAACTCCCAAACCCGTCAGTGGGTACACACACATAACGCACCCCCCAATAAGACATCCCACAACTTCAATATTCCCTTGGGGCCAACCCTCCCCCCCCCCCCCCCCCCCCCCCCCCCCCCCCCCCCCGCCCCCCCCCCCCCCCCCCCCCCCCCCCCCCCCCAAACCCCAAACCCCCCCCCATATCTTTCCCTTTCTTTTTGTGATCCCGACTTCCTCTCCTCCTCAGGATGTGAGTTTTTTTGTCTTTTATATTTAGTCGAAATAGGCGTTGGCTTTCTTCACTCCGGCTTCTGCTAGACCGGTTCCACGGAAATTGTTTCCCAGAAACGTATTTCTCTTGAAGTTCCTATATCGCCGAGGTTTTCTCTCACGTCTCGGGCCATAGTTTCATCGGGAATTGAGGCCTCGCTGTTTTGTGCAAATCGCCAACCGCTAAAGCCTCCCCTTGCCCCCAATCCAGAAACCAGTGAAAGCAAAAGCGTATTTTTTCCGTGCCGGCTTTGACTCTTCCCCTCCCGACTTTTCTCCGCCTTCTATTACTCTTAACGGAAGGATTTTCTTTCCTCTTTGGCGTGTACAGTCGACATCCCTTTTTTTCTTTTTCATGTAGCGAGCCCCGGCTTCTTCTCAGGGTCAAGGATTCCCCACTCCTCGCGGAAAGAGTGCGTTTAGTCCCTTCCGCGATACTTAATCGTTTCTGTTGTTTTTTGCATACTTTGAGACAAATGTCTACACGTACCTTTTTTTCCCCATCTCGCTTGGATCCCTCCCCCTCTTACCAAGAGGAGCAGTTGCCTGATTTGCCGGAAGTCTCCCGTGCCTCCTCCTTAAGTTCTCTGCGGGTTCCCCCCCCAATTCGACATCCGCGGCGGGTTGCTCTCCTTTTTTCCCAGCATGCTTGCACGTTTGCGTGCACTTCTTTAAGCCCCTCCTCGATCATTCCGGGTCATTTCCGCACCGGAAATACCTTTTCCCCCTTCTTTTTCCTTCCTTATGGCCGCGTACGTTTCGTCTCTTTGCTTCTCCTACCAGTTGCCGAAACAGCTCGCCTCCTAGTTACAGTAGAACCGGCCCACTGAGGCGCCCAGGTCTTAACAGTCCGGTGCCGCTGGAACTTAGTCGCCTTTTTTTTCTCCATGGTCTGTGGTGTTGAGCTTTATTAACTCGTTCTGCTTTTTTTTAACGTCGCTGACACAAAGCCATGCGGCCCCCGGTGGCACACCTCCTGACCCCCTTTCTGCTCCCTCTCAACACTGTTGCTTTCTGCGGCTTAATGCGTTCCGCTTTCTGCCGCTTCACTGACTGAGCGGATCGGATGCACCGCGAGAGCCCATCTGTTTTTTTACGTGTGTCTTCGAGAGCCACCGCTCTCCCCCCCCCCTCATTGCTACAGTAGCCATTTTGGAGCCTGCCAGGCTCGGCGCATGTAGAAAATACCTGACCCCTTCTCTGTAACACCTCTCTTTTTGGCCTATGTTCCCCTATGCTTCAATCCCCTTTTGATTCTTCCGGTCCAGGAACGCCGAGGCGCTTTTTCTGCCTTCCGAAACGTAGAAAGCGAATTGAAGCAGTCCCGACTTTTATCTCTCTTGGCCTTTTCCCACTGACCCACGTTCTCCACGCTATTGCAAGGTTTCGCGCGTCTGCGCGAAGTTGATTTTCCTGTCCCTCAGTAGAGTGTACCGTAAGGTAGAGCGGGGAGCCTCTCCCCCTATCCTCCCGGCGTTCCTGATACTGTATACATCCCCAAACCCTCTTCTGCTGGGCCTTTTCCTTTCGGTCACGTCTCCTGCGGTTGTTAATATTTCTGTTCGTGCTTCCCTTCCCAACTTTTTATGGTTGATTAACAGCACCTACATCCTTTTTGCTTGTGTCGACCTCTTAACCCATTTTTCCCCCTGGCGCATACTTACCTGGACGCGGACTTATGTATGATGAAGGAACCGTCTTTTCCCTCTCTTTGAACCTTGTTTCCTTCGAAGTTTTTTCCCCCTTTCCCCACGGGATCAGGGCATTGGTCTCCCCGGCCTCCGTAGGTGCACCGATGGTATCATGGCCTAGGTCACCTCTGTTTATGTTTTGTCGTCCTTCCCTTTTTCTTCTTGGCAGTCCTTTGGATTTCGATTTGTAGACGCGGGTGTTCTGTGTCCCGGTTTTGTTTATTGTGTTCCCTATATCTCTCTTTTTGCTCGCCTCTCCTTTTCATCCGGAGGCTTCTCCGAGTCCCGGCTTACGCTAGTTTGATTTATACGTGACCTGCCGCCTCCTGCTGGTGGCTGGGAGTCTTCCCGGCTTGTGTGGTCACACGAGGGGTGCTTTTTTTTTTTTTTTTTTTTTTTTTTTTGTTTTGGGGTGCCCTGCGACCCTTTTTTTATTCCCTCCCGTATGGCTTATTGCTCCTTCATCGTTTGCGTTCATTCTTTTTGTGACCGTGAGGCGACCTCTAAATCCCTTGGTTTGTGGGGTTTTGCATTGGTCTTGCGGGTTGCACTCACTCCTGTGTGAACCCCCCCTCTGTTTGTTTCTCTTTTTGTTTCGGTATCCTGCCACAGAGGATACGACATTCTTCTGTACCGCGGTCCCTTTCTTCTTTAATTCTTCTAGTGAGCTGATGCTGCGGTCGGCAGCCCATCCCATTCTCCACCGATTTGGCCCCCTTGTTTCCTTGTTCGGCAGAGGGTGGGGCTACGACTTGTATGTTGTTGAGAGACAGTGAACAATGAACGATGTTGCGCGGTTGCCCTCCCCCCCCGATTTGCCTATCATCTGTGGTCTCCCCCCCCCTCCCCCCCTCGCCTTGTGACTCTTCGCCTGTTGGTAACGGGGTCGTCTTGCGGTTAGTGAATTTTATTTCGTTTGTTCGGCTCTGTCAAGTAGCTCCGGCATGTGGTAAGCACGCGCGTTTTTTTTTCTCCTTTCCTCATCCCCCCACTCATTTGTCAATTGCAGGGCGGGGGTGCTGAGGATCCATGATCTGCGGTCTTCCTGTTGTATGAATAGTCTCGATCGCTCCGACCCACCTTTTCTCCTATTCGTCCTACGTATGTCCTTTGTGGGTTATAGCGCATCAAGACTGAGATGCTGCGCGGGCCATCTTCGCTTTGCCGGGTTGTGATTTGTCGAGCGAGTACCTCTAGATCCCCTGTTTTTTTTTTCACCAAGATACTTGGAAGAGGCCTAAATGGGGTATTCCCTTTTTTCCTTTATTGCCACCACACCCTCTGACCTCCCATCTTCTGGACTTTCTTCTCGCTTCCCACTTCCACATGTTTGGCGATACGGCGGAGGAAAAACCTTTTTCCCTGCCCTTCTCCTGATTCTTTCTGCAAGAATCTCACTTTCCTGAAACTTATCGCCGCCCTTTTCCCCTTTGTCGCTAGAGAAACGCTTCGGCCTTTCAGTGTATTAGTCGTTCTCATTATGGCATCATTGTGCTGATCCCTTGTTTCGTTCTTTTTTTTTTTCCACCCTATTTCGGCAGCTCGTTCACTTGCACTGTCCCCACCTCCTCCCCATCCCCCCTAAGAGTTTCGTTTACACGTTGTAGTGATCACTCCAGATCCTTGAAGCGAAAGTACTCTACCTCCCGCTCCTTCATTTCCCTCTTCCATAACTACACCCCCCCTGATCGTTACCTATCTTTCCCTCATATGTACTCCGGAGCACCCCCGGTCCACTTTGAATTTACAGAACCTATTCCTTTCCGCTATCCTCCACAGGATTCCCTTACACAAACGCCCTTGGTCGCAGGCAGTCTTCTTTCTTCCTCCAGGTAGTTATCTCCCTTCTATTTTCCCGGTTACGTCCCTTTATTCTTCCCTGTCTCGACCCCCCCCTGCCTGCGAAAATGGTAGAGAGAAACCCCCCCCCACTTATTTTTTTCTCTGAATACATACGGACCCCAATAGTCCCTTTTCCTTCACCATCAGAATGGGATTTTCCCCCCCAACCTCATCTTTTCCGAAATCGTCCCCCCATGCTCCACCCCGCTGCATTATTTAGGCCATGCCATGTAACTTTATACCCTCTGAATTCTCCCCCACGTGTTTTTTTTTGCGGCCTCTCTTCCTTTCGCTTCCTTGTATTCTTTGTCCTTTCCCACATTTTAGTTTCCCAAGGTGTTTCCAGGTCAAACCCGCAAAAAGTAGGTAGGGTTTTTGCTTCTCCTCCTTTTCGTCTGAGAAGAACCCCCCCCTTGTCAACCCCCGAATGCCTAAGTTTGATACCTCTTTCCAAAGCGGAGAAGGTTCTTAGAGGTTTCTTTTTTCTTGATTTTCCCCCGCTCCACCGATCCTGAATGTCCCCCTTGTTTTTGCCACGTTCAATCGCTTTGCGATTCGTGAACAAGTTCCAATACGCTTTTCGCTTTTCCCCCTTCCCTTTGAGTCTCTCCTTCGTTGACATTTTTTTCCATTCCCGCTTTTCTACCTCTTTACTTACGCGCCTGAGGATTTTCCTGAAAGCGTCCAGAGATGTGCGTTACCCTCCCCATTTCAGCCAAACGCGCGTTATCAGTATTTCTGGCCCTCTTGTTTCCCCTTCTGCAGAGCTGCTCTTCCAAAAATAGCTACGAAGTAAACGGGATTTGCGCCTTTTTTCTCTTTTCAGCCCTGAGAACTCGGACCCTTTCTCGGTTGTTTTTCCTTTCCCCTTTTCATTAGAGTGTGAAGATTGCTTCAGCGTACATTGATAATAAGCCATTCCCCCTTTTTTTTTCCGGATCTCCAGCCCTGACTCTGTGTTCTCTTGCAGATTTTTTGCTTTAGTTCGCTCGTTCTCTCAACGATAAAACCAATCCCCCTTGCCCCCTTCCCTTTTTTTCGTTTGGGACATGTTATTTCCGAACCTGTATCACTCCCCCGGCTCATTCCGCCGTGTTGTTTCACTTGTAGTCGATTTTTGGTCTTTCGTTTCACGCGGTAGAAGATTCGCCCGCCAGCACGCATCTCCCCCTTCCCCCATAAGACGGTTCGAAGACGGGGTTTAATGCAGTAAAGTGTGCCGGTTTTTATGGTACGCTGTACCCTTCGTTCATCGCCTCTTGTAGGATTAACACACCCCTAATCACAGAATCGCCTCGTTGACCCCCCCTTTTTTTTTGTTATTTCTGTTTCTCAGATTCCTCCGGGCTCGAATCTTGGCCTCCCGTTCGCAGAGTGATTCCTGTCCTTTGGTTTCAAACCTCTTACATTTCCATTTGCTTTCTATACTGGAAGGACACCGGTAGTAAAACGATGCAGATGTATTCATCTGCGACGCCTCCGATTTTTTCACGCCCAGCCCCCCGAGACTTTTTCCTCCGGTTGTAATGTTATTGCTCAATAAGAGCGCTGCGGTCCTTGGTCTCGCCCCTCTTCTCCTGCGCAACCCTCACCCTGCCTGCAATGGCATGCGCTTCCTTCGAATTTTTCTGGCCTTATTTGCGAAATCGGGTCACCCTTTCCCCTTCTCCCCTTTGTCCCCCGATTCTGGAGATGTTCCAGACCCCACCCGCGGTCCTTAACCATTCATATTCGGGACCTCCAGGACAGGCAGCGACTAAATTCGGTTGGAAGAGTCCCTCCATCCCGCATTCGTTTTCGGTAAATTGGTTCTGAGGCTTGTCTTATAGAGGTTTTGGACCTTTTTTAGAGAGGCAAGCCTCTATTGACCGCGGTCTTGCTCGGTATGTTGGTACCTTTCTCCACTGACCACCGCTGTCCCCCGGAACACCCCATAGGCCTCTTTTACCTATCCTTCACGTAGACTACGTCTTTGATTGTTGCCCCCTTTCTTCACCCCCGGTTTTTCAAGATTCGATATTGTCCCGTTGTATTGTTTTTAGGCCAACGATTAGACTCTGATCTTCATCTCCCCCGGGTTCTTTTTATTCGTGCTACCACCACATCCCAGATTTTTCCCCACCTGTGGAGCCGTTCCGCGTCTTACCGCACACTAAGGCAGTGGTTTGGGGTACCATTGTTTTTTAGGTGTTCGTTTCCATCAGTCTGGTTACTTCCCTCTTGGAGTTGTAACGTGTATCTTCAGCGCCCGCGGATTTCCTTCTTCCTTTTTTTATCATTTTTGTTCTTCGACGTATACCTCTGTGAACATTTCCCCCTCGAGAGGAATCCAAACCCGTCGGCCACTGTCGAATTGCTATCCGGGAAGGCCAGTTCCTCCTCTTTCTTCACCCTCAGTCGTCAATTATCCCGCGGTGCCATATACCCACGACTATTAAAAAAAAGAGGCCCCTTCGGCCCACAAACCCACTTTTGCTGATAGCTCTGTCGCACCTTTCCGGGCCTTTACATCTTTCACGTCCCCTAACTTTTCGGAGTTCCCCCCCCAAAACTGTTCTTAGGCTTAGACGCCCTTCCGTACGTTGAAGGCAATGGGATTTCTCTTAGGCTTTATTCGCACGAGGGGTTTTATGTAATTCTTCACTTTGTTTTTGTTTTTTGCCTTTCCCCCCTTCGCAACCCCCCCCAACGTCCCCGTCGATTTTTTTCCCCATTTTTGTTTTGGAGAGTTCCTGTTCATCCCGCCGAACTCCGCGTAATACGTGTGTTTTTGTTTTTGGTTGCTGGGCTGGTAGGAGTTGGGTCTTTTTGCGATTCTTGTCGTTTAGCTTGTTTTACTTTTCATGCGATTTTTTGGTTTCGTCTCCTGTCTAGTGGGTCTGGTGGTGGTTGGGTGTTTGTTGGGGTTTTGTTCTCCATTTTTGCCGCCACCCCCTAGCAGCCCCAGCTTCCGTTCGGTCTCTGTCTCAAAGTATTTTTGACATGCGGCCTCTCTTTTGGTCGGGCGTTTTCTTTTCTGGTCGGGTTGGGGGTGGCGGTCAGGTGCGTTCTTCAAAAGACGCCGTCAACCATTTTGCCGGCTTTTTTTGGGGCTCGTAGTACTGAAAGAGGTTGCTTATTTCTTAGTCAGCGGTAAGCTTCGCCTTGTTCCTCCTTCCATTATCCCTTCTCCTTTTATTGCCCCTTTTGAGCATTATATAGATGGTAATTTTCCTAGCGCAGAAGTGCGGAGGTCTTCCTTTGTCTTCTTTTGTTCTTTTGCGTCCTTGCATACAGAGAGTTCTGTTCCTGCGCTGAACCAAGTGGGGGTGGTGTTTTGTTTTGGGGGGTTTGGGTGGGTCTTGACTCCTTAGCCTCTCCTTCCCGCCGCCTTTGGTATGTCGTTTTGATCAGTCTGTCTGTGTCGTAGTAGATTGGGGTGCCGCTTTGCACCCCTTTTTGTGTTTTTTCTTGATTCTGATCAGAGGGTTTTTCTCCTCTCCACTAACACATCGCGTGCGTCCCCTTCGAGCCAGATTTAGCGACGGATACTCTCCCGCAGGCGCGGAATTGGAGGCGTGTGCCGGCCACTTGCTTTTCCGGCCCCCCTTTCTCACCCTTGCGGCATTCCCCTCAACCTGTCCTCCCCTTTTTTCTTTCCAGATTTCGTACAATGGGATAGTTGCGCCCCGGGTTCCATCCTACCTAGGCACTTTTCGGTCGCCCGCCAATTTCTCGTGAGGCTTTTTTCCCCCTTTTTTTTCTCTTGTCCAGTCTCTCTTTTGTTTCTGTGACAGTCTAGTTAACGAGTTCGGGGTGGTAGTGGGAATTTCACAGGCCCCCCGGGAAGTTTACCTCACTCATTTCCCTTTGCCCGTTGACCCGTCTTCAATGGAGCTTGCTGGCGCGGTCACCTTCCCCTCTTTCCTTTTTTCGTCTTTCATTTTTTTTTGCATTGTCCCCCCTGCCTGGCTAGAGGTCACTGTTATTGTCTTGGGCGCAACCCAGTTGGATAGGGTGGGTGGTTCGTGTGATCTTCTGGTTTTTTTTTTGTTCGACGTTTTTGTTCTTTCGTCTACCATGGGTCGACCAAGCTTATATTTAAGACTCCCTCCTTTCTCGTCAGTGTCTTTTTTATTTTTTGTGATGAGTTAGTGTCTATTCGATAGCCTCTGGGCGGTGTGTATTGGATTTGCGCAGTTCCTCAAGGGGGTTTGCACATTGTCCATTCCCCCCTCTTTGGCGGACCTCTGGACACTGTTTTCCTTCATATTTTATCTGCCTTCTTTTTCTTCACCAATACTTTTTCTGGAACTCTCTGTCACAATGTGGTACAAAAGTACTGTTTAATATTCCTGGGATATGTTCTGTGTCAATCACTTTTTTCCTTGCCCCGTTGGTTCCCGTTCTTCCGTTTTAATTCTTGACCTCTGCCCCACTCACCCCTCCCCCCTCCCCTATGTCTCTGTTGGTGTGGTACCCCCCCCGTTGGAGGCCAATGTTCGACCTATGACGTGGATGTTGTGCACCATTCGATTTTTTTCTCATCTTTTCCTTTACGCGTCCTGAATTGATTTTTTGATGCGTTTTTGCCAGTTTCTTACCGGGGTTCTCTGAGTTACCTCCCTCTTTGCAAAATAATTTTACGTTGGGCTATTCGCGCAGATACCGCCGCAAAATGCCCTTCAGAATTCTCTTACCTGTTTACCCCGGTGATTTCTCTCTTCGCAACATGTCAGTCTCCTTGGTTTCATCGTGATTCCTCCCCCTGATAAGGGCTTCCTTTTTTTTATGAGAGATCCCCATCAGAAGTTCCCCGACCCCTTTTGTCTGTGAATGCGTTTTCCTTCTTTTTTGATTCTTTCCTTTCTCTCTTCGGCTCTCCCCAGTTTGCGGCTCTTGTCAGTTCAATCTCGTGCTCGCCAGCGTTGGGCGAGGCGTTTCTTTGGAGCCTCGTCGTTCAGACGGCGTATTGATCGACTATGAATGCTATCGGGTTTTCGACAATACCTTTCTTTTTTCTCATTTTTGGTGTTTTGATCGAGATTAACGGAAGGTTATTCCTCGTTACCATTCGAGCGCAGATTCAGATTATTCAATCGCCTGAAGGCATGCGCGATTTTTTCCCTGTTTTTGCCTTGTTGATCCCTCCTGATTGACCCCGCCGCACTCTGTTTTATCTCTCCTTTTGTTTCTCCTCATTCCTACTTTTCAGAGCGACCGACAGCGCATTCCACAGCTCTAATATCTTGGGTGTACGGGATGATGGGTCTTTTTTCCTCTCTTTTTTTGTTTTTTCTTCTTCTCTCTTTCAGGTGTCCGTTAAATTTTATCCTTCCGGGCGTCGCGATAGGATTCCTTTGGTCCCCTGTTTTTTTTGTTCCAGACCTTTCCGCATTAATGGCGCCTTGTAGCAGGTTTTTTTTTCTTTTTCGTGTCTGTCTTTTCTCAATTCCTGTTTGTCCCGAGTGGGACCAATTTCGACCCTCACTTCCCGGTCAGTTTGTCTTAATTTTTCCATTCCTCACATCTTTCTTGCCGCCGTCCTTTAGGATGAGGTCCGCGGCCTGTTTATTTTTATCCGGCTTTTCCGATTTCAACTTTTCGGATGTCGCTCATTTTTTCTCCCGCTCTTCGTTTATGGCGGGTTTGTTTTTTCGCCCGGGGCTCGTGTCCCCAGTTCTCCTCCATGGTACCACTTGTTGATATAAGAATAGGATCTTCCCTTTTCTATAGTTATCAGGTGACTTGTTGTCCACCGCTTTTTCGACGCGACCCTACCCTCTTTGTCCCTCTTTCATAGAAATACCTCCTTCACTTTTATTCTTTTCCTCAACCACTTTATTTTCCCCGTTTGACGGGTACCGCAAGGCAGCTATCTGCCCAATTTCAAGTCACCCCACCCCTCCTGAGATGGTAAATCCATCTCACCGGGACGTTTTCGTGTCCCTACGCTTTCCTTCTCGCCTCCACTCTGATTCGCCGGCCGTAGGCGGGGTTTTGGGGTTGTGCGGGCCTGGGGGGAAACTGCCCCCTCAAAACCTAAGACCCGTGGTTTGGGTTTGTTCTGGTTTTGTGATGACCCTGGAGTCCGCGCGGCACTCCCTTTTTTCCTTACTCTCATCGCCTGCTAAATCTAGAGCCTAGCCGAATTCCCCCAGTGAGAGATAATACTGACGCATACAGTCCGATCTTTCCTTTTAGGTTCTTCAATGCAACATTACTTTCCATGACCTTCACTATTTTCCCTCTTTCCCAGCTTCCACACATTTCTCTCAAAACAGCTTACAGTAGAATTGCTACCCTATACTCTGACAGTCTAAACTCCCTTACTATAAGTCCAAGGAAATCCAATCTTCTCTCTTTCGATCGCGAGACTAAGAATGGAACCCCTTAACTCAACTAACTCTCTGTTCTGTTTTTTGACCTCATCGAGCCCTGCTCTGTTACTCTCGAGAAGACTGTCTTCCTCCCCCCTGCTCTGTGGTAGGGGAGAGGGAGCCTACGACCGCCATGCCTGAATACCCCCCCCTTCTCTCCCACTACTACCATTTAGAGCAAATATAAGTCTCTGAATATCGACGAGCTATCCTCAGCCACTCCAAGGGCGTTTTGGTTTTTTACCATCCAATCGCTTTCCTAAATACGACACCGCCCTTCTCAGGGTTGACAGTCTAAGACTTATTTTGCCCCTCCTGCTTCCCCCTGGCTAAAAGAAATGGATGGTCTGGAACATCGCAAGTTCAAATTCACAAATCCTTTTTTTCTCTTCACCCATAGGCGTCGTTTGCACGATCTGGTAGCAGAAGCATCACCTCCTCCTCCCTCACTAAAAAGCACCCAGCACCGCAAGACCAATTCTTTGTCGCATCATGCTTATTTACGCCTTGATTCCCACCCCGACTTGCCTTCGAGTAGTTTAGGGGTTCTGGTAACCCCTTCGGACTGCTCTACCCGGCAGCACCAGCTTTCTACAGATCGGTACGACCATCTTTTCCAGCAAGCGTGCCTAATAAGGAAGGGCAGACCCAGCCTTTGTCCTTTCTCCCTCTGCTCTCACGCCCAGAACTTTTCTTCATTGCCCTTTCTGTTTTTGGATGGGCGTTCTTTTTTCGGCGTTCGTTGGAGACAGTGCGAAAATAGAACAGCACATTCTCCACTGGTGTTTTTTTTTTTTTGGGTGTCTATTCTGAGTTAGTGCGTCGGGGTGGGTTCTCCACTCGTCCCTAAGGAGTCCTTCCATCTTATTTCGCCAGCTCCCCCCCCCCCCACACTCTTCCATTCGCTGTTCTTCTCTCTTCCCCGTTCTCTAATAACGCTTTTGCTATTTGTGTCAGAGATCTCGCCGGTTTTTTCTGCTGCGTTGTGTTTTATTTTTGGGCTTTCACTTTTACCATGGCTCTGTGTTCTCTTTTGCGTGTATTGAGTGGTGACGCCAACCTTGCTCTTCCCCGTATAGCTTCACCTTCCTTTCCCATGTTCCTTATTCTTTCCCCCCTCTCACCCACCCCCCCCCTTAGTACTTTCCCCTGACAAAGTTTTTTCCTCCTCCTTCCCTCCCTTTATGGGGACTTCCATTATTCCGGGCCAATGACTGTCACGAGCGGTTCAATTTTTCTGTCAGGCCTCCGGTTTTTCCTTACCGTCTTTTTCCTTGCCAAAAATGGCTGACGCACCAGACGTTCGTCCAGCGTTCTTCCACTGCTAGCACCCTCGATTTCCATCCTTGTGTCTTCCGCCTCAGCCAGTCAACCCGCACCTCTCGCCTCTCGCAGTGCGCTACCCGCAATTCGGCCTGGACGAAGACGGGCCTATAGGCGTGATTTTATTTTCGTTTGTGTTCCCCGTACCACCCCCGCACGGGCTGGTTCTTCGCCGACCAGTCAGTCACCAAACCCTGTCCCTTCGGTTGCGCCGGCTGGTTGCAGTTTCTTCCTGGTGGTGTCGAGGCCGCCAACGAAAATTTCCTCGCAGGGCTGAGGGGTTGACCCCTCCGCAGCGTTGCGAGTGCTTCTCGGGGGGGGGGTCGGGTGTGTTTTTTTTTGTTGTTTATCTACATCTCTCAACGTCCCTCTCTGGACCCGTGAAGCAGTGTTTCTCCTGTGTGAGAGGGTGTCTACCCTTCATTCCGATTTGACTATTAGTCTTCTGCGATTTTTTTTCCAGTACCTCCAGGGTCTTCTCGTTCACTCTTCTCCCGTTGTGAGTTTTTCTATTTGTTCTTCTACGTTGTCTGATAATATATTAAATGACTCCATGTAGGTGCAATTTTTTGCCATCGGGACGTTCTGTCTTGTCCCCCGTCCATTGTCTGCTAGGGCCAGCTCCCTTGAGTAGGTGTGGGAGGTTGACCTCTTTGTGGGCTGGGCGGCTGCATGGTTCCTGCGACGAGGGGGTTGCGGGTCTTTTTTGTCGAGGGATTCACCTCTCAG
>Ga0179593_1332731_pt1 | contig 13316 bp, 15 predicted proteins | sample CZODoug2_1_08_16_FD_185931 | JGI IMG/M metagenome (GOLD analysis project Ga0179593, IMG submission 185931) | Vadose zone soil fungal communities from Angelo Coast Range Reserve, California, USA - CZODoug2_1_08_16fungal (PacBio error correction) | ecosystem: Environmental > Terrestrial > Soil >... | reverse complement strand
CTTCCGCAATCTTCCCAGCAACGAGATACCCGGATCCCGCTGACCTGCCATCTGGCCATTTTTTCACTAAACAGTGCACTCCCCTTGACAATTTCCTTTGAGAGAATAGGAAATGATGACCGACCAGCCTCTCCACGTCGGTTTTTTCACTTCTGTACTACTGAACATTGTGTGGTACAGTTCCAACGTACCACTGCCTTCCTTTCTTTTACAGTCTTCTTTTAAGCCAAAAACCAGAACCGGTAGCGCCCTCGCGTGGGCAACCGCCTGCCCAGGACAGGCCTCCCCCCCAATTCCTTTGGGCGAATTTTTTAGGTCCCATCTAGACAGATTTGATGTAAGTCACCAGCGAATCCTGCCCAGTCCGAATGCCTTTAAATCCCCAATTTTGGAATCCCCGCCACTTTTTCCATCTCCAAGGATAAAGCAGACTACTAATCTGCCGACCACCCTCGACCGTCAGCGACACGTGGCGCACTCCCCCGTGAGCCTTAGAGATCCATCCGCAGGAGTTTTTGTCATACCCTTTCCAAGGCATCCCGACTGTCCCGTGTTCCTTTCTCCAATCAAGTACCACGAAGACACGTGTCAACCGCCTCCCTGATTCTTTTTTTCCCGAAGAAGTACTAAATGACCCCCCCCCCCATCACCCACTACCGCGAGTTTCAGTCCCGGCTTTTTTTCCCCCAGGGGCAGTTTTCCGCAGAGGACAAAGACTACTTGAAAGTTACCGGTTCCACGTCATCCCATTTTGTTCCAGCTTCCTCGTACGCCTTTTTTGATTAAGCCCCGAACTATCTGCCCGGTCCTGCCGAGATCTCGGACCCCAGACCCTGCCCCCGCCCCCTTTTTTCCCAAATATATAACCCAGTGTCTTTCCTTCCACTCGCAAGTTTTGAGATGGTTAATGAACCGACCTCCCACGACCACATTACCCACCCTGACGAAACGTCGCTCAGCCTCATTAAGAGCCCCTTCCATTTCACAAGGATGTGCTATGTCTAAACAACATCCGCAAGCGTTCCCCCTCTCCCTTGTTTCTTCAGTTCCTTTTTTTTTGTCCCTTTCCCTTTTTATTAAGAGCGGCTAGCACCCCCCCCCCAACTCGTAATTCGCCATTACGTATTAAGCCTCTCGTTTGCCTGTGTCCCTCCAGGGCTTCAGGCGACGTGATCCATGATTTTCGTGATTTTTTCCTTAAAAAGCAGCCTGTACGAGCAGCTTCCTCCCATTTTCTCTGATCAGAAGCCTCCGAGAGGTGTCGGCTTTTCCCCCGCCGGGCGACTTCCTTATGCCTTATTTGCCTTCACCTTTTTGTAGATTGCTAACCACTGAACCTAATCTCCTGGTCTTTTGTGGTTTTCTGAAGGGCATATTTAGCTCTTTCGCCGTATATCTAATCGGCAGCCTGATCATTCGTTGGTGATTTTTTTAGGTATTCTCCGTTGTGTCAGTGATCTTCCCCTTCTTGCCTTCCAAGAAGAAGCAATTTCCGATGGGCCTAAGACCCTTTCACCCCCCCTGGTAGCCTTCCCACAGCATGTTTTGTTTACGTGTTAGAATTTCAGCGCTTTCCTTGCTGTTTCTTGACTGTAACCAATGATGAGACGCCCCCCTCGTCCACGGCGCATCTCCTCCCCCCTTCAATTCAGGCACATCATATCAATCTTTGCGTTGACAACATCCTTCTGTTTTGTCGCCGTCTTAGTCTCCTCAACAACATATCCGAGCTAGAGCTCCGCTTTATCTTCAGGATCTGCCTTTTTTTGGTCGCGCCTTCTGCTTTTTTCGCTTTGTTTTCAGTTCTATTCTCCTCTCGTGTTTTTTTTTTGAGAGATCTTAGCCCTGCTAGGAGTGGATGAGGCCAAGTTTTTGCTGTGCAGCAGAAGGCTTAGTGCGTCCGCCCCCCCTACGGCAGATCGACTCGATCCATGAGGAGCTCGGCTTCGACGTTTCTTTTTTTTCTTTTTTCCTGTGGTTGGAGGGAACTGAGCCACCCCTGATTCACTTTCAGGTTCTGGTGGTCCAAACAAGAGAAAAATAAAAGACTCATGCCTTAGTGATGGTTGACTTGAATTCCGGTTGCGTCGATGCGGAGTTTGTTCTTCTCCTTTCTCCGCTCGGTCCTTTTCTTTGGAAACTGAGAGTTTTTCTAATGGGGTCTCCTTAACATGCCTCTGCTGGCCAGTATGGATATAGGAAATGTGTTTGGCGCTGGGATTGCGGCGCTTGCCTTTTTTGTCATGGCCAGACCCGCCGGCCCTTGATCCCCCGCTTGAATTCTTTTTTTTTTCCCCCGCAAGCCTTTGCCGTACCATTCTCTCCCTCATCTCGAAGCGGTTCAGACGAGGAAGAAGTTTCCTGGACAATCAAGCCCCCCCCCCACTCAGGTTGCGGACCCAATCTTTTGGGTATTCCCCAATCAGTCCCCCCCCTTCAGGATGGGAGGCCATCCATCCTGTCGCGTTTCCTAAGAACACATTCGTTCTGTTTTTCTCGTATCCGGAATGTTGTTGCAGTTGAATGAAGCGGGTGCTTAATTGCGGCACACCTTGGTTCCCCACTCTTCCATAAATTCCTCATTTCTTTGCCCCTTCCACACTCGCTTTTGTTGTAAGGCTCTTTTGCGAGAAGGCCGAGGCTTTTGCCTCTGCTTGATGTTTCCCCCACTGTACAAAGGGTTTTTAAAACTTAACATTCTTTTTACAGGGCCCTGAAACAGTTGCCGCTTCTTGCCCTTTCACGACCCTTAATGACATTCAGATGATGTAGGTAGTGCTCATAGGATTCGTCGTTGTTCCTTGTGGTAGTGGATTCGTCATGCCCCGGACCTGGTTATTTCTTTTTTTTGGATGAACGTGGCGTTTGAGCGTTTAGGTGCTTCCCCTTCTACCGAGAAGCTAAAGTGCTGATGACGTGCCTTATCTGCATGTTCCTGGTGATGATCACCCCTCCCGATTGATTTTTTCAAGGACGTATATTGAAACTTGTTCAAAGTTCTTTCACGGAAAAGCGCGTTTGAAGCATCCACGCGTGATCTTGTGCTTTTTCCCCAGTTCGCTGCTTGCCATCCCCTTTCTTTTTTTTTTTTTCTTTTTCTGGTCTGACCACTTTTTCTGACGGAAGGCAAGGATTGTCTCCCCCACCACATCTTCGGTCTGCTGTGAGCCTGATTCACTCCATGTCTTCCCTCCAACCCGCTTGCCAATTTTCTTTTGAACTCTTTTGTACGTTGCCTCGGTGTCGTCCCTGTTATCGCGAGGGGCACTTGGCACTTTCCCCTTTTTGTTTTTAATTATGGTTTTTTTTCCCTTCCCATAGACGTTTGCTTTGCGATCTTCTCTGTAACCTCTCCTTAAGCGCGATAGGAGTCCTACAGGGACACCCGGCGACGACAGAGATTGGAGGTGCTTTTCTTTGCTTTTTTTTTTTTCACTTGAGGACGTTCGCAACCCTCCGCAGCCGGTCGTTCGACCAATGATTTCCTTTTCCTAGTTTTGGAGCGGCGGATTCATTTTTAGTCGCAGGTTCTGCCTCGCATGGATTAAGCCTTTGTTCGACCTCAACGCGGGGGTAAGCGATACTCCATCGTTGTCACCCTTTGTGTGTGTTTGTTTTAAAATTCGAGGTTGAGATTGGTCTCGATGAGCGTTATCTCGTTCAGCTTTTCTCTCTATTAGTCTCTCATGTGTTGTTGTGTCTCTATCCCCTATCCCCATAAGATAACCCGAAGCCGCCCATGTTTCCTCTACAGGCGCCATCTTGTCCAGTTTTCCCCGCACCATTTCCAGTTCCCCCGCACTGCTGTCTTTTATGATAATTTTTTGTTCATAGACACCGGCCCCTTTTTGTCGTACCCCTCGGGAAGCCAGAAGAAGAGACCACCTCGAAACCCTATTCTTTTTGAGCCCCTCCCCGATGTCACTCCTTTTGGAATTTTTCATGTTTTCTAGAGTGTGAACCACCCACGCCAGTTAAACCAAGAACAGGAAAGGCGAACTCCTACAGCCTTTTTTTTGTCCCGTCGCGATGTGTTTCCTTTCCCTTCCTAATGAGAAGGGCATTAATTTTCCGCCCCGTGTCCCCCATGCCCTCCTCGATCCCTGAACCTTATTGTTTCCTCTTAAGCCAGAAGTAGCCCTACACCGTAACTTTGGCTTTGCAATTCCTCGAAAATGTAAACCTTCCAAAAGTTTCCCCTCTCCATAGTTTCCCCGCCATCTATGAGTGTATTTTCCGATCATAGCCTTTTAGTTTATAAGAGGAACTCAAGCAGACAACCTTTTATTGCATATCAATAGGTCCGACCAGGTTGTCCCCCCCTCTTTCCCTAAAACCTATGAGCAGAGAAAAGGACCCCCACCCGATCAGAGCGGGATGCGTTTTCCCTGCTGGTTCAAGTGGTTTTTTGCCCAGCCTTCCCCCTTCCATTGGATTAACCCCGGTTACCACTTATCACATTGTGACCACTTTTTGGTTCGATCCGGAACAGGACGTCTATCTGCCTCAATTTTTTTTCTTCTTGATGAAGTGCGCGCGACCCACTACCCCCACCCTAACAACTTGGCCCCCATAATCCAATCTCACGGCATCTGCCTGGCTCCCCGCCATAGACCAAGTCCCTGGTGCGGTTCATGCCTTCATCCAGACACTCCTTTAAATTGATACCCCTCCCAGAAGTAAAGGAGCCGCACGATCAGCTTTCACCAGGCGGATACCTCACTATACACCACCTCCCGGCAAAGTTTCGGCGTCCACGTGATTTTCCACCCTTTTAGTAATCGTCAGAACGATTAAGAAAACTAGGATTCGCCACCATCATTCCTTCCCCGTGATCGCCTACCGCGTTTTTGCATTTTCTTGGCATCCTTCATCTGCGCGGTTTACCACTTGTGCCCTCGTCCTGACTCCCCCCCTCCCTCCTTCATTACAATGAGACCAAACTCTTACCGCTCGATTACCATCATCCCCCCCAACATCCGAGTTTTTGTAGTCGGTCTGTTTTTTCCTGCCCATGATGCGTAGTCCGCCAGATTCCCTCCCCTTCTGCGAACACCGCCTAAGTCCAAAGGCTTAGGGTACAGAACTTTTGCTTCAGCCTGGTGTTTTTGACGCTGCGTCATATTCCCCGCGCTTTTATTGACTTTTTATGGACCACAAGGACGTGAGTGAGCCAATCCGTCAGCATTGATTTCCTCGCCTCGGTCTGTTATATTCCTCCAGCAGCGACGCGGGCGCTTTTATAACTTTTTTTCCCCCCTATACTCTCCGGTAGGATCCCAAGATAGGTGTAGGTCTGCCATTGTTTTCCCCGGGCCGATCCAGCGCTTTTTCCCGGCGGGAAGTAACTGTAAATGCTGACTGATCGATCCTGTCACCGACAGTCATCGTTAGACCCCCCTTCTTCCCTTCCCAACTTTTAGAGCGAGAGGGGAGCCTTGGTGTACCCACGACCTGCTTGATCAGGTTTGAGAGAGGCCTCTTCGCCCCTTCCCCCCCTACCTTCAAGCACGTATCGATGGGATCTCGTTGGGTGTCGATTTTTTTCTCCTCCTCTGCTGCAACCTGTACGTGACGATATATTAGTCCTAATCCCCGTTGTGTTGTTGAGGATAGCCTTTCTACATGCTGGCTTCAAGCCGGCCCCCTGGCCCTTTCCCTGTCAGAACTTTTTTCGAGAAGATATGACGAGAAAATCCCCTTAGCGAGCAGGCTTTTCTTTCTTTTTTTGACGGCTCCCGATCGCAAAATGAAACAGGAATTTGTTACCAACCAACATACCAGCCTCTCAAAGTCCTATTGATTGGGACCTTTTCCCTTACCGCGTGCTCTCGTGTGACGGCGAAGAAGTTTTTCCCCTCCCTCCTTCCCCTTTTACGCGTCAGCGCGCGAATATGAAATGCTTTCCCACTCCCCTTGAAATGCTTTTCCTGCTGCATGTTACCAGGAGGCGTTTTCTTTCCAACCGTTTTATTGAGCGCGCGCAGCAGGTGAGTTCAGAGGCCCCTTCATTTCCAGCTGCTGACGGATTGGTCCTTTTTTTAGCCCCCCTGCCGTTAGCCTCGAGCCTTTCTATTCGAGCCGTATGTCCTGCGCAACCCCTTCTTCCATCGTTTTGCTGTTCCTAGACAACAAAAGGTTGAAGAGAACCATCTTTCCCTGTTGTTATCAGCTCACCTGCGACAAGCGTTGGCCGCGACTTTTTTTTGCCTTGCACTCTTTCCCGGCCCTACCGCGCGTGCTTCTTCTTCTCGATCTTGTGCAGGAATGAAGTGATGAGTCCTTCCTCTCACAGGCTGGTAAGCGATATCATGTACTTCCCCGTCGCCGAGGGACACCCCCTTTCAAACAGTGAGTCTTTCCTTTCTTCTATGGTGGGACTTGTTCTGGTGATCCGTGCCCTCTGCGTGGAATTGAATTGATGAAATGAAAATTGGGAAAGGCACTGCCTCCAACAGGGCCGGTGACACTTTGCTTGATGGGTATGGTGATACGTTTTTGATTCTCAAACCTTGTTCCTTGACTCTTCGGTGGGCCTGTAGTCTTTGTTGCTAGGTGTTCTTTTCTTTCCTTTCCCTGGACCCGCTTTCTATTTCGGATTTTCAATATGACGTTGGCGCTGATCTTTGAGAACCCAGTTTTTCGTTTCTCCTTTTTCTCTAGAGAAGCTCCCCCCCTTGAAATGACAGTGAAGGATCTGATCGGATGTTGATCCCCTCCCCCCCCCCTATATGCTCTTGGCAACATGGTATGACGGGAACGATTGAACATTTTCTTCAAGGTATTGGTTACTGATGTAACTGCGTACTGTCCTTCTTTCCTCCCCACGTTTTTCTGTGGTCTGAGCTTTCCCTTCCCCTTTTCCTTCTTTTTCCCTTTGTTAGTCCCTTTCCCAAGTTGGTGATTCGCGGGTCATTGTTAACCAACACCCCATTGCCGTCGGATATGGTGTCTCTTCCGCTGTACTAACTTTTCTTTCTTTCCATTCATTTATCCAGTGACGTTTCTTGAGTGTTCCCCGTTCTTCTCTCTGTGCCTTGGGTGTTATGGCTGCTGCCAATAAGTTGCTACCTGCATGCTGCTGCTTTCCGCGGTCTTTTTTCGCCCGAATGTAAACTCATGCCAGCCCCTTGATAAAATAAGACTGGACCCTTTTTCCCCCCCGTGCATACTTAGGAAGAGAAGGTCTTTCGGTAGTAGTGGAATGGTAGAGTTTTTTAGCCCCCCCCCCTGTCGGACGGTGGCTTCTGAAAAATAATATTAGACGGTATCTAACCCCCCCTGTGGGTGCTCTTGTCTTTTCCCCATCATTATTGAGTGGGTCGGTTTCCCCCTCTTTTCTTTTTCTGCTTCCCTCCCCTTTGTTGGTAGTATGATAATCTATTCATAAGACGGGGAAAGGTTCTGCCGGAATTTCCTTTTTTTCCATGTTTCAGATGCGCGGTCTCCCCCTCTGCTCGCGTATCTGCCCCCGGAATGGAGTTACCTTCTATTTGGGACTATTTGTTTTTTCCTTCCTCCTCCTTTTTTTTGTTAGTTTCTTCTGATCCCTTTTTCCATTTTCCTTGAACTCAAGCCAAACTGAAGACCACAGGATACGCGGATCACGAGAAAAGGACCTCATCTTTGCTTTCCCCCCCTCAATTCCTCCGGCCCTACGTCTGATTATCCGGCGTGAGCTTCCCCCCTCAGCCTACTAAGACAGTTTTTTTGCTAAATGACTCGCCGAGAATCGACCAGATGATGTGGAACTCGGCCAAGCGCCCCCTCTTGTGTCTCCCCCCTTTTCTTTTTTGCCAAGCAGCAGCTTTCTCCCCCCCCGTCCCATCGAATCCTCTCCTCACCCCCCAGCCTCTCTTCAGAATCTGTGTTTTTTGGCGGGGTTCTCTCTCCCCTGATAGTGGGATTGAATTTCCCCTCCCCTGTCCCTTATAGCAAGAATCATCTTTTGGAAATCTTCGCTTAAGTACTCCCGCACAGCCCCCATCCCTTCCCATCAAGCACCGCTCCACATTCTCCCCCCCCCCCGAACTTAAGGCGGCAATAGCTTGTGAGATGGCATGTTTGCGAATCCCCCTTGCCTTATGAGTCCGGATAACTAAGACCCCGACGTTTCAGTGGGTATGCGTAGGTTGAACCCCGTTCCCTTTCCGTTCCCGCATACCCTGCACCCCGCGCAAGCTCAACTTGAACCCCGCCCTTTTTCCTCCCTCGACGTTCCCCCCCTTCACAATGGGCGTTTGCCGTGTAATTTTTTTTCCCCCCCCCTTGTCCCCCAAGAAAAGCCCCTTGAAAGACAGCTTTCCCGGGTCCAACTTTCTCCTTTTTCCCCTGCTTCGATCGGATTTTTTCGCACCCCTTCACAATTCTGCGTACCGGCCCTTCCTCCTCTCGTCTCCCGCGCGACACTCACATAACAACGTGCCGCCCCCCCCTCTAACGTCCTGTCCGCGAAATCCCTTTTTGCTTTTTCTCACGAACCCAGTCTCGCACAGGACGGGCAGACTCACCGCGCCCTCACAGGCCGGCTTTTGCACTCCCCATCCCACCCTTGCCGCTTCCCAGGTCAGTACCCCCTTGTTAAGCTCCCCCCTCTTCCCTCGCTCTAGACCCCAATCGCCGAAAGTTAGAAAAAAATCCCCAACGTGATCGCCCCGCCTCTTTTTTTTTCCCTCAGGCGACGGGCCTTTTTTGAGGGTCTACCCTTCTCTGATCCCCCTCTTCTCGGCCTAAGAAGTCCGCGGCTCTTTCCCTTCCCCCTCCCCCCTTTCTTCGAATTCCCACATAAGAGTGGAATGTATGAAGTTCGTTCCCCCTCCAGGATGTGGTTCTTTGCCAGTAATTCGTATGCTTTTTCGACTTGTCTTATACACCCCCCTTTTAAGCGCAACCTTTTTGTGCTTTTTCTGTCCCCCTCCCCGCTCTTCCAGCATGGTTGCCGGTCCTCAGCGCGTAGAACGATATAGATATAAAGGATGGCCAGGTACCCTTTATTTCCTTTTCTTTTCAATTTCAGGATTTATAGAAGACTCCTTTCTTCCTTTTCCTCCACCCGAGAGCAAAGCGAGAACTCTTCTCCCTCATGTTTGTCTGCCTTCCATTAGCCCTTTTCCCCTTTTTTCTTGTAATACATTCAGGTTGCCGAACGTACTCGACCCAAGATCCCCCTTTTCCTTCTTTCCTTCGGTCCCTGATCTGAAGTGTAAGTCCCCATCATCGACGCCAGACTTCTGTAAAAAAGAAAATAGTTGTAGATTGGCTTTCTTTTTGTTCCACAAGTAGTTGTTGAAAGTCCCCAGCTCTTCCCCCCCCCCCTCCTCCCCAAGAAAGAGAGTCCTCTTGATCGAGCGTCAGGATCTACCGTTAGGTGTAGCGCTGACTCCCTTTTTGCTTCAGAGCGATTTCCCGCGCCTTATTATCATCTATCTTTTTTTTTGAGATATGAAACCTCCCCTCTCTCCCTTCCCCCCCTTCTGCAGCTCCTTGGATGTTGCTGAGAAAAAGGTAGATCCTTTTGCTCCATCCAGCGGCGCGAGCGTAGTGCCGTGGGCGGTATGTTGTGGTCTCTGCGCCTTCCCCCCTTCTCCCCCGGAAAATTCCCCTTCTTTTGGACAACGCCGAAACTCCCTTTCTCCCCCCCCCTTCTAGTGATCTTCGGTGTTTGAGATGAGGGACCTTAAGCAGCGTCAGCGCCGGAACCTTACTTACCGAGTTTTCCCGGCGTTCCTGCCTTTCTACTGTTTTCTCTCAGCCGATAGATACCCGGCGGTTTCCGCCACCCATCTGGAAGGCTGATATTAGCCTGGATGCGGCCGCTTGTTCGCACGGACAGACGAGGCCCCTGCTATCAAGCTGCTTACTTGATTTGACCTATATGCGCCTAGCAGATGCCGAATATATCTTTCTCCTCCCCGCTTCGCCTCGCAGAGGGATGCAAAGGCTTGAGGACACAGAGCCAACACAAGAATGTTGCGTTCCCCCCCCCCTGCCTTTTTCATCATAACTTTCTAGAAGGGAGTCCCTACATAATGTTCCTCCCTTCTTCCTCCCTCCCTACCTCTCTTCTTTTTTTGTCTACGTCCTTAGGGATAAGTTGAGCTCTTCTGGTTTCAGCACGCGAACAGGCTGTTGGTTTCCCCAGCATATCCCGCCACCTCCCCCCCCTTGCTAGCTTCCGGACGCGAGGAGTCGTATCAACGTTTTTGCCTTTTTCTTTTTTTGTCGACCGGTGATCGTCGCAGGGAGCGAGAAGGGATGCGAATGAAAAGGTGAAAAGGAGAAGGGCGGTGACACGCTTGCGATTTTGGTCTTTTCCCGGCGATTTGTCAAAGCATTTGACTGTCGATATCGGCCCTTCCTTTTTTTTCCCTGTTTTTTGATACTTCTTGATTTCCCAAAAATGGTATAGACGTGCAGTCCTGGCGTGGAGCTGATTATATTTGACTCAAATTTTGTCGGTGTTGTCTTTTCCCTTCTGCTTTCCGATTCCCTTTTTTCCCTTCCATACTTTACCGGCCCTTTCCTTTTTTTGCTTTCCTCCCTCATGGAAACACTGGTATGACGTGGAACCCGAGAAGTCAAGGGTTTAAATTGCCTTCTTGTTCCTGCTTGTCCTCTTCCCCCCGTGACCCTCCTTTCCCATAAACCGTTGATGAAATTTCTTTTCTTTTCCTTCCCTTCCTCCGGGCTTTCCTGATATTCGAGCACAACGGGTATTCGGACCGGAAGTTACACGCTTTCGGCTACCCCCCAATTGCCGCGGTTTCTTTCTTTTTTTTATTACGATTGAGAAGGATGTGCATCTCGCCATCCATCACCCGGGTATTTCCTGTCCGATGGCCTTTCCTTTGGTGCACGGTGTTTCCCCCCTTCTTAGTACTGAGCTCACTTGCTCTTTTTTTCTTTCCTTCCTTCGTTTTAGCCCAGTTGTTTTATGCCCCCCCTACTTCGTGTCTGTAAAATTCCCTGCAGGAAGCCTTTCCCCCCCCCCTCTTTTAGTCGAACTTTCCACCACCTTACCCTGTCCTCTCCTTCTTTATTTCTTTCCTACTGGACTGTTTGCGTGAAAGGAGGTGGGGTATTAAATTTACTCGCAGCTTTCGGCGGACATTTGAGGGGCGGCTTTGAGGCTTTTCCACATCTCTTTTTTTTCAGTGTTTCGAGCATGCACTCCCGTTCTTCGTTAATCAACTTGGGCCTTTTCTCTTTTCCCTCTTCTCCTCCTCGAAACGGTCCGGGAATTGGAAATGGACCAGATGAGCACTGTCTCTGATGTTACTCTCTCCCTTTTCCTTTCCCCCTTTTCCCTTCTTTCAGATCCTCTTATTTTCGTTGTTGTGAGACTCACACTTTCCCCCTCCTATCCCCCTCAAAGCTCCCCGAGATACGAAATGGCCTTCCAGGTTCACAACATTCATTCAACCCAGTCACGCCCGTTTCGTGTCCTCTCCCGTGCAATTTGATTCCTCCCCCCCCCCCCCCAGCCTCCTCCACGTGGGAAGATGCTCCTTCTAAAACAGATTTGGCCCGCCCGAGCCCGCATAAAAGCACCTGGTGCTTGTCTCCTTCCCCTTCCGCTGAGTAGTTCTCATTCGAACACACCGCTGACCTTTTTCCCTCCCCCTGCGACCCCCCCCCCCCTCTACCATTTCCAGTCCTCCCATTTCAGGTGTTTTTGTGTTGTTGGAGGGTCTCGATATTTAGATCGATACTTTCTTTCCTCCGGCTTTAAGAGATCCTCCCTCCCGCCTTTCCCCGAGTTAATGAGACCTCTTCATCCGAGTAGAAAGACCGAAAGCATGACACCGAGCGAAGTTAATAACTGACCTACCAACCCTCCCCTCTCCTCAAGATAAGTTTTCTTGCCTGGATTAAAAGAAGGTCCAGCAGGACGAATAACAAGCCTCCCGACCTTTCCTTTTTAGGCCGAACCATCATTCTGTGCCCCCTTTTTCCCCGTAAGAATACTTTTGGATGAACCAAAAGCCTAAGTACCCCAGTGACACCCCTCCCCCCCCCCCCTTTAGTCCTCTCATTCCCAGACATCAGTCCCTGTATTCTTTTCCCTTCTTTCCCACCCCACATGTCCGACCGGACCCCCCAGCATTAACCCCTAATACTTCCTTTAGATTCTCATCCAAGGGGGCCCGCTCCCCTCCCCCTAGTCTTCGGTGAGTCAACATTAAACATTTAGTCCCCTCAACGGACGCTTAAGTCGAGACGCCGAACGCCCTCCGATTTAACCGTGTCCCCATCCATTCCTCTCTTCATTCCAAGAGCAATATTTTGAAAAGCGGATGAGGCGATGCCACTCCCCCCCCACCCCGAAAAAGGTATTCCCCCCCCCTACGTTAACGGGCCTCCAGCCTTCCTCCGAAAGGTAGGACCCCCTTTCTTTTCTCTCCCCACGTAGCCTCCCATCAATAGGCCCCATGTATAAGAGTTCACCCATGATTATTATGTCCCTCAAGAAGATTAAGAGTCCCCCTCCTTCTGCCAAACCCCTCCCTTCCTCTCCACCCTGCCCCCCCTTGATTAGCATTTTTTTTGTTTCCCCCCAGAGGCGAGGTCTCATTTCCCCCCCTATGTTTCGCGGTCGATTCGCCCCTGTGCCGCGAAATGAGAAGAGAGCATTACGCTGAAAGAAAAAGTTCCCCCTCTATCCCCCCCTCTCCCTTGAGCGGCCCTAGCGGGACTTTGGCCTTCCCCAGCCACTCCCCCCCCCTATCCTTGATGTTTTAACACAAGAGAAAAGAGAAGATACCAATATGTGTGCTTCTTGTCCCTGCAAGAGCGGAAAGTGCTTTGCCTCTGCTTCCCTCTCTCTTTTCGCCCATATCAAGCTTTGCGCTTTCTTTTTACCTACTTTTATGTTTTGTGTAAAGATGAATTATTGATCGCCCCGATCCTGGCATAAGGAGACTCAGCTGCCGAATACAGCGTCGCTTTTTTTCCTCCTTTAACTTTTTTCCCGTGTTGAGGCCTGAAAACTCACTTCTTTAGTAATGAAGAAATGTATCGTCTTGATAAGCCCGACCGTGAAGGAGGGGACTTAACCTGTGGTCCCTGGATGTGACTCTTTACCGCCTTTAGCGGATTTACTGTCGACCACTCCTTACCTCTTTCCCCCTCACTTGAGCGTTTCTGTTGCAGTCAACATGACCCTGCCTTGATCATTGCGAGATTGTCATAGTAGACCCCCCCTCTTCCCAACCCATACCTCCCCTCCTCGAGCCTTTTTTCCTTGACGCTTTGATCTTCCTTATTTTCCTCCCTCTGGCTCCCATGTGTTTCCTGACGCCGATCGACCCACGAAT
>Ga0179593_1566763_pt1 | contig 13317 bp, 16 predicted proteins | sample CZODoug2_1_08_16_FD_185931 | JGI IMG/M metagenome (GOLD analysis project Ga0179593, IMG submission 185931) | Vadose zone soil fungal communities from Angelo Coast Range Reserve, California, USA - CZODoug2_1_08_16fungal (PacBio error correction) | ecosystem: Environmental > Terrestrial > Soil >... | reverse complement strand
CCCTTGCTTCGTTTTCTTTTTCAATTGCCACGCCTCCATGGTTCTCCTACACTGAAACTGCGAGCCGTGTTATTCGCTTGGGTTTTCTGGCCCTCCCCATTCTCTATTGAGCGTAATCGTCAATTTCGACGTCAAGGAACGCGACCTCGCGCTTGTTCTTCTCAGGCTTTTACATTTGGGGAACTTCCTTTTCGATTTCCCCTTATTCTCTGCTCTTTTTGAAGAGTTTGTGAATCGCGACCAGGACCACCCTCCTTCTTCGCTTTTCTTCTTTTTTATTCCTCTCACCCTCTCGAGTCTTCCAAAGAGGCCCTGCCAATGCTGGATGACTTCCTCGTGGCCTTCGTGCGCCCTAAGCCCGCTTCCTTTCTCTTTCTACGGCACTTTCTCTTTGCGTCCTCCTCCAATCGCCCGGCTTCCCCCTTTTAAGGATCGGGGGTCCCTCCATTTCGTTTTCACCGACGGTACGCGTTCAACTTAATACACCCCCCCATTGACTTCTTTCCTTCTCCCTCGTTTTGTTTCTTTCCTTTTTTTTACCTCTTCCCGTTTTGGACGGAAGCCCGAATTTCCCCTTTCCTTACTATTACTTTTTTCACTTCAGAAGGCGAGTTTTTTCCTGAACGAGTCCCAGAGGTTTCAACTTGTGTTTCCGCCGGCCTTGTCTTTTTCCTGCACATTTTCTTCCTTTTCTAGCAGGTCCTCTCGGGTTGTCCTCCCCCTTGTGTATTTCCCCATTTTTTTTTTTTTTTTTTTTTTGGGGAGCTCGAGCAGGGTAGACGAGGGTATGTCAACTTAGTTCAACGGTGTCCCCCCGATGACCATCTGAACTTTATGAATCTCACAACACCAGAGACAACACTGGAATTCAAGGGCCCCAGCCGTAATATCCCCCCCAGACTTGGTTTCCTTGGGTATTCCCTTTTTTTTAATTTCACTTTAATTGAGTGCCTGCACCCCTGACCCAGTTCTATTTTTCCTACTTAGGTCTCCCCCCTCCCCCCCCCTAATTTTCTAAGGCCAACTCGGCAATTATTTCTTAAAGTTTTTCCCCTTCCGTATATCAGACGTCTGAGGCCCTTTCTCCCTTTTCCGGCCCTTTTTTTTGTACTATGGTTAAATGCTGTCGCCGCTTGTTCCCTTTGCAGATCTAGCGAAAGTCAACGACAACGTCGTTTTTTACTCGGTTTTTTGTCAATGTTGTTTTGACTCCTCACGACATGTTCCAAAGTGTCATTTCACTTTGAAAATAGACGCCCACCCAACCTTTTCTTCGTGCCTTTCCCTTTTTCCTCCCGGCTACCCCCAGTTTTTCCTCCTTCCTGGCGGGCAGTCGCAGATCCCGGCCTTGGCTCCTTCTCGGAAGCCGTCCTATTATTGAGTCTTACTCCGTCCCTCTAAACCATAGCGGTTGTCTTGCGCATATTTTTCTTAGGCGCCCCGAAATCGAACGAGCAGTAGTAGGAGTAGGACCACGAACTCCACTACCAGTAGTTTTCCTAAGAATGGAGAGTCCCAACTTTTACTCCCTTTTCCCTCCCAGTTTTTGTGATTCGGCCGTTTGGAAGAGGGTTTTCACGTACGGCCCACTTCCCCTGACTGTAGCGGCGAGCCTGTTCCGAACCTATCTTTGCTTCCCCTGGTTTTTTTTCCCAACTCTAGTGGACAGAGGAGTGGGTTTTTAGATCAGGAGACATCTGTGAAGCTTTTCTGCAATTTCGTATCTCGGGCGGCAGGCTTTTAACTTCCTCCCTGCATTTTTTAAATCCAGCCAATCTGAATGAGGCGCTCTCCTAAGATCTCTCTTTTCCTCGTTGTCTCCTTTTTTAGTCTCTTTTTCCCCTGATTGCGCGTGTGTCTATTCGCACGTCCTTTGGTATTAAGTTTTTCCCTGCTTTTTTTCCGATCCCGCCTATCCTAGAAATTTCGTGAATTTCGTCCTCCAACTTAACTTCCTCGCCCTTGTTTTTTCTTTCTGGCACTCCGCTTTTTGATTTCCTTTCGCGACCTCGACGAGTATCCCCCTTTTACTCACTCCTTTCCTGATCCGATGCTGTCCACTAGATATGAGCGGACCCCTAGTCGACTGCTTGACACTTTCTGAGTGAGGCCACCAAGTTTTGCCCCCAGCATGTCATCTTTCTTTCACCCGAACGGTGAGAGAAGCTGGGACGCTCCCGTTGGGCTTGTGTCTCCCTCCGACCTATCTAGACGTTATCTGAACACTTTTGAGTACTCCTTAATATGGGGGGTAAAACAGTGTTCGATCAGGGGAAGGGCTTCGCAGCCTCCTTACCTCAGGTTTTCCCCCGCCGGCTTCCTATCACCTTCCTTAGGATTCCCTCCCATGGGTTTCGCGATCGACGGGCCCCCCCTGATGCTATTTTTGATTTGTTCCCCCTTTGCATGTCGAACACCTGTTACTTGCGTCCCCTCCCCCCCAAAAATTTGTTGAGTAGGGGGAAGTCCCATCTGACTGATCATTCGATCCCTCTATTTTAGCCTTGTGAGGTGAGAAGACCTGGCTGCCTGGGCCAGGAGTCTTTTTTCCTCAGCGTAGGCCACGAACTTTACAGTTTTACACAGCGGCGCCCCCTGTACAGTAGACGCCGGATTCTCCCCAAGACTCAAGAGAACCCCCCCCAACACACTCTCACCACCAAACCTACTCACCCACCCAACCCCATCCTTAGTTTCCCCTCTCGGCTCTCCCCTCCTCTGTATTCCCCCCCCCCACCTTATCTCTCCCCCTCCTTCCCTCTCTTCCCTCTTTCTCTCCCATCCTCACTCTCCTTTCTACAATCCCCTCTCTCAACTCCCGCCACACTCCTCCCCCCCAACCCCCCCTTGGGTTTATCCCTTCTTCTTTCGGCGGGCGCCCTTCCCCTTTTTTCCCCCATCCGGGCCCCGGACCTCTCGTGTTAGGCTTATTCGGCTTTGTGGTTGTTCTATCTCGTTTTTTCGATCTCTTTTTGCGTTTTCTCATTCCCTACAAACCGCAGAGAGCGAGTTGATCCTCGCTCTACCCGTCCTCTCCCCCACTCGGGCCCTCTCCCTTTCGATGATCCGACGATTGGATTTGATAACTCTCACCTTCCGCACCCCCCTCTTTTCTACGTCATGCATCCCGCTGGCGTCGTGCAGAACTTCCTTAGATGCGGGCATCCCCTCCCCAGCCCTTTTCTCGGGCTTCGTCCTTTTCCTCTTCCCCCAACCCCCCCTCTTGTCCTCAAGTGTTGTGAGGAGATGTGTTGAGGAAGTAACTCGTATCCCCGCTTGGACTTCCCTTTCGTTCCCCTTCCTTTCTCTTTTTTAATCTGGCAAAATGCCCCCTCCCGATCTCCTGACGGACCCTTTATGCACGGTTTCGACACTCCTTTTCCGTTTCATGCTTGATTACTTCTCGACCGTTTTGTCACTTTCGCATTGCTCTTTTCAAGTTGCGGGTTGTTTCCGAGAGAGCATCCTCCCTCGCTGCGGGGTCGTGCCCCAAATCGGCTTGGCATCTCTATCAGACGATGTCCCCCCGTGCCAAGCCGAACCATCCCCTCTCCTTCAGGTGTTAATTGGCAGTTCACGAATTGATTCTCCCCTTTAGATACTAGTTATTTCGACAGCAACAGATCTGTGCGACTGCCCTGAGTTTTTAGGCCTAACGCGGCTCCCTATCCCCTTTTACTCCGGACCGGAAGGTTTCGATAAGAAGCCCCCTGTTGTATTCATTTCTCGAAGCCTGGTGACCCCTTTTCTCGTAACTTTAAAAGTCCCCAGACAACGGGCGTTGCTTTTTTTTTTTCCCCTGGGTCCCACCATTGTTTTCACCATGGACCAAAGTTTCCTGCCCTAAGCACAAGAGGCCCCTCGTTTTTGAGAGCGAGACCGGATCCCACTTTGGGCCGATCCGTTTCCGGCTCCCCCTCCAGCCGGCTTTGGATAAATTGGGCTTCTGCCGACGATATTGTTGACTGACCCCTGGCCCCTGTCGAACAAGGTTCCTTTCTTATTTTTCATTCCTTTTTACGAAACGCGGCGTAGTCAGGGTCGTACCCAGCACCCCCTTTCTGCTAAACCTTGAGAGCAGAATAGAATTTTGGCCCCAAACCCTCTGTCGCCCTTGAAGATTCGCGGAATCTCCCAGAGGCCTCCGATTTTAACCCCCCCTCTTTCGCGGCCAAATTCGGGCTGTCTGAGCAGGGATTCCCCCCTCTAGTCGCCCAGGTTTGACCCCCAAGCACACCCCCCACAGGGGGGCCCGCGGTTTCGATTTTCATGTCTCTCTTTCCCTTCTGACCGAATTCCCGAAAGTTCGCGTTACGTCGGATCCCGATTCTCCCTCATGCAGCCGAACTCTCACTCGCGCACGACTCTCGAGCCACTCTTTCCGTGTTGTGTTTGAGAGAGAGTATCTGAGAGCTCCCCCCTTCGTCTCCTTCTTTTCTTGATCCGGTTTGCATTGCGTGACCGTTAGCTTGTTTTTTTTTTGATAGGCCGCCTCTTGAACCCTGTTCCCCCCCCCACTTTCAGGAGTGGTCTTCTGACTTAAACCCCCTCCCACCCGCAGACTTTTTTGAAACCGCAGGAGACGATAGATCGATTAGTCCCTGATTCCTCCTTCCCTCTCTTGGAGGAACGCTGTGTCCAAAGATCTCTGGTGACTTCCCCTTACCCGAGAGAGATGCTCGGAGTAGTATTTTTGCCAGTTGTTTCCCATCCCCATGAGTTATCCCCGCTGCTTGATCGATCTCATTTGCTTCCTCCCATCACTAAGCGCGTTTAGGACGCCGTTTCGATATTACCTGAGTCGCCTCCGATCCTATCTTTTCCCCCCCGCACCCCTTTTCTCAGGGGACGGCTTGCCGGGTCCCCTTTTAGTCCTAGCCCCTTGAGACAAGGCAGTCTTCCTCTGCGAGAACTTTCAGCCTTCTGGTCCCACCACGCCCTGTTTTCTCCTGTCCCCCTTTTACGGCACGATGTCTTTGGGGCGTCGATGGGATCTTGCACCCTTTCACTGGTCGTGCCCCATTCCCCACCCTCCCTTGTTGGTGAAGTCATATCGATTGCCGGTGAGCCAGCGTGGCTTCCTCGCTTTCCAACTCCCAACGGCGGCTGGCTGACTGCTCCCGCGTTTTTTCCCACGCTTCCAGCCCGTTTCCAGTCCCACTAACCCTTGTCTTCGACTTTCTGTGGACCCCTTTTAAATGTTGCTGAGAAAGGGACCTTATTTCTTTTTGGAGTTCCCCCCCGGTCCTCATTCGGTTCCCCCTGACTCACTGGCCCGACCGGACCTCGCTGGGTTTGAGGTGGGAATTCCTTGCGACTTGATATTTTTGACGTCCCTTTGAATTCCTTTTCCGCCACAACCGCGGTCGAGTTGCTCTCTTCTTTATCTCCCCGTCTCACACAAACCCCAATTGCTGGGATCCCCCCCCTTAACGATTGGTTGACAGCCCAATCAAGACAGGAAGCGCTTGTTCGACGGCAGATCCAGCTGTCCTTTCTCCGTTTTCGCGAGGGGCAGTTTTCCCACAATTGGACCTTCAAGTTTTCGTCCTCCGCGTGGAACTTTCCACTTCCCCCCTTTCCCACAATCTCGCGACCAGACTTTTTTTTCCCTTTCGAGCTTATGACGTCGCGTGGTTGGGACGGTCGAATTCTTTTTATATTGTGAAAACTTTGGCCCAAGCCTGAAGGCGATTCACGACGGGACAGGGAGGCCTTTTTGTTCCCCCCGCTGAACCCGTGTTGCCTATTGAGGCTTCTCGAAGGCCATCGTAGGGCTCTCAAGCCCCTTGTGCTTGGCCCGAAACGTTGTTACTCTTTTTGGTCAGTCCCTCAGACTCCCGGCGGGTGTATTCTCTGTGAAATAGGCCTTGATTGAATCTCGCCCCTCTGATCGAAAGGATTAAACAACATCATAAAGCCCCACTTTTCCGCTCCCCCCCTGTACTTCGTGACGTTCTTGAATTTTTCTTTTCTCCGTTAAGCGCCAGCCTAGAGAATAAGTTCTTTTTCTCCGTTCTCTTCGAGTTGTTCATTCCCTTGTGGGGGGCTGGACGGAGTCTGCCCGAAGCGATTTCCAGACGTCGGCCATGTCTTCGTCTCCCTCAATTGTGGAACCGCTTTCTCTTGATTGGTGATCAAGGCGATCGATTTTCCTTTTGACTTCCCCCCGCCAACGCCTCCACTGGTGAACTACCAGTTTATGGTTTTCTCTGTTCAGAACCCACGCCACCAAAGAACTTAGTGCCGTCCTAGCTTTTCCCCCCCGATAAACTTGGAGTGTTTGGCCGAATCCTCCCTCCGATTTTCTTCATTGCATTGGCTTTGGAGAGTCCGAAGATCTTGAGGATTTTTTTTCCTCTGATTCCTTGTGGTTTGTGTCCTCCCCCCCAATTGCGGCGGACGCTCTCTGGACTCGCGTTTTTTTTTTCTCTGGCCAAACTTCCCGCGGCGTTCTTTGCTGCTTTGACTACTCGAATGCTTGTCTCCCAACTGCTCCGGCTTCCCCGCCTTTTTCTTACGGGAGGTTCGGGCATCTTGTGGACCCGTTTTGTACTCCCGAGGGCCTGGTGCAGGGACCGCATCGATCGATCGTCGCGCCCGCTTTTAAACCAAGCCCCCGTGTGCTTTGGGCCTTTTTCCGACACCTTTCGATGCGCCTTTTTGTCGTCTCTTCCCCATGACCCCCCTTCGGCTTCAACCGGGATGGAACGGCGACCTGCAATTCCTTTGCAGCCGTTTCTCCTTCTTTTCCGGATTTCGCAGCCTCAATTTTAAATCCTACGTTGTTGTTTTGAGGTTTCGTACTTTAGTGTAGAGCGCATCGATTGTCCCGCTCTATTTTCGCGAGGTGATGTCCCTTTTACCAGTTAATTTCCCTTTTCGATTTCTTTCCGGTTGGATAGGATTACTCCTTTCGAGTTTTTTCCCCCCTTTACCAGGTCCTCGACAGGGGGTATTCTGAAGCTGACCCAAATCCCGCGGGAAATTGTGTTTTTTTTTCCGCTGTTTCATTCGTCCATGTGTCTCCGAGATTCGGCCTTCCCCCTTTTTTGAGTTCCTCTGTGAGATAGACAGATTTTTCCGACTCGCGTTTCTTGGGAAGGTGTTTTTGCTCCGCTTCGATTCGGCTCTTCACCCCGTTCCTCTTGGATTTTGTTTACTAAGAACGCGCGTTTAGGAAAGCTTTTCGATCTGAAAGCTATTTCAGATCTGTTCTTTTTGCAGTTACCTTCGATCATTGGAAGGATTCAGAGCTTTCATCGTCTCTTACCCTCCTCCCCCCTTTGAGCCGTGATTACACCGGATCTTGTTTTTTCCCCTTCCAGCCTTTTTGTCAACGAAAATAAGGGGAGCTGAGCGTGCACTTTTCTGGCGTCGGATTTGCGGTCCCATTTCCTTTTGTGCCTTTTTTTTCCCATTTCCCTGGGACCAAACCCCAACCTTTTTCGTCGTCTCTTCCGGCTATGACTGTGAGCACAAAGCGTTGCGATTCCTTTTCCCCCCATTCACGGCTCGAGAGCGACATGGCCTCCCCCGGTCTTTTGCTTCCCCAGACGAAGTGAATTTAATAAAAGTGAAATTTTTGCTTTTTTCAACTCTTGGTGCTGTTCGAAAGACCACTATTAATCCCTTGGTTTGGTCCCTGCCCTGCACAAAATTATCGGCAAGTAAGGAAAGCTCGCGGGGATGTTTTCTTTTTTCTCCCGTTTGGTTATTACTTTTTTTCGATCTCTCATCTCGCCCCGCAAGTTGTCATCTTCGGGCCTACACTTTCGTTTTAGTTTCTCTATGAGTATATACCCGCTCTCCCCCCCGCAGGCCCCCCCGTCTGGGATGATCCCCGTTTACTCTTGGTCGTGAGCCTCAATTTGTCATTTTCTACCTGGCAACGCTGCTTCGCTGGCTAGTGCCCTCCCTCGCCTGCGTCTTTTTTTGGCCGTTTCCCGCTTGGGAAAGCAACATTCCTAGTCGTTCCTTCTGCTTCTTTTTTTTTCCACCCCTTCCCTCTTTTCCTAAGCGTTGTTTGGGTTTTGTTGATTTAGGTTTTTTTGGCTTAGTTTTTTTTCCGCGTAGGGGACGGACAGTCCTCTTGGCTTCTTGCCTCTTTTTTAAAGGTCCCCGAATCCGGACAGGAGTTCATTCTTTTCCGGCCAGCTTTTTTCACGGTGCAGTCATCTTTGTTTGTCTTTTTTCGTTTCCTCTACGGTCAAATTCCGGGGATAATAAAGCCTTGTGATCTTTGGCCTTTTTTTTTTCCCCATTGGTTTTTTTCTGTTTTTGCTCCCGTTCCGCAGAGAACCCCCTAGGCGGGTTGGACTTATGCGTGGCATTAATGAGAAGATTGAGTCATCTCGTTTCCCCCCATATGAGTATCTACAAGGACTTCCCCCCGGTCTCCAAGCACGTTCCTACTGCCTCCCGCGCCGCTGTCTTTTTTTTTTCGTTTTTGCCGGCACGAATTGATTGGCCATCCTCCCCAAGGTTTTGCCAGCCCCGTTCAAGGTGCGACGCACGGGTTTTCACCTTCCTGAACGCGGTCTGGTTTAAGCGATTCCTTCTTTCCCTAGTTCTTCTCGCAGACGCCCGAAGTTCTTCCATGGCCCCCACCTCGTGATGCACGTGGGGATAAAAGGCAGATAGATTTTACGGCCCCTACCCCTTTTTTTTGCTTTCCAAGTGGGGCCCCAGTTACCAGTTGTTCTCCCTGGTGCCCCAGGTTCAATAGACGCCCAAAAGAGCATCGGCGTAGATTCCTGAGCCCCTGGATCCCGTGTTCGGGGATCCCGCATTTTGCTCCTTATACCCCGCCTTCCCCCCCCTTTTGTGATGTTCCTGCGACGACGGATTGAGGTTAAACCTCTTTTTTTTCCTTTTCACATTTATCTGCCCACATGGGGATCGGGCGAGTATTTCATATTTCTTTCCGCCCCTCGTAGTTTTTGACCAATACCCCTCCCCATAGTCTCCAGCGTCGCCCAGACCCGGTTTTTTTCCCTTGAATCAGTCCCTTTGAGCCCAAACTGCTCAAACTTTCCAGACGCTTTCCCCCTAGGCCCTTGTGCGCAGCGCTCCGTGGTGGTAAAGACCCTCGTACTGGCTCATCCTGTATTCTGATTTCTGGGATCCCCCCCCCCTATCCCGTAGCTTCCCTCCGGTTTGACACCAAGCACATCGCGTGGCTTTCTTTTGGTTTTTCCCTGCTGTTGACTAAGTCGAATTGCCTTGCTGTGGCTTTCTTCCAACGGCGAACGATAGCCTGCGGTGGAAGAAGTCATAATCTACCGATTTGACGAGGTCTCTCCCCTCCATCTTTCCCCCGGTGTGTTTTCCTGATACTGACCTTTTCTTTAGAGCGGCCTATTGCTAGATTTTAAGTTGGCTTTCTTCTTCAGGTTCAGGTACGATAAGTTCCCTGTTGTCCCCCCCTTCTCCCCTTCCCTGGGAATTTTTTTCTCCAATACCTTCCCTTGGGGACGGGGTCTTACTGCCACCCCCCCCTCCTTTTTGAGATCCCCAACCAGACCTACTTCCCTCCCCTCCCCTTTTATTCCTCGACTAGTGGACTTTCCCGGACACGCTGCTGGCAATAAGATTTGCCGCTCCCTTTTTCCTGACCCCGGAGGCGAGCGGGATGGGGGCGACGTGGTTTCTTCATCCAAGGATTTCCCGCCTCGGTGAGCGACGCTGCGGGATTGCGTGCTGGTTTTTTATTTCCGACCCCCGTTCGGTTAAGCAGTTCTCTAGGTTTTGTTAAAGCGTCGCCTCCCCCCTCCATATGGGGTTTTGCTAAGTGCCTCCCTTTTACGGCGTTCGCAAGCCTTCAATCCGATCTGTCTTCTCCAAGGTTCTGGCTATGAGATTGTTACTGCTCTCCGTTCAGAAACTTGATTTTCGCGCATCTCCTTCCCGAGGCTCTTTGGGCGTCGATCACCTTCCTGTGTTTCGGAACAATGGCCGGGCCCCGTTCCCCCCCACAAACCCCGGGGTCCTTGACGGGAAGTTCCGTCGACTGGAGACCAGTCGTTAGCCCCTCTCACACCTCGTTTTGGCTTTAGCGAAGCTTCCCCCTCTCCGTTGAATTTGCATCGCAGCTTCAAGGCTCCCTTTTTTTTGGAAATTCCGAGTCGACCTGCCCCCTTTTGTACTCCCGCAGATCTCTTGAGACGGGCGGCATCAAGTCGGGCCGTCAAATTCCGACCTCCTGAAACTTTTCCCGCGGGTGAGGCTTTCTGTTTTTTGGGTTGGGAGCTTTCTGATATTTTTCGCGATCCTTCTTTCCGGCCATCCCTTCTGCCCCAGGCCTACAACCCGAGACGAGTCTCTGTTTCCCCCGCTCTCTTCCTCTCCACCCGGAAAAGAGTCCAATGGCTTTGATCCCGCTTTGGACCGTCGAAGCCCCCATCAAGCAGGTCCCTTTTCTCGGTCACTTGCATCCGCTGTCTCCTGGACTTTTCCGATTCTTCCCCAAGTTTTTTCAACTCCCCCTCACCCTTTTCAATCTCCTTCCGTCCCCGACGTACTGCGTTCCCCTTCCACACTTCCTATTTTCTCATCTATTGTTTTTGAGTGATTTTTTTCTTCAGTTTCTTTTTTTTTTCCGTTAAGGCTAGTGAATTGCGTCGAGTTCAACCCCTGTGCGGACCTTCTGTTTGTCCCCTCCCTTCCAATCGGCATTCCCCTTTGCCTCCGAAGCTTTCGGCCGTCCTTTCTTAGGGCTTTCTCGCCTTTCGTCGAGGTATTCACCATTTCCAAAGTTTTGTTTGGAGCTACTTAGGTTTCTCTCCCTCCTTCTCTCCCCTAACTGGTTTTTTTCATGTTTCTACCTCGCAGTCGAGAATCTCATCTTAAATCTCTATCTCGATTTTTACTTTACCACCGTGCCCCAGACGCCTAAGGCTCCTCTTAAGATTTCGGGAAGTAAGTCTGTTTCTGGACCCCTTGCCGCGCGAAGTCGATCCTCACGGGGTTTTTCCCCCTCAAAGTTTAATGGCAAGGATTCGGCCGTAACCTGGTCGGATGACTTGAGTTTTAAAGACGGCCCTGAAGCTTTCTTAGATAAGAAGATTTGGTCTACGGTCTTTCCCAGTTAGTCATTGGTGATTCCCCTCCTATCGATCCCGTAACCTTACAGGCGTTTTGTAGCTTTGTTTACCATTTGTTTTACGTTGAATTGGTACAAGGCCATGTTCCGCACCATGACGTCCCCCACTATGAATTTCTTAATCCCCTCGACCAGGATTTTCCAACAGGTTGTAGGCCGCCCCCTCCTCCTCGTTTTTTTTTCCTGATTCTCCTATTTCCGGCCCGGCCTTGGCCCCTTGGCGAGGCCTAGCTCGGCTTTTGATTTTTCCCCGCCTCCCTTCGAACCAAGTAGACGGTTGTTTCTCCACCTTTTCCCCTCCTTCGGCGTTTCTCTCTTTAAGATCGAAAGGATTTCCTTTTGCGCACTTTTCCCTGAGGGACACAATAGCATCGCCCCTCTGCTCACCGATTTTTTTCTAAGCGTCTTTTTGGAAGACCAAAAATCCACGTAGCCTCCGTTCCGGCAGTAGGAATTTGAAGATCTGCGTGGACAGTTCTTTTTCCCCTTCAATCCGTCTGGCGGCGAGCATTTATCCGATCGCTCGATCGTTTTTTACACCAAGCCCATGTGGCCGCAGGTGTTGGCTCCCGTAAGGATCCCACAACAGGTCCGTTGACTGGTAAAGGCTTCCTTGAACCGCGAAAGTTCTAGTCTTTTTTCAAACCGTGACGTTCCGACATTCCCCATTCCCGCCGGTCCCCGATCCCCTCGAGCAAGCGCTCTAATCGAGGCCGCTCTAAATCCCCCCCTTCTCCCGTTGTTTTTTTGAGAGCGGCTGTACTTTTAGCGGTCCTTCCCCCCTCTCCTCTGAGAGGCGGCTGCAAAGAATTGACCCGGTCGATCTTTTTTTTAAGCCGGTGGAATGGAACTCCTAAGCCCTTGCTGTACCGTCCGCCCTTTACCTGCGACCGGGTTGTTTTTTCTCCAACTTCTCTTCCCCGCCCTTTGTTTGGTTAAACGAGCGCGACGATATTCGATCGGATCCTTTCCCTTTTGCCTGTGCGACACGCTCCCCAATCCGATCTGCGCCGTTTTTTCGACTGGCCGTAGCGAGGATGGAGGGGGAGACTCGGCAGTTTTTGCTCTTTTAACCCGGGGAGCAGACGTGGTACGTGATGGGGTTACCTGAGCGTTTGGACAGCCGTTCGATTTTTTCCAAAAAGAGTCTAGCAATATGGGGTTCCCGATAAGTGTTCATCTTCTTAGTTTCCCCCTAAAGAACGCTTTTCGCCCTTTGGAGAAATGAACGGTTAGCTGCGAGCCTCTCCTTCTTAGGTTTCCACGCCCAAGCCCGTTTATCGCCTGTTGATCGACTCCCTCTGCTTTCCTTCTTTGCTCCACATGACTGTGGGCCCCATGTAGAACCTGGGTAGGGCCCCACCTTCACAGACAACAGTCTTGTCGTTTCCGGATTCAGATCTTCTGCTTCCCTTTTCGTTACTACCCGATTAACACGTCTACAGGAGGCTAGATCGGCCGTTTTTTCCTTTTTACATTTGCTTCGGCGACGCTCGTTCCATTCCACTTTGCTGCCGAAGTGACTTCCAGCTTGCTCACACTCCCTACACATCCACCCCAAGCCTGCTACCTTTTCTGAGTCTCTCCCCACATCTCACCTGCTCCATTGTGCTACCTCTCCCTGCCCCTTCTCACACACTCCCCTCACTCAAACCCCCTCCTTCCCACTACCTCCCTGAATCAGGCCCTCTTTTGCCGAAAGAACCACTTTTTGAGAGACATGGTCGCGCCCGAGACCCCATAAGATAACCCAGGCAGCCAAGCGCCACCCCTAACGCCCTCTACGTACATAGAAAAAGGAAGATTGGATATCCCCTCTTCCTGCATTGAGATAATTTCCCCCCCACGACACTACCTACTCCTCGTTCACTCTCCAAAACCCCTCCCCTCCGACTCCTCCCCCCCTTCCCTGTCCACCCCCTCCACAATCACCCACCATTTTGTTTTTACCTTATTTTTACGATCTCGATATTTCTCAAGCTGCAGTGGGCATCGCCTGTAGAAACTTACTCTTTGAGCCCGGTGCTCTACACGCTCGCCCCCAAAGTTAAACGATTGCCCCTCCTCTGCCCCTCGTGTCTTTTTCGAGAGCCCAAAGCAGGACCTCGAAGGGGCACCTTTTTCGGTCTTAGTTCCCACTCGAATTCTTCCGGGGCATTCCCCTGTTCCCTCCCGCATTCAAAGAGGCTTCCCCCGACCGGTCCAACCCACCT
>Ga0179593_1370561_pt1 | contig 13317 bp, 12 predicted proteins | sample CZODoug2_1_08_16_FD_185931 | JGI IMG/M metagenome (GOLD analysis project Ga0179593, IMG submission 185931) | Vadose zone soil fungal communities from Angelo Coast Range Reserve, California, USA - CZODoug2_1_08_16fungal (PacBio error correction) | ecosystem: Environmental > Terrestrial > Soil >... | reverse complement strand
TTGGGTTTTTTGAGAATCTCCCGGCAGAGAGCTTTAGCTTGTGAGTAGGCTCAGACAATGGTCCCACGTCATCCCTTCCCTTTTGGCCGTTTGTATGAGTGAGTCCTTTTTTGGAGGCTGGTATTTCTCAACGATCCCGTCCCTTTGCCTTGCCGATTTGCCCTGCGGTTTCGACGCCGTTTTGCAACGCCAAACCCCCGCCACGTTACAGTGTTGCAAAATTCAATTTTTGTCCTTGGTCCTTTTGTTCATCCTTTCCTGGGGTCGTAAAGATACGTCAGCTTCCCCCTCCCCTTAGCCTCCATTTCAGGGAATTTTTTCCCAACCGGAGCGTATTCCTTCAAGAGAGAAGCCAGCCCAACCCCCACATATTAGACTGCACCTGAGCTGCAACGATTTAGTTTTTTTAATTTCCTTCAGTGCCCAGTTTCAGCAGGCGTTGCAGCTTGACCCCCCCTTCATTACCCCCTTTTCCGGCCCCTCTTCACTGAACAGATCCCATGTAGAAAGTTTGGCTCGACCGAATAGATTCTGTCTCATAGTTCCCAGGTGATCAAACCAAACACACTATATAACTGACCTTTATCTAAAAATGAAGCAACTGACCGGTGACAAAAGAATTGGACGACGACAGTCTCTTAAGATTCCTTCGTCAGGAGCGATCCAATCGACTCACTCAAGGAAGAGCCCTTCCCTCATGTCCCCTCCAGAATTCTTCCCCCGGGAAGCCCGCCTCCAATCTGCCCCTTCCTTCGCGGAAACCGACTCTCACTCTCTTTAACCTTGTCGTGTTTTTCGTTTTTTTGTTGTCCGACATCGCAGTTTCCGTCCTGCACTCTCTTCTTCTCCTGTCTTCCTTTGTCCAATGACGGCTGACCTCGAACATACTTTTCTCTGCTTCTTCGTGGAGGTTGGCATCATGTGACGTTCATTTAGGCGCCTAGGGGTAAATATCTTAATCTTCACGCATTTCCCGTATCTTTCGTTCTTTGCTTGCGGGTTTTTCTCGTGATCCTTTTGTGAGCGGAAGATGTGACCCCTCCCTTTATTAGCTTTCGTTTTTACAAAAGTAGTTATCCCTTCGTTATTGGTCTCATAAGAGGGTTTCACCTTCTCCGCAATGCCCCCCTTGGATTCTCTGTAGAGGGCAGACGAATTAGATGTCCTCTCTTTTTGTCTCGATCTCCATCGCTCATTTTTTTCCTAGCCGTTTTTTTTTTCGTTCTTTTGGTCAACTTGCGGATCCGCTCTCAAAGGATGGTTGATGTCCCTTCATCTGAGCTTGAAGTTGTTCTTCTCTTTTCTTTTGCACCTTATTTCTAGAAAGCTGTTCCCCTTACTCTCTTGTTCAGGAAGAAATTAACTTTCTCAACGAAATTTGCAAGGATAAACGAATGAATTCTATTTCCATTCCCATGTCTTGGAAGAACTTTGCCCCATGATCCAGTCCTCTACCAAAGCACCCCCCCCCCCCTACCCCCCCCCCCCCCCCCCACACCCCACCCCCAAACCACCCCCCCCCCCGCCACCCTACCCCCCCCCCCCCCCCCCCCCCCCACACTAAACTATTCCTACCTCCCCCTCCGCCCTGGCCACGCTGTCTCCCCTACCTGAGCCAAGCTTCAAGAACTTCCTCCTGCTTCCCCCTCCTGCTTCCCGGACCTTACTCCCCGCCAGGAGGCGTTCCCCCCCTAGTAGTGAGGACCCGTTTTTCTTCTGACCTTACGACCCTTCGATCGCCCACGCGACCATCCACGCCCTTAACACATGTCGTCGGAACGACAACGACCAACACTGCCCCCCACCAGGAATTCTTTCAGGAATTTAAATGATACATAAGGGAAGGATATCTAGCCCTATCCAACCAAGAAAGTTCTGAAGCCCTGTCTTATTCGCTTTTTCCACCGCGTGCTTCTTGATTGTGTCATGGCCCCCACGTTACCAACGGGCTGAATTTCAAGAGGATGGGCCCTGTCAAGCTTTCTTGCTTCCTAGATGCCATTTATGCCTTTTCTCTCCGGTTTCCAAGATAGACGAGAACCGAGGAAGAGGTGTCTTGATTGCCGGATTTGTTATTTTCATCGAATTATCAGCGCCGCCCGACATCACTTTCCCTCCCCCTGGATTCCCAAAGGCATACTTGTCCCACGACCCCTAAGCTGTCGCCCCCCCCACCCCCCCCTAAAGGTTACATCGTTTCTCCCGTCAACTTCCTTCTTCCCAGCCGTTTTCCTCCTCAAGAACCCCTACGCCTTTGAGTTGATGCCCCCCTGGGAATATGGCTTGCGTTCAGGTTGTTACCCTTCCCCCCACTTTTATGGCGCAACTTTCCGGATGACATTGCGTGCGATCCCGTCACCTTTTTCCGCATTTTTTTATTGCCTGTCTGCGCCTCCCCTGTTTTCAGTCCTAGTCTAGTGAATATAGCATGCCGTGACACCACCCCTTTTTCCGTTTTCTGATTTTCCCCCACATTCACCCCGACCCCCAACACGTCGCAACCGTTTACTACACTGGCGTGTCTCTTCTGTTTTCTCCATCCTCAGCCCAACCCCTCCTGGTCTTTTGCGTCTTGAGTTGCTTCGTAAGAATGAGGTGTGCTGTTGGTCTGTTTCTGCATTTAAAAGAACTTTTCATGCGATCCTTTTTGCATTATTGTTGGCGCCGTGCCTCCGCTAAACCTTCTTTCTCTCCATGACTTTTTGCCCCAGTCTATTTTCCTGACCCTCTTCGTCTCGCTTGAGTTCCCCGCACGTTCTTTCGCTTGTACCCTCCTCTTGGACCAACGCTTTCTTCTCAATTTCTGATTTTTTAGGGAATTTTCCTACGCAAGTTTCCTCTTGATCCTGCTGTGCAACTGGACTTCCCTATTAATATCGTATTATTACCCTCCTCCGGTTGTTTTTGTCAGTCTAGATGTCATTCTCTGAACCCCACCTTTTGGCCATTGTTTGAAAAGAAGGCCATCATACCCTTCTCTTCCTCCCAGCCCTTTCTGAAGTACTGCTTTTAGTCTAGAGATTTTTACAGAAATCCTTTGTCATTCTGGCCTCAGGAGTTTGCCTTTGGATCTACTATCAAGAGCAGGGCCATCATAGTTTCGTTCCTTGGTCTAGATCAGGGTTCGAGACCAGGCCCTCGAAAAAGTTCGCGGGCGCCGCGCCTGCTAATGTTTCCTTCCTGACCAAATAAGGCTGGAAATGCTGTCGTCCACCGCCTACCTTTTTTTCATTCCCACCAATTAAATTAACCCCTTGAGCTGTTCCCTTGAATTGCTCGCACCATTAATTGTCCGACTCTTTGTACTCTTCGGTTGATGAGTCAAACTTGTCGCCGTCTCCTCAAACCCTTTTCCCCCCTTACTCGAAATAAGTGGTTGTCTTGACACTCATTCCTGTTGCTTCCAAGAAATTGGCCTTCACCCAGTTTCCGATCCATATCCCTTGCGTTCCCTTTACGGTTCGTGGCTTGGACGTCGCGTTTCCATGCGGCGGGTTGCCCGAGAAGTGCCGCGACCCCTCTTTGACTTTGCCTTGTTGCTATCATTCCTCTTGTTACGCTTTTCCTCTTCTTGGGCCGCCGGGAGGATTGGTATGTTTGAATGAAGGTGTCCAGAGCTGCATTGATTACCCTCACTCAACTCCATCTCCAGTCCCTCTGTTCCGAGGCGCGCTTCTCGGAAACAGAGTATTTGGGTACCTATAATCAGTCTTACCGCCAACTTTTCCCCTTCCCCCATAATCGTTACCTTCAGTCCCCCGTGTTAATTTTTGCGTGGGTCCAGGCCCCGCCCTTCTCCTGCCGCGTGCCCACGATAGCTGATAAATTCAGATTATTTTTTCCCTCGCTTACTATCCTCCGCCCATGGCTTCCCCTTTAAGGCACCTCCCTTTTGTGGTCCCTTTTTGTTTTTTTTCTTTTCCCTTTTTGTCTCCACGCATGCCGGAGGAATGACGTTGGTTTTTTTTTTTACTTTGATGAGTTCTTCTGTTTCCATTCTTCGGTCTACTTCTGCCCTTCAGGAGTGATTTTTCCTACGCGTTTGATCCGGTTATTCCCCTTTTTATTCCATCTTTAGTTCCTCCGCCTGATGTTTTGATGCCGCATTAGCTGCCCTTCCTCTTCGGAGTTAGCGCCTGTTTCCCTGCGTTCCCCTCATTTTCTGTTTTGTTGAGCGGTGCCAGCAGACTTTCTTGGCTGGCCTTTTCTTTCGTCCTGCCTGCTTTTTCCGGTCGGCGACTGTTTGAGTCCCCCCCTTTCGCGCGCGGGAACGCTGGCCCCCCCCCTCGTCCCCCCAGGTCACCTTTTGACAACTCTTTTACATTTCCTCCTTTTTTTCTCCCTGGGCGTCCCGATTCCCCCTCATAGTTCCCCATCCCTCTGTCGTTTTTCAGTGCCACTCCCCCTTAAACTTCTCGCTTTACCGAAACATACGTGTCGAGGTACTTCTTCCCCCTCTATATTACGTAATTTTTTTAACTCTTGAGGACTCCACTTTTTTTTTTTTCGAGTTGGACCCCTATTAACCTTCCCCCCCCCCCCTTAGGAGAGATCCCCCCCATCCCGGTCTTGTCCCGAAATCGCCTTTTCCTGTGCAGATAAGCGTCTTTCTCACCCCACAACTGGAGCGGCTGACTCAATTTCCCAAGGAAGAAGACGGCCCCGAGGCCGATCAGCCGCCCGGTCGGGATATATCCCTCTGTCCCTGTTTTCGAGGACTGAAATGATATTCCTCTTAAAGGAGCGAATACTTTCCTCCTCCTGCACGAAGTACCCCTGCAAAGTGCATGAAGACCAAGAAGTCCGACACTACCGGCGGGCTGTTTGACCTCGCTTCTTTCCTCCTTCTCTTTTTTCCTCTCCTACTTTTTCCTGATTATCGTCAACGCCGTTAGGTTTCCTCCTTCGTCGTCAACTTTCCGCCTTATTGTCCCTTAGAGACATGATTCAGATCCATGAAGTGGCTTCTTTTTGGTTTTAGCTTCGTTCGTAGGCCCCATTTTCCTTCTCCCGAGTGCAAGTTACTCGGCCCATTTTTTCCTTTTTTGCGGACCTGGTGCTTTTTTTGGCGTACGGCAGAATTTCTTTTTTTTGTTTGTCTAAGGTTCTTCAAGTGTCATCCAGGAAATATGTGGATGGAGAGGGGATTGAGTAGATTACCCACAAAAGCGAGGAAATCGTAAGCAAGGGGGTCATCCAGGTTGCAAGTACTGTGTGTAAATGACCGCCTGACCCAAGTCAATGCTGACACTTATGCCCTTCGCTACCCCAGATACCGAGGGATCCCACAGATGTTCGGAGATCGAAGCACGCCCGAAAACTTGTATCCTTGCAGTGCTAAGTGATATAGGTCTTTTTCGCCCCGTGCGTTTCAGGATACATTCTCTCCGTTTTTTTTGCCCGGAGTCATAAAAGTTCCGGTCCGTGACGTATGGGGCAACTTGCCGGGGCCGTTCGTACGCCCCTCCATGGAGTCCCGGAGGCCCCAACTTACATAAGTCACCAATTCTCTTGTGTCCCCCGGCACCCCCCGTTGCCGTCCCGTAGGGCGAACCCTGTCTTCTTTGATCTTCGGATATGTTCGAGCATCGAATGTTCGAGAAGTAATAGATTCCGAACTCTCAGTTTCTTTCTCACCGCGAAGCTCACGGACAGATCCCGCCACACTACCATTCCGCCGCATAGGGCACCCTCTCAACTTAGGCCATTCTTCCTCATTTCCCCTTTGGCTACGCCCCCAGACACGTCTTCCCTGACTCCTTCCCCTTTCTTTCCACACCAGAATCACCGCTCTTGACCGACCCGGTTTGCGAAGAAAATCGTCGAATTCATCCAGCTCCCCGTCTTCGTAAATTATAAAGGTTCCTTGGATGAGGCTACTTCCCCCCGAGCCGCTCTTTACACTCCCCATTGCCGAAACTTGGCGACGTGCCCTGCCCCCTTGCGCACCTGATGATCCCGACCAGCAACTCCAGTTTCCAACCCCGGTCCCCTTTCTGCCCTTAAATATTCTCCCTTCGTAGCCGTCGGATATATAGCTGGCTTTGCACCCGCCTAAAGTCTTCATAGGGTTCAATGACTTTCTTTCCTTTTTAGCATGCAGGTAAGGGGCAGGTGCCTCTGCCTTTTTCCGCCCTAAAACGGGTCCCTGAATTTTCCCTCGATGGGCATGTTTAAAGTCTGTGTTTTTGTTTTCCCCCCTTATTATGGTACTCTCTCCCTTCACCCTTCCCTACCCCTTTATTTAGACGCCCGACCGCTTCACCTTCGAGTTTTTCCGTTTGATGTATGAGTTTCTTTACTAGAACTCCCAGCGTCTTCCTCTTCTCCGCCCTCAGAGCAGGCGTTGCCCAGGATCGCTCACTTACGACCTGCCTGGAGTCGACTCAACTGAAATCACCCGCAACAATCTTTCGCGGCGAACTTTTTCTTCGCCAGTCCGCTGCGACAATTCCCGGTCCCCCCTCCTCTAGTCACCCTCCGCGACGCCTACCTTCAAGGGATGACTCAATTTGACATACGTTTACTGGTGCCTGCTCACCTTTCCCCCGGGCCCAAACTTGCGTGGCGCAATGGAACGACCACAGTAGGCTTTTTTTTTTTCCACTTTACCCCCCTTGAGTTTGTATTTCCTGCGAAATTTTTTGCGTCGCAATACTCCTGGCGTGACCAGTCCACCCTTCTCTCCCACCAGTTTGTTTTTTTCTCACAGTCTTTTTTCCCCGCCAAACAAGCGGTACTTCTATTGAATGTTACTCAATGGATCCTGAAACTATGGTCTCGTTTGCGGTTTCTTCAGCCGGTCAGTTTGGGTTCTTGTTCCCAGAGAACCAGGAAGTTCGTTGGTCGGCCGTCCGTTTCTAGGCTTTGGCGCGATCCAATGATAGACCACCTTTGACGCAAACTGGATTTGGTGCGTCGGCTCAAGGTTTCTTCCCGCCCTCCCTAGACACCTGCTTCGTGCTTTTCCTGGCCACTTACAGTTCGGGAGCAAAGGCCTCTATGCATTGCTGCAAGTTTCTGCGGCATATGTCTTGCCTTTGCTCTCCCGTTTTTCCCTTTTCTTTTTTGTAAGGCTTTTGCCACCCAATTCGTCTGAAGGTGGCGCATTCTCTCTCTTTTTACCACCTTACCTCGGTACTTTCATGTTGACGCCCCGTCTCCTTAGCTTTTTTCGCACACCAATCCCCATGCGTATACCCTTTTGTCCCAGCATCCCCCATGCCTATAATCACTCTTCCTCCCCCCCATTAACTGCGTGCGCAGCAGACTGCTGCTGTCATCAGTCGTTTTCTTTAAAGCCAGTCTTTTTCACTTCTCTCACTTCTGGGGGTCTCAAGACGCTCCGCTTTTCATCCGCGTGACTCGTTTTCTCGTGTTCCCCCCCCGTTTTGCTCAGGGCCCGTCATCTCCCCGGAGTGCGCCGCGCGTATCTCAAGTTTACAGCCAGAGGCATCCCCTCCTATTCTTCCTCCGTCAACATCAGCTTGTATCAGCCTCACTTTACTCCTCGTCCTCAGACACCCTTTCTAAGCCTTCTGCTTTAGTGATCCGCACCCCCGTTCAGTCCGCCTCACTTTTTTCGGATTATCGCATTCTGATTCGGCACGCCCCGGTCGCACTTGCACCCCAAACCTACGGCTTGCTGCTCCGCCACTCCTGTTGGCTCCACGACTATTGTCCACTCAAGTTTTGCACTGCAGTTTTTGTGTCCCTATTTAATTTCTCCATACAGGTTACCTGGTTAGTCTTGGATTTTTTTCCTCCCCCATTGCTTCGGGACGGTCCTCCATGAGAAGTCTTGCCCTCTTGACGGATGGGATTCGACTCCAGCGGCTTGTTTACAGCAGTTGAATGATTTTGGCCTTTTACTGCACGGGAGAGCAGTTCGTCGGATTTCGCTCAAAGGCACTGATTTCACTACACGCATTACTCCAGGCCCCGCCTTTTTGTATAACCTCCTCTTGATTTTTTTCCCCAGGCCTCTACTTCTCTCTATTAATCTCCGCGCCCTTTTAAAACTGCCCCCCCTTCCTCGTGCCCCATTTTCTCACGTTTTCACGGGTTTTTCCAGTTCCAGCGAAAAGAACTTTCCCGGAAGGTAGAATTCGCCTCTCTTATGCACCTTAAGATCTTATGGATAATAGAAGCCACCCGCAATTTTCTTCCCTCATTCCTCCACTTCCACGTTTGTTTCCCTTGTGGGTGTTAGTGAAGAAGGTTGTTTTGCTATATTTCCGGAGTTTTAATTCTTCTGTTTACTTTAGATAGGGAATAACTCCGGCCTTCCGTTGCGTGGCCAGTGACTGTCATCGGGAACCTTACCTATTATGCGATTAGTGACTTAGTGAGCGCCCTTGAGCCTTTCTCTCCGCAGGTTTGTTCCTTCTTCCCTCCGAGGTCGTGTTTCCTTTCACTGGTCCCTGCGAAATTTTTTTCATCCCCCCTGTGACTGACAAGCCCCCCTGTCTTTTTTTGGTAGGTATAGACCATCCCACCTCCGTTTTCTTGCCTTCACCGTCAGCGGTCGAGCTTTAACGCCCAGAAAACTCAAGGCCCCACTTCCCAACATGCTTGAATGTCCCCTCCTTGGTATATCGTTTTTTCCCCTCCCTTTCAAGACCTTGACTCCTCCTTTCCTGACCTGCCGCGAGTTGACCCAACGAGCAGTATTTTTCCTCACTACCCCATTAAATTTTTAAGGTCTTCAACCTTCCCGGCTGAGCTTACTCTTTCTCCCACTTTTTTTTTACGGCGCGCATTTGACCCCACTTCAACCTGAATAGCATATTTTACCGGCTTATCATTTGATTGTATTATGCTCCCATGTCTGTCTCTGATATAGCTCTCGCGTTAACAGAGTACTTTTCTTAACCCTTTACTGTCATTCCCCCTCTCTGACCTCTACCCAAAGCTCTATCCCGCCCCTGTCCCTTCAAAGACGTTTACCTAGGACGGCGAATCAGCCGCTTTCTCCCCCTGATCTCTATGAAGATGCCTACGTGAAGACCCTTCTCAAGAGCCTCCCCTTCACGTCTCTCCCCCCAGTATTTCATGTCGAATCAATCAGGAGGAACACAAGGGCGCCCCCAGACCTACCTTCGGCTTCAAACTCTGATTTCTCTCCTTTCTTTCACTATTTGTGTTGGTGAGGCGTCTCTATGTCCCTCCTCCTTAGAGATCTGTCCTCCTTCTTCCTTTTCCGCCGCATTCGACTTTCCTGCATGCTAACCCCCATTTTGGGAGTCTCTTTTTCCTCTGCCTTCCTTAGAGCATTCCTCTCTTGCAAGAGGACCCTATGGCTTTTCTTTTTACTTTTTGAGAAGGTTCGGGTCGTTCGCGTCTCCGGTGTTGGACTCTTCACGCCGTTTTCGCCTTCAATATTTTTGAGCTTCATTGCTAGTTCTCTTCACCCCTTCTGCAGTTTCTGATATTCTTCATCACTTGTTAGCCATCATTGTTGAAGAGTGGGTAACACGTTAGAGCCTCAAGATGACAGTTTCTGTAAATTTTGACTGTAAGAGGTGACCTCCTCATTTCGGTTGGCCCTCCCTATTTTTTTTTAGTTGGTGGATCTACCCCCGCTCCTTTTTTCCTGTCTCTCCCCTCTACATGTGAGTCACACCCACTTTGAAGTCTCGTTTGCCGCTGGCCCTTTTCTTGACCACCGAAGGACTTAAATTAACGTCCCACACCCCTCTTTTGACCTTTGCATTTCGTTACTGTTTTTTTTCCTCGTTCCTGCCCCTGAGAACCTTACGATCCCCTTTCCCTAGACTGTCTTCATTTTAATTTCCTTTAGCTTTTTTTTTTCCTAATTAGACCAAGAACCGCCTTCTGTTGCGTTAGAACCCTTCCATCGTCTTTACACAGACTCAGCAGGGCCCCCCCCGGCAGGAGTCTCCCTGCTCCTTCCTACATGATAATGCCGAATAACCCCGACTCACTTCGGCTCCATTCCCAGAACTTTCGCTAAGACCACCTCTTTCAGTGAATTACATTGTTCTTTATTTCACATCCCCTAACTTGTCCATCCAGGCTCTTTATTCCCTCAGTTCGTGTCCCTCCCAACAATCTTTTTTTAGCCCCTGATTAGTTCTCCTACCTGTCAGTCAAATCCAGATGTGTCACACTCGTTCTAGACCATTTAGCAACTCAACCCCAGAATTCCACAACCCCTGTCAATGGAGTTGCCTTTCCCGCTCCGGTGATCGTCGGCCTTCCTTATATCGCTTCCCAACCTCCGAAGCCCTTCACGCCCATGTGCCCGCTAAGCCCATGTGGCCCATTCTTCATTTTCGGGCGGTGTCTGAAATGCATCCCTAACACGGGTATACTTTCCCGAGGAGGTTTCCTTGGTCCGCCTTGGCTGTAACTTCGTGCTGCATCGTCGTCCTCCTCGTCCCTCTATAATAGTCTGTATCGCGTTTAAAGTTTTGCCTTGATGTTGTTACCTCGGGTTCATCTGTAAAGAAGCTTGTCTCATCAGCCATAAATGAAACAGTTCTTCTGCCCCACCCCTTCTTTTGACCCAGTCAAAAGAGCTGTAGCGACTTGCGCACACCCTCCCTACAGAGCCTCGTTTCGGCACTTTTGCCTCCTCCGCTACGTCGCACCGCCGAAGTCCCAATTGCCCGCTCCGAAGTGAGGAATGAACTCTTTGTTGCTGGCCCTGCTCCCTTTCCCACAAGGTTGCCCCCATGGAATTGCGTGCCACACCTTAGTGCTTGTACCCCCTCTGTGGTATTGCCTTCTGACCGCTTGCGATTGAACCCTCCCTGCATCAGTCCGTCCCAAGGAGCGAAAATACCCTTTCGTTTCTCACTCCAAGTAACTTTATAAAATTTAATGGCAGTTCCGGTTGAGGGTGGGGGGAAAATGTCTCTAACAATGGTTTCTTTCCGACAAACGCCGACCTCTAGTCCTTCCTTGGTGAGTCTGCATGTTTAAAAAGTTCAAGTAAGATTAGTTAACGCTCACACCTTGCGATATTCTTTGGCTCCGGACCTATCTGAGGACACATGCTTACACCCCTTTGTGGAATTTCCCTTCCGCGTAGCTTCCATACGAACCGCAGCATGGCGTTCGATTTAAAGCGGAGTGTACGTTGTTAACCAGCTACTGTCCTTTCCTCGTCGCGAAGGTTTCTTGAATGTCCGTTTTGCACCTGTCGTCTCCCTGTCATTTTTCACCACCCCTGGTTCTGCCTGATCCTCTTATTTGATCTTGTTTTTGTTCCTCTCTTCTAATTTTCCCCCTCCAGCCTGATTTTGGGGTTGAGATTTATTATTTTCCCTGCCCCCCCTCCCTGTACGCCGTTCAGTTGGTATCATCCCCCCTCCACAAGGGGGTGCAACTTTGCCCTCCCCTGCACGACCTTCTGCCAGACACTGAAGCCGTATTCCCCGCCACGCTCTTGCCAAAGTACGTATAGTAATGTGCTCGCATCGGGCCTCTATGTTTCCGCACGAGCAGCCTCCATCCGGTTGTGTCCGTATTGAGCTGTCCTTCTCCAGTCCTCTTTCCTTCCCCTGCAACTTTTTCGTCCGACGCGACACGGCCTTCTTTTACCCCTGTGTCAATAAAGAACTAACCCCTTCACCTCTTCGAAGAAATTTTTTTCGTACACCGCCGTCCCTTTTTGTCTCTCCATCTCATCTCCCGTCCTTTCCCCCCTCTTCCGCCGACCTTTTTTGCGTTGTCAGTGACTCCACGTCCCCCGTGTTCCTTCGCTTTTCCGGTTACTCTCGACGTGCTTTATCGGTTTGGAAAACTCAGGTCGAAGGCATCCAACCTCCCCGTTGCGGGATGGCCTCCCTAATGTTGGCGGACCCTCCTCTCCATTTTTAGCCCCCCCCGTGACCATTTTTCGACGCCGCCTATTTCCTTTGCAGAAGTTTTCTTTTTTTTTCGTCTGCCGGTCTCACGGGAGGCGTTAGAAGAATTTTCCCCCGCTTTCCCCAGATTTTTTCGCTGTTTTTGTCCAGCCCCCTTTTGTGTCGTTTCCGCAGTCAATTTGGCCCGCCTGCCTGGCTCGCCTGTCGTCGTATCTCGGGCCAGCGCTGTTGCCCTATGACCGAGCAGTTTCCCCCCACCCCCCTTGCCCCCTCGCCCATTTTTCCCCTCTCGTCGCCTTTTCGATATTGGAAACTGCATTTTACTTTCTCGATTATCTTCCAGCAAGATTCCCCTTCCCTCTCTGAAATGCAGCCTTGTTCCCGTTGCGGGCAGCTCTCCTTCCCTTCCCTGCCTAGTCACGGTCCTCCAGCTTAGCCCTCCCATCTTTCTTTGCCACCTCATTATGCGAGCAATTTCAGTTTTGCCGCATTTTTCGTTGTGGGGCCTTGGCTTTTTCTTTCTGGGATCCGTGCAGTTGTGTATGCGGTCGGCGTTTCTTGGCGTTATTTCGTGACTGTCCTCTTGGTCCTATCCGCATCCTGACGTTCGAGTCAGTCGGGCGTCAGTCTGGGTCTCTCGCCTCTTTCTAGGTTGGATTCTTTTTCTTTTTCTTGCTCCTCGGTCTTCTGTGTGCTTTTCCGCAGGAGCTTGAGCTGAGTCACGTTTCTGTATCCCGAAATGGTCCAATGCGGAAATCCTCCCCTCTTTTCGTGGTCAGTGTTTTTTATTGTCAGGTTTTCTTTGCCCTTCTTGACTGCGAGGTGGCCAGACTTGGCTTTTTCGCTGATTCTCCTCTTTCTCCCCGACCCTTTTCCACAACCCTTCCGTGAAGGTGACACATCCTTTTGCATTTCCCTTTTCATGCGTGGACTGGGGCATGACCCTCACTTTTCCCCTCAATTGTCCCACACGCTCTTTCCCTGCGCCTTTTGCCACTCTTCCCGCGTTTCCCCCCCACGGCAGTCCCCTAAGCAATCGGGTGTCCTCGTCCCAGCATCCTTGCTTTCACGACCTCATTCCTCAAAGGTTAATCCCCTTGCGGGTCTCTGCCTTTGACCCCCACATATTTAAACTTCTCGTTGTTCGCCCCTCTCGATATTCCCCCCCCGGGGTCACCGGACCTCACAATTTCTACCCCTGTTTCTTCTCTCACACCGACTTGCCTTCGCCCCCCGAAGCCCCCAGTCTACCCGTTCAACGTGTATCCGAAACGCCTCCCCCTACGGAACAACGTAAGTTCATCCACTAGTCCTCTTATAGTTTTGATTCTTTGACAAACTTGATCTATGCCGTTGCCCTGGCTAATTCAGTCCTCTACCTAGCCTTCTCCGAGAAGCAATACTATTTCCCTTATTCATACTTCCGAGCCCAAACTTACTCTCGTCACTCCAAGCCCCCATACTGACTGGATGCACCTCT
>Ga0179593_1364326_pt1 | contig 13317 bp, 15 predicted proteins | sample CZODoug2_1_08_16_FD_185931 | JGI IMG/M metagenome (GOLD analysis project Ga0179593, IMG submission 185931) | Vadose zone soil fungal communities from Angelo Coast Range Reserve, California, USA - CZODoug2_1_08_16fungal (PacBio error correction) | ecosystem: Environmental > Terrestrial > Soil >... | reverse complement strand
CGTGCCAGAGTTGCCTGCCGGGCGGAAGGGATGCGATTCACCTTTTTCAGGTTTCACGGAGGAGACCGCAAATGGCCATTGATGTAGTTTTTACACGGTGATGACCGCGTGTCACCTGAGTATCACAGAGATGCTCAGAGAGTGCCGGGGCCCGTGGGCTGTGCCCGCTGCGGGAGGGATGAAGGCCAAGGGCAACGGTGGACGAGGGCCGAGGTCGGAAGCTTGCAGCCCAGCACCAGTGCTCCCGGGCGCCGATTGCCTCAGCCCGGCGGGTAAGGCGATGCTTTCTGGGGGGCCCGGTAGACCGGATCGACGGACTTAACATCGGTTTAATTGTTCGCCTTGGAGGGTGACGAGCTCGGGGCGACCGTCGTAGCTGCCATGACTGGCGTACTGTGGGAGCTAGGCGCCGCCCAGTAGTGTCATGGTCATTGCGTGCTGAGCAGTATCAATCGCGCGAGCCATGGACTGTGCAAAGCTAGTCGGTCGATCGTGGCCCGATCGCACTCGCCCTCAGGTCCGATGGGCAGGTTTCTTTGGTACGCAGATTTTACGAAGGCTGAAGCAGGTTCCGCGTGGGGCAGAATACGGACCGCCTAGAGTGGTACCGAGCGCTAGTCACGGATAAACAGCTCATTTAACGTATGACTGCCGTACCTACACCGATGAAGGACCAGAGGTGGCAGCAAGGAAGCGGTCAGCAAGCTCCGGGGTCCAGCCGTCCGTCGCCGGGATATGACACGGGCATGTGTCGTGGATGGACCATGGACGACCGGGCGGAACAGAATGAAAAATATGACCTAAACAATAGGTGTGTAATTTAATACTGAATGTGAAAGAAAAAGTTATGGCGGAGAGAGGGGAAGGGGTTGTGATAAGGCGGGTTTGGGGAAAGTGAAGTGGGGTGTGATAAGTCTTCGAGCTATGGGTTGCTATAGACGTGGTCTTTCGTGTTCTGTAGTGTGTATGATTTTAGTGCAATTTAGGTTGCGATTGGGGTGTGGTTGTGTTCATGCGATGTGATGTGTTGGCAAGGGGTGAGAGAATGTGGAGTGTCTTTCGTGGGTTGCGGTGGTGAATCAGTAGCCTGAAGGGTGGGGATCGTGCCAGTGTAGCTTGTTTGTGGTTGCTAGTTTTTGGGGTTTTGGGTGGTGTGTACGCGTGTGGGGGGAATTTTTAGAGAGAGGGTTGGGGGGTGGCTGGCAGTTATTAGCGGTGTTGGTCTTTTATGTTGACTTGAGTGGCGGCTCGAGGACCCGGTCCATACGGCGTGGGCAAGGTCAGGGGGCCGGGCCCGGATGTCCACATCACCAGAAATCAGGGGAGCGCAGGTGACGGCCTGCAAGATAGTATGGGCCGCTCAATACACCGCACCAAACAAAGTGAGGATGGGGTGAGCCACGTGGTCGCCTCCGGAGGGCATGATCTGGGAGTCAGATTCGTCAAAACGCGATGCAAAGTATAGCGCCCCTGCCAGTGTTTGCGCCCGGGGAGATCCTGCGGTCGAACACAATGGAACGGGGGCACCCAGGTGAGACGATGGTGGAATGGGTGATACCAGAGAACGTCGAAGTCTCGTAGAGATAAAACGCAGACGTTCTCCAGGTGTACACACAATGAGTTTGGAGGTCTTAACCCGGAGGCGCAGTCCACGTACCATAATAGGCGGGCGTGAAATGTTGGTCATTAGGAGCCGGGTTTCTTCGGCACGCGGACAGGGAAACGGTTGCACACCGCTGGGGGACGCGGTCTAATCGGCGGGGAACTTAAGCATAGTAGGTGTTTATTGACCGAGCATGTCGCCCGCGTGGGGGATTTGTGGACGTGAGTTACTGTGTAGAATTCTGGTGGGGAAGGCGCCTCTTACTGTTCATTGTTAGAAGTATGGGATAAGTTCTTCTTGGAGGAGGGTAGTGTTCCTTAAAGTACGCCACCGCGCGCAACTTGTTGGTTATTTTGTAACGAGATGTAAACCCCCGAGCTGCCCCGGCGAAACCGCATATTCCTGGGGCAAGCGCAGCAGAAGGGCTCCGGGGGACGATTCAGGCCACAGGGGTCCGGATGGAGCTTGTGTAACTAAGGGGTTCTTCCAGGGGCGCGAGAGATTGTCGCAGGGGATGCAACCGCTGGAACATGGCCGGGGGGGACGGGAACAGGTGAACAGGATGATTGCCCACCTTGCGTCAGCCCCGGTTGACCCAGGTTCATCTTCCAAGGGGGTCAGACATTGGGCGAGGGGCTGGAATTCCGGTGTACGGTTCTTGGGGATTTGCAGATTATTCAGGGACGGTGGGGGGCAACTGGATTTAACACGGCACGGGGGTTTAAGGCTCGATTATCTGGCGTGTCCCCTTAGTTGGGCTTGGCGTGCCGTTCGCCTTCATTCGGCCAGGGCGGAGACGGACTTGGATCACGCGCATCTTGCTGAAACCCCGTCTGCGATAGGGGGAGAACTATGCGAGGGTGGGGGACTTCGGTCGCGCGTGCTGGCCAGGGCAGCAAGGTCAACTGGAAGGTTTTTTACCACGTTCGATTCGGTCGAGACCCAAGGGACTGATAGATTGCCTCAAATAGGAGTTAGGATGGCCGTGACATCTTGGCCAGCCGTTGTAAACCTAACTATGGGTCTTAGCATGCGGCACCGGCAGGGCCAGGCTAAAACCCTGAGGGCCGGCGTGGTATTCCCCCATGTTTCAAGTATTCACCGCCTCAGCGCTGGCCGACGCAGGGCACGTGAGCAGCCGCTTGACCCCCGCCGGGCGGGCACCGTACCCGTGGGCCGACATTGGTCGTCCGCGATACGAAGGCGATCAGTGGGATGCCCCCACAGGTAACCATAAGGCCCGAAGGCAATAATACCGCCAGTCGCCCAGGGCTTACTGCCAGACTCTGCCGCCAGATGTTGGACTCCGCAAACCGGCCCGGAAACAGCCGGTATGGTCGAGACTCCGTGGCCCGAGTGCCCAAAGGTCGATGCCCGGTACAGGCCTGGATCATGCAAATGCCTAGGTCTGCCAGGTTTCCACCGGTGAAGTGTCGTGAAATCAGCCTGGTCTGGCTCATGACTTCGGCCAGCTGGGCTGCGCGTGGATGGTTTGCGGGGTCTTGCGTTGTTCTTCCGTGGAGACTTAACGGTACTGCTTGTCATAATCCGCTGAGCGGCCTCTGGGAACAAACTGGGGACGATTTATATTGGGGTCGTGGTGGCTAGTCAGTCGGGGCTCGGCCCGTGAGCCGCTTGGGGCCCACGTTATTTTGATCGGCACGACCACCTCGGGCCCGCGAGGGATCTTGGAGACATTCTGGGCGACCAGCGGGGCTGATGTCACGTCACGGTGAGGTCGATGGACCCTGGGGAAGGCTGCGAGCCCAGGATGGACGGCGATGTTGTTGCCGATTTGAAGCTGATCAGGGGTCCGGTCCGCACCAGGACGATATGAAGGGCTTGCGGCCAACTGACGGTCCGGCCCGTGGTCGAGAGGCGGGCAAGTCGTCGTCTTGGTATATTAGTGTGGTAGAGAAGAGTCAGGGGGTGATGGGCAAGGTGAATGGGTTTGGATGTTCGTGTTTTTCGAATGGTGGTGATTCCCACTTTAACACTCGCAAGTCGACCTGTTTTTGTTTGGGTTGTGGAATATATAGTAGTGGAGAGTGGGGTGCGAGGGAGTATGTCCTGAGCTGAGGTCTTTAAACACAGGTAGAGTGTAATTGGGGATGTGTCGCGCGACTGTTCATTGCGGGATAGCGGGGTATTCCCTGTTTCGGCTAGTTGCGTCGGATGTACATTTCTGTGTGTAGTTGAGGGGGATGGCTAAGTTATCGTGACTGTTCTTGTTAATTATTAGAGATTATTCTATTTGTCATGTTCTGCGTCGTTTATGAAACGTTGTCTTGTGGGGACAGTGTCCGGCCTGCCGCTGCACTTGCTCTGCGGGGACAACAACGCTTGCCGGTGATGATGCGCGGCGGACGAGGGAGTACACGGGCGGGCTGCTTGGCGGTGAGGAGAAAGGAGATTCGCGGCGCGGGGTACGGGCCCACGGCAAATGGCCAGCAATATTTCCGTACATGCCGCAGCAGGGTTGGCTGCGGGAATTCGGTACGATCCACCCGGAGGGCTCCCGGTTGCACCCCGCAGGGAAATCACAGCGGTAGCGCCGATGGGAGACAAGGCTAGGGACTAGATTCGGGCCATCAACCGTAGACGGACTATCGGGACCCCCACCGTAGAATGAGATTACGGAGAGCGTATAATGCCCGACACATCCACGGTCCGGGCTTGCGGGCCTGACAGCCAGCGACGCAAGAGTTTCCCGGTAAACGAACCAGGGGGGTAATATCGCAGGGGACCGCACGCCAAACCGGGGCAGGTAAAGTTGACCGCATGGAGTGGAACAAAAGCTTTTGACCGTTCGTGGTGCCTGACGTGCGGCATGCTGCATCGTGGGGGTGTATTAGGCACCTAATTGATGTTTATACGATTGAGAAGAGCTGGGGGAAGCAGTTATTGGGATGTTATTGGCCACGTTGGCCCTTGGGCCAGGTGTGCGCCAATACGGCCGGAGGGGAGAATACATGTCTGATCACGTGAACGGAAAAAGACCAGCCTTTAACATTTACAGCTCGCGGGCTAGGCTGGCGTGGCGTGATACAGTGGTAGTAGACTGGCATCCTGGCGGAGATGTCGCCGCTTTTTACCAACAAGTGTGTACGTAGTGTAACTTGTCTTGAGTAATGCGACGCTGGGTAATTTCAAATCTGTCGGCCGTGCCCAGGGCCCGAAGCTAAGCCGTTCATTTGGGGAATCAGTGCGGCGCTGAGCCGGTCTCGAATTTACGGCGTGAGTTGAAGATTAATGGATGCTGGCCGGCATGCCCGCAGGGGGCTGATAGAACAGGGCACGGTGATTTGGACACGTGTTCAGCGGGGGCCTTGGTTGCCCCAGCCAGTTTCAGTGCGGTGTGAATCAAGAAGTACACATCGGTCGGGGCGGTTCGGGTATCACTGGACCGCGTGTCGATGTACAGGTTTAGCGATGATAGGGGACGTTCAGGTTTGCCAAGCAATTGGAAACTCGCCTCGATACTGGGCACGGAGGGCTAAAGGGAGCAGTGGGTCGTGCAACTAACCGGACGCGTTACGACAGACAGATGGACGCTTGCCTGCTGTGATTAGAGGGGTGGACGTCCTGGCGGTCGTCGAGGAGGGGGTAAGCAGTGTGTGCAAAGGCGACGTGTATAGCTAGCGGGGCCGGTAGTGTGTAGGGGTGGGTGGATGGGGGCGGGTGGGGGGGAGGAGTGAGGGGAGACGGGAGGGGGGGCAGACGAGGAGGAGGGAAGGGGTGTGAGGGGGAGATAGTTGGAGGATGGAGTTAGAAGAAGGATGGGGGGGGGTAAGGATGGTTTACTCGTTTTCGCAAGCGCTCTGTATGTCCGTTGGGGAGATGTAAGTAATCCTTTTAAGGTCGCCGGAAGCCGAGAGATGAATTTAGGTTGGTAGGTTTATCAATGATTAGCGTATATGTAGTGAGGCGCGGGGGGCCATTATGCCGTGTGATGCTGAGAAGGGGTAGACGCATCCGCTTTATAGAGCGGAGGACGGCGAGGTTGGGAAGGCATGTCTGTCTTTTTGAGATCAAGTTTCATATCAATTTGTGGGGTGTTATAGCGGATAGGTGAGGGGTGAGTTATTTGGGTGTGTTAGACGTGTCGGGTATGCGTAATTGGAGCGTAATGGTAACTACGTGGTGTGTAGTGAGATGAGAAGTTAGACAGGGATACTGGGGAAGCAGGATCGTAACAGGGTAGCCGAAGACGGTACAAATAGGCTGGAATAACTACGAGTGGGAGAGTGAAACTTGTTTGGACGGGCAGTTTGGCAGGAATGAGAATTAGGGTAGGGGATGGAAGGGAGTACGTGGGGCATGGGGGTGATGCGGGATGGCGTAGAGGTGTTAGTGTGGGGTGGATGAACGACTTCTGGGGAGAGAGGAGCAGGAGAGGGGGCAGGGGGGGGAGATGGGTTGTGGGAGGGCAGTGAGGGGGAACGGTGGAGTTAGAATTGATGGGGGGGTCGGGGCGGGGAGGGAAGAGGGGGAGGTTGGGGTGGAGGTGTTGGGAGGGCATGGGGCTAGACGGACGCCCTACGGTAGGATCAGCGAGTGAGCTAAGTTGAAGTCATAGCATTACAATCTATTGGTTAATTTCTTGAATCAGATATCGAGTTTGAGGAACTGGTAAGGAGAGTCTTTGGGGGGTTTCGGTTTAATAGTGATGAAGGGTTGAGTTGCGGATATCTAGCACGGGGTGCCTGACGAGAGGGGGGGAAATAATATGATGCGGTGGGAGTGGCTGGCGGGGACGAATGTTGGTGGTGAGTTGGTGGGGAAGTGTTTGCGGAGGGGGGCAACCGGTGGATAGTGGTGGGTTGATAGAGAGGGGGACGTAAGGTATTGTCTAGTGGAATGGTGGCAGTGGGATGGGGCAGCGTCGGTAGGCTAGGAGTAGCGGGGCGAGGGGAGTGCAAGTATGTAAAGAGCTAAGACAGGACGGACGGGTACGTCCGAAATAGGGGTTAGAGGGAGGTAATTAGCTGTCGCTTAATTGTGATCTTTTGTACCTAGTTTTGGAAAGCTGGGTGTTGGGTTGTTGGTGGGATAGGTTCAGGCATTTTGTTGGATTGGAGGTACCGGGTCGGGTGCACTGACCAACGCTGGAGGGGCGCTCGTGCCGTTACTATTACGGGCGATTCCGGTAGTGCTTGGTACGCGTACAAATGCGAACCAAAGCTGGACATCGCGAATACCATGGTCGGTATTTTTGTGATAATACGCACGGTCCGGTGTACCAACGATAGGAAACGCGTGGTGAACATTCTGGATCCAGCACGGGCCGATGGAGCGGATGGGCAGGGCCATTGCCTCCTTGCAGCACCCAGCTGGTACACGTGGCCGCTCAAAGATGCTCTATGAGGAGGCGGGGGATGAAGAAAAGAGGAAGAGGGAGAGGTGAGGATAGGAGTCGTGAAAGGGGGAGGGGGATGGGGGAGAGGTGTGGGAGAAGAGGCGAAACAGCGGGGGTCTGGAGAGGACAGAGAGAGGAAGTGGGAGAGGGAGGGATGAAGCATTTCTTTATCGCGGAGGGTGACTGTAGTTTACGCCTGAGTCAGTTCTCTTCCGGGAGGAGTAGTACTATGACAGGTCCGGGTATCGGTGTGTATGTAACCCACATGCGAGTATTATCGGGCTTCCTGCCTCTGCAGGGGTACGGGACGGGGGCTAGTTTATTGTACCTGCGTACTTTGTGATACAGCGGTTTAAACCCGTGCCTTGGAGTGGCAGGTGGCCTTTTCCGGACAATTTCCGCAAGCTTTTTGTTATGTTCAGGGCGCACACTAGTGCAAACTTGACAGACTGGAGTGTCGAATAAAATCAGCGCTGGAGTAGGCGGTGGACAGGAGGCGTCCTGTGTTTATTGATAACTTCGCCGGGGGCAGATGCCGGCGCCGAATATTCCAGGGCATGCGTTCGCGAAGCGGGGGTGTATTGCACGCGACTCCGGCGATACTCGTCCCATGTGGACGGTCGTCGGTGCGGCTGGCCAGATGGTAAGGGGTTTCCTTCTGGATCCCTGAGAGGGGATTGAGATTGGCGGGTAAGTTGAGTGTGGTTTATGGGGGCTAAAAGCCCGTCTGGTGCGTGGTGCGTTTTGGGTTTACCCCACGGGATATGATGGAGGAGTGGGGTTGAGGTGCGGTTACGGGATGAGCGATTTTTAAGGACTTTCTTACTGCTGGTGCCGGTAAATTTACAGTATTCGACAAGCCGAATTCAACTGGTGGGCAAATGCCACAAGCTATCGAGCATCAAGCGTGGTACTAATTAATATGGGTGGAGGCGGCTTGGTCCGTGCAGACGATAAAATAAAATATAGGGATCGGTGTTGCAACTGGAATACGATAATAGGACCGGTAGATTTGCGGGTGTAAAGAAGTAAACTAATATAGCTTGTGCAATATACCAGGGGGGTTAGTGGACGCTTGATAATGTCAAAGGGCCTCGATACGGCCAAAGAGTGTTAGCGGCAAGAAAAAAGAGCTGCAAAGTAATGTAATTGCCCCGGGTGTTTGAAGAGCGGGTGCGTGGTTATTCCGGGTATGAGGGTTATACATATGTTACACAGTATGGAAAGAGGATGTATGATAGGGTCGGAACAGATTGAGAATGACCGACATTAAATTTAGGTGGGGATACGTGAAAGTTGAGGGTGCAGAATTTACTGGTGTAGAGATGAGTAAATTTGGCGGGCAGTGGTGGGTTAGAACGCGTAGTGATGAATAGACACGAAATGGGGAAGTGGATCGCGGATAAATCTGATATTAGAAGGCAATAACGTAGGTGAGGAGAGGGGTCATTAAGATCTAGGTAGCCTCGGGAAGGGCGAACTATGCAATAGAGGTGGAATCAATTTGTAGAATTTAGCCGATTATAGGTTACAAAGGGTATGTTAAGAGGATTTCAGCATGATAGAGGTAGGTGCTCTGACTGTATGGTGAGGGGGGGACCAAGAGGGGTGGTGTGAGGTGAGAGGGGCGAGTGGGAGTAGAGGTGCCGTTAGGTGGAGTATGGGGATTTCGGTGCCGTTTGGTCCGATAATGGGGGGGCGTTGGGAGGTGCGGTCTATTCCCTTTGGGTGAGGGGTTGGAAATTTTTCATCTTCTCAACCTGGCGTGCTCAGAGGCAACGTTGGTTTCAGGCGCAACCCCCCGGCACTGGGTGTCGGGCATTTTTACGTAGCCGATCTTCATGAAAGCGGTGGGCGATCCGGTTCCCGGTGGTGCCGAGTACTAGGACTTGTTCCCCACGCGGGCCGGCGGTGATTCTTGCCGGGGTGACGGGGAGGCGGTGTGGAGAGGCGGGACACAAGTAAAACAAAACCCACACAACCAAAAAACCCCCCAGACGGAGTAAAGTCATGCAGGACAACGCCCTGCTTGCCAGCAGGTAAGTCATAGGAGTGTTTAAGTTTAATCTGGATTATTGTGGATTTTTGCACAGTGGACCCGTACCCCTGTCGACGCGGGATCTTCGTTTCCTCCCACCGCCAAGAAAAGCAGCAGCACCGGTTGTTGATCTCTCGGTCGCGACTGCGCAGTGCATTGACTATACTCGCAGCAGTAATTGGTCCCGCCGTAGTGAGCACAGGCGGCGGAGGGAAGGTTGTTGAGCGTAGGCGATTTATTGTGGGGCGTTGTTGAGATATGATATTTGAAAAAGGTGCTATCAGGGCGGTTGGATGTGGAATGAGCTAGTGCAGGGAGATGTACGAGTTGCCAAATTGAATAGACGGTTATGTATTTAGTTGTCTTAGGCCACAAGCCAGTTTCGTTACTAGTATGTGGTGCGTGCACCGGAGATTAGCCCATACGACAAGCAGGGCTCCCGGTGAACCAGAGCAGTATCAAATGCAGTTGGCGTACAGAAAGCACTGCGAGTCGTGGCCGCGAGGGCGGGCTGCGGGTGGTTGATACACGGAAATTATGAGCATGTGCTTAATAGGGCACATAGGAAAGCGAGAACTCAGAAATATCAGGGAGCCTTTGCAGAGCGGCTTTCAGGCTCCAGGCTCCCTAGGAGATCAGGCGAGAGCCTTGCACATGACCGGGGACAGCATTGCCCGCATGGGGTATTGCAAAATAGTAAGGTCTCCAAGGATCCATGCGGCGGATAAGGTGTGGTGGAGGCGATTTTCAATAAACCGTGGTGACGCCAGAGCAGGGAATACCAGGGGCGGCAGCGCTGACGGCCAAACAGACCTAGGAAACATCGTTTCCGTTTTGTGTTACAGCGGCGCGCAGTGGTTCGTGGGATGGCCGGGGCCGGGGGGCCGCGGACGCAAGCCAGAAGGAAGTCACCGCTGCCCATAATAGATTAGGGCCAATGGGCTAACTCATATACGGTGGGGTGGAGCGGTCTGGACAAGTAATAGAGGTAGTGCGGTCATAATGGTAGGGGACTGCTCTGTGGCTAGGATGGCTTGTGGATATAAGAGATGCAGGCCAGGCCATGGGGGAGGGGGGGGGGTGCGTTATGAGTATGGGGAGTGTTCGCCCGGCTAAGAAGCTGAATAATGAGCGGGAGAGCGGGGGGTGGAATGTGTTTAGGGAGTAGGACGACGTGGGTAGGGCAAGTGGGAGTGGTAGGCGTTTTTTATAATGGATCGTTGAAGGTGCATTTTATACTACTTCTTATAGGTGCATTGGGTCGTGAAGACCAGCATGGCCTGGCGATCCGGCGACAGGTGTCGGTGATCGCGATAACGAAGCCGGTAGAGCCGGGAGCCGTTGGCTGCCTTGCATCCAGGCGGTGGCCTAACCCTGGCCTGGGACACTACGGTTCAAATTCGGACCAGCCGGGCTTGGGCAGGTGCACGGCGGAGTCCAGTGGGGCGGAATATGGTTGTCTAGCAACAGGCTGGGGGATGGGCGCGGTATTGCGGCGGGTGGTCGATCCGGGGATGCTGCGCGCCTCGATCCGCTGGGAAGGGACCACAGTTGCGGTCCCCACATAAGGGTAGGGGGAGCACGGGACGCCGCGGCGGGGTCAGACCGCGCGGCGGCTATAGCGTGGCAGGAACGCGCTGGGCAGCTGCGCGGTTGGGCGGCAGTATTGAGTGGGGGAGTTGGGCGGGGGGGGGGGTGGGTGAGGTTCGGGGACCGAGATCGCATTGTTAGTGAACATAAAGTAATTTATTAGATGTAATGTGTGGTCCCATAGTATACGGGGGGAAAATCAAGAGCGGCCGATAGGCTTGAGGTGGACGGAGTGGGGGGACGGTGGGACACGGGGAGGTGGATGGTACGGAGGAAGAGCGTACGATACGCAAGATGGGTGGTGTGCATTGAGGGGTTAGGTGTGGGGAGAGGTGATAGGGGGCTAAGGGTGTGGTGGGGAGGGGGGGAGGGGGGTGAAATGTGATGAACTTTGACAAGTTAATATGCTACGGAGGCATCGATCAGTGGTGTTGCATGGTCGGAGTCACATCGACGGGGCAGAAACGTCGAAATGGCTGCCTGGGGCCGACAGCAGCTGACGCCCTTCCGTAAGAGTACCCTTGCAAGGGTATCCCTTCGTGGGCAGGGAGAAGTGCGGAGTCAGAGATGGGGGGAGAGGTCAGGATGTAAGGGCATTGGTCTAGGGATGGAGCGAACAATAGGGTTTCAGGGGGGCGAGGTGTAAGACGGGATAGAAAGGCAGGCCGGTTAACTGAGAGAGGGAGAGACAGGTGTGGTTTGGTATCGCAGTGTTGATCTGCGACTCGTAGAACGGGGGGGTCGAAAGAGGGAGGTGAAAGGGCGAGGGATTTCTCGCGGGAGTTGTTCGATTTGAGTTTTACTGCGTTGGTGCTATTTACCACCCTTCTGGTTTTTTGGTTCTCGTCTGCTGATCCAGACATAAGATTCTAGAACGGCGGCCAAGCCCACATGGAAAAAGCTCACGCGGATATAAAGAAGCCAACAACCGTGGGTCCCGGGGATCGCTCCCCACCGTCATGATTGAAAACCAGTCACGGAAGTAAGCCGGCATACAACCGGGGAAATCGCAGGTCTGCAGGTTTACCCCTTGGGGGACAGATTGATCAGTGGGTAACCCGGGGAGAGTGTAAAGCAGGGGGGCAATCAATCGGCCTGCTGTTTCCGGGCCGGTTGAGGCCGAGGTTGTTTCCCGGCATCGTGGCTCATGGGAAGACATGTCCAAAAGTTAATGAAGGGGCCGGACGATAGTTGCGGGGTTTCGTCGGCGGTTCCCCAGGATGGCAGGCGCCATACGGTCCGTGGGGGCGGGCCGTGAGTACGCACACAGCACACAAAGAGCCTCCGCGGGCACGAGGCAGGCTGGGTGATAGACGGATGGATGAAGGGCTGCCGCCTGTGTGACGCGGGGCCGGAGGCTTGTTTTGCGTTCGCAGGCCGAGAATAGGGCCGAAAAGCAGCAGCAGGCCCGCGCGTTTGTGATGCGTGCTGCCGATCCGGAAGTGGTTTTCCAACAATGTGGGCCCGGGAGAAGGCGGAAGGCGTTTTCGGAAAAGCGAGCGAAGAGTGGGCCAGTCCCCTGGGTGCCCCGCTCCCAATGTTTGGTCACGCGTGGGTGCTCTCGGGGGGAGGGGATGCAGGGTGGGCGTCCGCTGGAGGATGCGGTGGGACGAGCGATTGCTATTTGACTCCGGACAGGGACCGCCACCTGTGATGAACCGACCCAGACTCCACAGTTTTATGTGTGCGTAGGTTGGGCCTCGGCATAATGCTTGAGGCCGGCATGCGCCCACGGATTACTGGGGGGACAAAGTTGTGGATGTGGCACGGGGCTGCGCTTGGCTTGCCCACGGGACGGGATGACGGCTTAGCGTGGGCTCGCACACCCCGGCCGGGCATGGCCGCCGGGCGGCGCAATGGTCATCCAAAGCACATGGCCTACCGGTTCGATTTCCGGACCGGAAGTGGGGCAGGAAGACTCGGGCGGGGCGGCACAGGGGACTGGGGCTTCCAATGGGGCGGATCCGTGGAGGGAAGCAAAGGCGCACACCTGTGGTTATCGGTAGCGCCGCAAGATGCTGAGGGTGTTAACCCTAGGTGCTTCGTGTAGGCCAAAACCGCGCGTGGGTATGTGCTAGCCTAGGCTTTCTACATGGCGACATAAGGAACCTGCCCATAGGCGAGGCGGTAGGTGGTCAGGAGATCCGCCAACAAGGGAACGACCGACGAAGGCTGGCCGTGGGCCAGGGGCGCTGCGAGAGATGGGTTGCCGGAGGCAAACGGATTTACTGAGCCATGACGCCTGGGCGGCCGCTATCTCCCCGGGGCTGGCCAGTTGATGTGACAGGCTGGCACGGCTTTAAGACGTCGCCCGAGGGCTACGGCCTAACAGCGGCGAAAAGACATGGGGGAACCGATGTTCAGGCCGCAGATAGGGCCGGTGCCCCTTAAGCATTTCCGGCCTGTGCTAATTATTTGCCCGCGGGGGCTGGACAGAAGGCAGCACGGGTAGAAATCAATTATACCTCGAGTTTGTTAACGTCTTTCCTGAAATTCACTGGCTGCAGGACGTAATGCTCGAGGGCCCCTCGCCACGTGACTTGGGCTGTTCATTTTTCCGGCCCGCACGGGCTAAGCACTAAACGGGTCGGTCTACGCTCTTGGAACTCTCGTGTTAGAGGTGCCGCGGCTGGCGCGTCACACTGGGGGGGGGGGGGACTGTTTTGAGGTATACCCTGTGGTAACCTGATGATCGATGGCCCTTCGCCCCGGCAGGAAATCGGTAAG
>Ga0179593_1661869_pt1 | contig 13318 bp, 19 predicted proteins | sample CZODoug2_1_08_16_FD_185931 | JGI IMG/M metagenome (GOLD analysis project Ga0179593, IMG submission 185931) | Vadose zone soil fungal communities from Angelo Coast Range Reserve, California, USA - CZODoug2_1_08_16fungal (PacBio error correction) | ecosystem: Environmental > Terrestrial > Soil >... | reverse complement strand
TTTTCGACGCAATTTCCGGCCGCGCCCCGGCCTCGACTGAGATGGACCCCACCCCACAACCGCGACTTGAACTGGCGACACGCCGGTATGCCCCGGCACCGCTCCCCTAAAAACCTGGCTGAGATCGGCGGCTCATTCCACAACACTGCCCATTATTCGTGAGTCGTTTCCTATAGTGTTTTATTTTTTTTCATTGTGATTGTGTTGTCCCTTAGACGTGTAATTAGGCCTGTGACGATGTGCGTAGGGCGTCGTGCAGTTGTATGTTGTTTGCTGTCCGTGTCCACGAAAGTACAGTGCTTTTCCGCAGTATTATAATCATTTATTGTACATTTCGCGCCGCGTGCGACGTCTGGCTAGCTCTGGATTAGTGTGTTGATTTTACGCTGGTATCGTCGCGTATAGCTCTTGCTTTTTTAGATTTTGTTCATCGTGGATTCTTGCTCTTGTTACTACGCGCACCGGACACTGTTACTCCGGCCCCGCCCGCTACCCCCGCCCCCCCGCCCCACGTACCGCATAGACACTGTACCGACGCGACCCCCACCCCCCCCACCTATGCCTCCGACCCCGCCCCCCTCGACGCTGACGCGATGATGTCCTTGGCCAGCGAACCGTCCGCCCACTTCCACACCCCCCCTACCGCACGTTCCGCCTTACCGAAACTCTTCTCTGCTCCACCGCACCCGCTTATCGCGTAAGCCGAGCCACTCAGACCCGACACACCACCCTCCGCCCGCCCTCCAGCTTCTGTGCGGGTCTTTGATTTGTTGATTTTGGCCTGGTTTCGTCAGTTCGGATTGTTGTTTTTCTGTCTTGATTGCAGTACTGCTTTTTTTTTTTTTTTTTTTTTTGTTTTTGCTTTTGTAGTTTGTCAGGTTTATTTATTTGTCGTTTGTGTATCTTGTGGCTCGCATTTTTTTTGTATTTTTGTTTTGTTTGTGTTGTGTTTTTTTTTTGGTTTGTGGTTTTTTTTTTTTTTTTTGTTTTGGTTTTTGTTTTTTTTTTTTTTTTTTTTTTTTGTCACGTTTGTTTGACTGTTTTTCAATTTTGTTCCAGTTTTGGTATGTTTTTACCCCGTTCCCCAATTCCTCACACTGTTGATTATTTTATCACTTCGCCCGAACGCCACGACACACACATTCGATTGCCTGCGTATTTCGAACGCGCCCCTACCAGTTCGGCGCACCCGCAGCCCTCTCACGCAACCGCAACAGCCCCGACCGCACCCCCAACGACCCTACCCTCACAGCCCTCTCTCATCGCCCGCCCCCCGCACACCTCCGCCCACCGGCCCACCGACGTGTATGGCGCACGCGCTCGGCCGGCTACGCCTGCTGACGGAAGGGTGGTCGGCCCGCTCGCGGTGTTCGGGTTTGCTCGCGTGCGATTTGTTTGCTGCGAGATATTCTTCCCGAACCGATCACCGGACCAGGGACAGACGCCCATTCCGCGGCAACCGCCAGACGCACACCACTGACAACGGACCATTCCCTGAAACCCCAGCCTTTCACGATCTCAGCACAGATTCTCGAGCCACCCGGAAACGTTGCGCGAGCATCGTATTGTGGGTGGCCCCCCCCCCCCCCGCGCAGCACGCGCGCCCTCGCCTAGCCCCCTGACTCCGCCCCATACACCGACACCCCACCTAGTCCCCGACCCCCCTCAGAAAACTTCCGCCCCCGGTCCCCGCTCGGCCCCCCCCCACCACTCCCGACACGCCACACCTGAATTTTCAGAGGAACACGGTTCTTTTTTTTGCGACTTGGTAGATTTTACTGTTTGTTATAGTGATTTTTTTTTTTGGTGATTGTCTGCAGGCTGGGTGATGAAAATTCCGCGCTCCGTGAGTCAAACCTGCCTTGCAGAAAATCTCGCAATGCACGCCGTCTGTTGTCATTTTTCGTATTGTAGTCCGTATTCCTTGTCCTATCTTATTGGTCGTTGCAGCTTTCGTTCGTTTTGTAAAGTTCATTCGACTATATTACGTTTTCTTAGTTTTATAGAGGTTGGATGTCCATGTAACCCGTCACAGCTTATTATTGTTTTGTGATTTCATGATTGTTCTGTGTATTGCTGTCATGTGTCCTGACTTATGAACCGGCGGATCTTGTTGTCCTCTCTTTGACGCACTTTTATGCATGGCGTTAGGATGTCGCGTTATTTTGTTTTTTGTTTTTTGCTTAGTTTTTGGTGCGAGAGTTTTAGCTCCTGTGACCTTTATGATGATTTCAGCGCTGAGGTTCGTTGCTCGCCGTTAGCATTGGTTTGCGGTTCGGTACGAGTGGGGAAATTGTTTTTCTTCTTGGTTGCGCTGCGTTCTTTCGCTTTATTTCATTTTGTGTTCTTTGTTTAGTCATTTTTTGCTGGGTGTGCGTGTTTTGTTTTTGTAGTATGTATTTTCGCTGGTCTGTATTCGGGGTGTCGATTGGTTTTGAGGTTTTTTTTTTGTTCGGGCTATCTGTTTTTCATGGGCGGTCTGTCGAGCATACTGCGTTCGTTTCTTGGTTCTACGATATGGGCTTGATGTCTGTGTTTCATTGGTTTGCTGTCGCTGTTGTTAGCTGGGATTTGACGCGTTATCTTAGCGGTAGTGCGATGCTGCTGTTATATTTTATTTTACATTGTGTTTAAGAATTATTCGGTCTTGTGTTTCTTCGGAATGTCGCGCTTTTGCAGCACGCCAACACCGTCTTGAGGCCCGCATCAGCGCAGACCCGCGCCTTCTCCAGCGCGCGCCGCGCCGCCGGTCGGCCGGGCACCCCGGCCCCACAGGCCGCATCATCCACCGACTTTTTTTTACTATGCCGAACTGCGCACCGCCGCACGTTCTCCCGGACGCTATACCCGCCCGCCGCCTTCTAGAGTATTATTTCTGTTTGTGCTGAGCTGGTTATTTTTTTTTTTGTTTTATGTTTTTTGGTGGCTGGTTTTGTTTTGTTTGTTTTTGTGGTGACGCACGTGTGTTTTGTTTCGTGGTTTTTTTTTTTTTTTTTTTTTTTTTTTGTTTTTTGGTGGTGTTTGTTTGTTTTTTGTGTTTTTGTATTTTTTTTTTTTTTTTTTTTTGTTTTTTTTTTGTTGTGTTTGTTTTTTTTTTTAGTTCTGTATTCGTGTTTAGTTTTTCATCTATGTTTGGTTGGTTTTTCTGGATTGTGGAGTTTGTTTATTGTTTTTTATTTTTTTGTTGTGTCGTGTCGGGTTATTTTTTGTTTTCACACTTTTTGTTTGGTTGTTTTTTTTTGTTTTTGCCTGATTGGTCTGTTGGTTCGTCATCATTTTTGTGATGTGGACTGCAGTGCTGCGCGCCGATTCTTGCTTTTTGGGTCCGTTGGGCGTCATGGTTTTGCGGTTTAGAGTTCCTTTGGCTAATATCACATGATTCGGAATGTTTTTATTGTTTTTCTCTCAGCCCTCTTGACCGGACCATGCCCCCTTTTTCTTTCCGGATTTATTTAGTGTCGATGCTACTTTGCTTTGAAGGTTCGCATTGATTGTATTATAGATTGTTTAATTATACCCCCCCACCTGCCCCCGCCCCCTGCCCGCCAACCGCGCACTCACCCCCGAAGCAACGCTGCACAAACCAACCCATCCACGCGCCCTAGGAGTGGACCCGAAACGCGGCGCGCTTTTATCCACCCCGTTGTCGCCACCCCCCCCCCCCTGGACACACCAACCAGCCGCCACGAGAACGCTTGCCCGGACCACCGCCCCCAGCGACAGATTTTGTTTGTGTTTGAGGCCGTTTTCTTTATTCGTGGTCGCTTGTTGTTGCGTGTCTTGTTATCTCGAACGTAGTATTTCTCGTCCCGTTCGGTTTGCGGACTTGTTCGTATCGTTATGTCTTGTCATCGTTCACTAATAGGCGTTGGTAACGCATTGTCTTATAGCCTTGTCTCCGTTAGCTATCTTGGGAGGAAATTTTATGCGCTGAGGATAAATTTCTGTTCTATTGGTATTTCAATTTCGATCGCCGCATCCTGGATTCTAGCTGCGGCGCATTCAGCTGAGTTTTCGCTTAGCGTGACAGGTCTCTAGGTGATAACATCTTGTAGTGGCCTGTGCTGTACTGTCTCCGGTCTATGTTCTACATTTATTTACTCGTATGTCGTTTTTCACATTTATTTGTTTACAAATTGCACGCAGGATTGTATGTAGTTTTTCGATTTTTAGGTGCGTCGATTGTCGCAATTTCTTGGCTCGCCGCACATCAATCTTCGTGATGTCGGCCTGTTGTCTTCATGTCGTAGCTATGTGGTTTTATTGATTGGTTCTCACGATATTCTGATAAATTGTATTTCCTGGCGGTGTCTTGTACCCGATAGGTCAGTTCATATCAGAAATTCGGTGACTATCCATGCTGTGTCGTTCGTGATATAGTACATTTGTTGCTCTGTTCACATGTGATTTCAGCCGCTGTACTCGGCGGACTATTTTTGTCGAGTTTTCTTCGTGCCTGGCTTTCCTTTCACTTATGTTTTTTTGTCGTGTTTTATTTTGTTAGACTTGCGTCTAATCTGGTTTGCCCTGCTTTCGTGTAGATCGGTTCTCGAACACTTGTCGGATCTATGCGGTTCGTGTGAGTGAGTCTGTTGGGCCTGTCTGATGTTCTTTTGATCTGTTCTCGTTGATGTTGCCCACCCAACCTCATTTCTGTTTAGGGCTTACCCGGCTATGTCACTGGTTATGTTCTGTTGTCTTTTGTTTAATTTCGCTCGATGTTACTGTACGTAGATTTGGTTGTCGTGATTTGTTTGCTTGCGCCTCGCCTTGTAATCGTCCTCGTACGTCAAGACCGGCCGACCCACGCTCACCTCAGCCCGCCCGCGCCAACCCATACCACGAGAATCACTAACTATCGCCCCCGTCGACCCACCCCAGCTGTGCACCGACTGCCCCAACGTCAAGCTCCTACACGCACCACTCCCGACACCCGCGTAGCACCCACGGACTCCGCAGGCCCCGCCACCGACCAAGCAGCCCCGGCCACACACCCCCCCCCAAAACCACACCCCCCCTTCCCCACACCCCCCACGCCTTCATTTGTTTTTTATTTTTGTTTTTTTCTGTGGATTTATTTTTTTATTGGTTTTTTCTGTGTCTGGGTTGCCTTTGTCTGCTTTTTCGCGATTTTGGTGTCTTGGTTTATTTTTTGTGTTTATTGATTTTATGCATTCATTATATTCTCCGCCTGTCGTACACTTAAATAGTGTCTTGCACTATGTAGTGACTCTTTGATCGGGTTGATTAATTTTATCGTGCCTATGTTTTTTTTTTTTTCTGTATTCTTTTGTGTTTGGTCGATCACTTTTAGGTCAGCAGGCGCAGGTCGTATGATTTAAGACGTGCCTATTTTCCCGCCCCTCCGACACCCTAGCATACCACACCCCAAGCGCACTCGTAACACACCCAAGCCGCTCCTTTACGCCCCGGCACACGCCCACTCTGTTCCCCACTCCACACCGAACCCTTTTCTAGGCTGTGTCCCCTCCCCACGCATTTCCGCACACCCGCTCGCACCATTCCTGATTTTTTGTTATTGTTGATGTCTTCTTGTGTGTAATGTGGGTGCTTTTGTTTTTTTTTCTGTGCGTATGTTTTTTCTATGAGTTTTGGGATCAATTTTTATTTTATGTTTTGAATCTATCCGTTATATACTCTGTGTTTTTTTCACGTGTATGCCTTTGCTTTCTGTTCTTATGAGATTGTCAATAATTATCATTATTGTTTTTATTTCTGTACTGCTGATGGTTATGTATTCTCTGTTACACACATTTCTCTTTGTTTTTCACGCGCACTTATATAGGCTAGTTTCGCCTGTTTTATGATTTTAGTGTTACTCGTACCTTTGTTGTTGCATGCCCTCCCCCATCGCCCCGACGCGTGCGGCGGCCCTTATCGCGATTGACCAACACCACGTGCGCCCCGGCCGCCCACCTCCTCGCACGACACCCCCACACGCACGCGCGCATCGCGCCTGTCGACTTCCTGGCGCTCGAAGCATGGTTCGAAACGTCATCAGCGCCCTCCGAAGTGGGAGATGCCGTCGAAGTATGCTTCGTTTTAGCGAGACGGAGGCGACGGCTGCGATTGCCCCCCTGACGCCGGCTTCGTTCATCCCGGCGGGACGTGTGCATGCACGATACTAGCGACGCGTTACGCATGTAGGAGTATTTCCTACTGGCTGTTTTGGCTTAATCGTGGATTTTTTGATGACTTGTTGCGTTCTTTTTTTTTTGTGTGTTTTTTTTTTTTTGTTGTTTGTTGGTGGTAATTATAGTTGTTTACTTTTCGAGTAAGAGTTTTGTTTTTTTAGGTGGGCTTGGTTTTTTTTTTTGGTTGCTTTCTCGCGATCGCGGTTATTTGCTTTTTTTTTTTGTGGTGAGTTGGATTCTTTTGGCATGCTGTTTTGAGCGATTTTCTGTCTTCCAATTTACAGCCCTCGGCAGCAATTGTCAGAGCACGGACACCCCGCCGCAGCGACCCGACGATTAGCGCCATGAACAACACATGACACCCGGCCGAGACGCCGGTGTCTATGAACCCGCGCGTGTGTGACACCGAGCTCACGAGCGCCCGTCCACGCAGCCGTTCTCGCCGCACCAACTGTGACCCCACCCCCCCCCCCCCCCGACCAACCCGACACCACGCCACCTTGGCGTCATTACTCCATTTTTGTTTTTTTTTTTTTTTGTGGTTTTTTTTGTTTGTTTTTTTTGGTGTGTTTTTCTACTGTTTTCAGTTTGTTATTTGCTTGTGTGTGTTTTGTGGAGGGTGGTTTGTATTTTTTTGGTTGTTTTTGTGCTGATATGATTCTGTCCACTTCGTTCCTGGTTTTTGTTACATTTGCTTGGAACCGGGTTTGGCTCGTTTTCTGTAGAAATATCGTTGGGGTGGTTGATGTTTTTTTTGTTTTCTTTTTTGCTTTGCGACGCGTGTCGATTGTCGCAGTTTTTTTTGTTTTTTTAGTGTGGTTGTGGTTTATTTTGTCGTTTTTTGGTGTTTTTTTTTTTTTGTTTTTGTTTGTTTTTCTGCTAGGTGCGCTAGTTTTGAGTTTTAGGTGCTTTTTCTAGTTTGCGTAACTTTAGTTGTCTGCGAGATGTGGCTTCAAGTTTGAGTATGTTTCGTTATTTTTTCTTCATTTCTGATCGTGTGATTATAGTTGTGTCGAGGCGGATGAGTTATTGCGATGATGAGGGCATTTGGTCCCCGACCCGCCCGCCCCGTCGACACTTGCTGCCAACGCCCCCCCCCCCTCGACGCCCGCACTATCCCGACACGCCCGCCCCCCCCAATCACTTACGTTTATTTGTTTGCTTGTTGTGTGTTGGCCTCGCATTCTTAGCGCAGACGCCAAGCCATCAGCAGCGCCCCCCCGACGATCCCGACAACCCCGCCTCCGCCCCGCCCCCCCCGCCGGGTTCCCCGACCCGTTCACACCAGCGCCCGCGAGCCCCCGATCGACCCCTTTTTTGTTGTTGGGTTCTCATTTAGTCTGATGCTGTAAGGTCTTGGCTTTGTGTATTTTTCTCGATTTTTTTTGTGAATGGTCGCGGTGGCGCTTTTTTTTTTGTTTTTCTTATGATTACTTTTTTTTTGGTAGGTTAGGTACATTCAATATTTGCTTTCGCGATCATGTTTTTTTTTTTTTTATATTTGTTGGTTTTTTTTTTTTGTAGAGTCTATGTGATTTGGGGATATTAGGTGTCTGTTATAGATTATTAACATCCCCAGCGAAAATCAAATTTACAGACTCAGACACCGCAACTAAGGCCCCCCCCCCCACCACCCCCACCTGACCGCCGCCCCCGCGCGCCAAGCACCCCACAGGCCCCACCCCCCCCCCCCACCCCCCCCCACCCCCCCAACACGCACACTAGAACCGTTGATGGCAGAGCCCCCCCCCACCCCCGCCCCCACCCCGGCCCCCACCGCTGCAACCGCAACACTGAGCACCGCGCACTACCCCCTGCCCGCCACCCCCCCTTTTTTTTTGTTCATTATCCGTGCGGTGGTTTTTTGGTGACATTGTTTTTTAAATGTTGTGATACGTCTTTGATGTTGTTGCGTGGTTTTGATGATTGGCGGTCGTTCATAATGCTACGGGCTTTTCTGTATTTTTTATTTTAGGGTGTTTTCATGCTTTTTTTTTATTGGTTTAGTGGGGCTGTTATTGCGGTTGGTTATTCTTTTTCGCGGCGTGATATATGTGTTCTTTTTTTTTTTTTGTTGCTTTTAGTGATTTGCTTGAAGCGTTGTGGTCTTTTTTACCCCCTGTCGTCGATGGATATTAATGAACGAATTTTCCCGGATATCCACGCCGATTGCGCACAGGTGCCCAGCGGCCCCGAGCTCCACGACTCGGGCGACGCTCCACTTGGCCACGACTGAACAGACTCCGACCGGCCTGCCGGAAGTCCAGCCACCCCCCCCCTTAAGCGTGGGCGGTATTGTATTCTGGTTCGTATGTTGTGATGTTAGTCACGTGTTTATTTTTTGAGCATTGATTAGTGGTCGTTGCTGTCTTTGTTTTCCGGCTTTGTTGGTGTGCGTGTGGGTCGATTATATGCTTTTCGTTGCGGCCATTGTTGGTTCCATTTTGGCCAGTAAATATTGGTAATTTTAGAGATTTTCGGCGCGGTGTCGTTGTTCGCCGAAAAACAGCCCACGACCCCCCCCCCCCCCCCCCAACGCCGAAGCCCCTTTGACTTTTTTTCCACGTGCTTTCGGATGCGGTCCGCAGGGCGGGGGCAGTTCGTTTTTCATGGATTTTATCCTATGCGTTCTGTCGAAGGGGCTGAGACTTTGCGGAGGTGCATTTTGTACGGTCAAGTGCTGAAAAAATCGGTCGTAGTCATGGCATTCACTGTTTTTTTTGTTGTTTTTTTGCTTTGCTGATTGTGTATTTATGCGATTGATCGATGCGTTTTACTGGTTTGCTTTGATTTTTTTTTGTTCTGCTTGAGCCGTAGTAGAGATTAGAAAGATGCGCCTAGGACCCAACCCTAACGGCTAACGCCGCCACCCGGCTCTTCCCTCCAATCTGACCCCCACCCCCATGGCCTGTCTCGGACCAACCCCTCCCCCCAAACAACTCGTGATTTTCTATCATTTTCTGGGCTGCACTCGCTCGCGTTTATTATTTGAGAGGCGCGCCCTCCCACACCGGCCTTAACAAGCCACCTCCAGGAAACGGCACACCCACGCGAGCATACTTCTGCCTGAACCCCCTCAGGAACCCACTCGCACCGCACAGGCCGACACCCACCGTACCGCCCCCCCCAAGAACTACTCAGCCCGCCGCAGGCCGCTGCAGACCCAGCCACACGACTCTCCAGCGCGGGGTTTTGGTTTTTGTTTTGTTTATTTCTGTGAGCTGTATGCTGGGTGTTTTCTTGTCATAGATCTTGGGTTTTTTTAGTGCCTGTGTGTCAGGGCTTGGCGAGGTGTCGTTTGGATGCGTGATTTTTTGTAATTTTTTTGTGACATTTTTTCTTTCGTTTTGTGTATTTGTATTATTTTGTGGTTTCGTTCTTTGCGCCCGCGCCTCGCCCAATGCCCTCTCCACGATCTCCGCGACGCACAACAACGGCCCAGACGATCATTGTTAGGCATTTCGGCTGGGCGCGTGCTCGTACGCGCGCCGACTGCACCGAACTACAATCAACTACGCCACAAGCCCCCACCGACGCTCGCAGAACTACCTACTTCAGACAAACAACCTTGCTACGCACACACTTTTTTTACGGTGGATTGAGGTTTGGCTGATTTGGTGCGGTTTCTTTTCTATTGGTAATTATGGTGTGCATCCGTGTCGATCGACAATGTCGGGCGGCAAAGGATTGCGCCCCCGACCCCGATTCTGGTTCGACTGGTGTTGTTATACGTTTTTCGTACTGTTTGTTTTTTGTGCGTGTTGATTGTTTTTTTTTTTTTTTTTTTTTTTTTTGTTTGTTTGCGCGAGCTTTCGTTCGTCTTGTGAGGGCGGGTTACTTTACATAGGTTTATTGGATTTTTTTTGTTTTTTTTTGTTTTTTGTTTCGTGTCGCCCCGGGAGAACCTCGCGCGCCCCACCCTGCGCCGCCCTCAACCCCCGGCTCGAGCACCCCCCTACCGACGGGTCCGACTGACGCCGCCCTCACCATACGACCGACAACGTAACTCGAGATGTTTACGAACGCGCGACCCCCGCCACCCCCCCTCGACCCTGGGCCGCAGGCCGGAACACACAAGCCTCGACTGCAGTCGCGACTCTGACGACTCTTTCTCGCAGGACATTTTGTGTGTTGTTGTTTGGTTCTGGTGGGTTTATTGTTGGTTGTTTTTTATTTTTTTTTGTTTCTAGTTCTAGAGGCTTGGTTTTGCTTATGCGGATTTTGTTTTTATTTTTTTTTTTTTTTTAGCCCCCCTTTGGGGGCAACCGACCCCACCGTCTCCTCCCGCGACGCCTAGCCGCGTTCGTTGACTCATGTGCGTGTTTTTTTGTTTGTTTTTTTTTTTTTGTTTTTGTTTTTTTTTTTTTTTGTTTGCCACCCCCCCGGACGCTTGGCTCGGATTTATAGTTTCGCGTTTTGGGATTATTGCTTTGGATTTTTTTTTTTTTGACTTATTTTTTTTTGCTTTGAGTTTGTACTTGTTTTGATTTTCGTCTTTTGAGTGTGTCGCGTTTTTTTGAGTTCAGATTGTTGCGTTTTTCGCTGTGCTTTACGATTTTTTCGTATGTGTTGGTCGTTGCGCTGCTACTTGTAGTTTCGTTCGCTTTCTGCGAAATCTCGTCGATTTTTGTTGAGATGTGATGTTAAACTCGTTTCTATGGATGTTTGGTTGTTTTTCGCGTTTACAGTGTTCGTATTTTTTTGTTTTTTTTTTTTGCTTTGTTCGTGGCCCCCGCCACAACCCACAAGACCGCGACTGACACATGTAGGTACGGCTATCCAGGAGAAGACCAACGTTCCTGTCGCACAAAAAGGTCAGGTCACGCTGATTGATCAAGTTGTTCATAACGTCGAGCGTGGGCCGCCCCCGTCCGTCTGCGTGGTGTTGCGGCTCGGAGCGCGTCGCCTAAAAACAGGTACGTCCGGACCGACCGACGCCGCTTTGTTTGCCCACCGCCCGAAAGCCCGGCGAAACCCTCTGGGTTCTGGTTTCTGGCTGACTTTTGGGCAGCGCTCTGTGCTGGGAGGTTTTTTGTGTTTTTCGTGACGGTTTTTTTTACGATATCTTACTTTGGACGTTGCTTCACGTGGTTTATAATTTTTCTGGTCTTGTTTTTTTTGTGTTTGGTTTTTGGTTAGTTCTGAATTTTGCGTGCCCGCCCGCAAGGATTTGGTTCGATACCTGAACGGATTTCTGTCGGGCGTGCTAATCGGATTCTATGCGTTGGTGGCCACACGCACTGCCACCCACCGCCTATATCGCAATTCGGTTGAGTCAGTGGAGTCGCCCGCGACACCCCCCCCCCCCCCACCCCCCCCCAGTCACCCCCCCACCCCCCCCACCTAGAACCCCCCCTGACCCCCGCCCCGGACAGAAATAAGACCGCCCCCCCAAGGCTGATGTTTTTTTTTTTTTTGTTAGCGATTGACAGCATGAGTGCGCTGGTTCGGACACCCCCCCGTCACCTCTGACCCGACGACCAGTCCCCGCCCAACGCACCGAAACAACCTCCTCGACCACACCGGCACCCCAACTCTGCCAGACCACCATAACCCGCACCTGCCCGCTCGGCCCCCCCCAGCCAGGACTACATTTTCGCGGAACTAGAGTCGGCCGACAAGCACTTCGCTGCGAGGGTTCGTATTTTCGATGCGGCGAGGAGCTTAGCGACGCCCACCCAGCGACACAAGGCCGCACGCTCATCAGAGCAGATTGTTACCCACCCGCATGCAAGCCCTACGCGCACACCCCGGCCCCCCCCCCGGCCCCCGCGCGCCACAGCCCAGTACATGGTGTGAGCTATAAGTCGGGTCGTTGTTTTTTGTGTTTTTTGGGTTTTTTTTTTTGTGTGTTTTCCCCCCCCCCCCCCCTCCCGCCCACGCGCCCCGAGCCGCCGCCGCCCCCCCCCAGAGTCCGCAGTGTATGCCGAATAGCCTCCCCTCCACTCTCTGTTTTTTGCTTTCTGGTTTTTTGGCTGTTTTTGGTTGACTGCACACATAAAAATCTGGGAAGCGTCCTCTGAGTTTGTTTCGTCGTTTTGTTAGGACTTCATTAAGTGTTTCGTCTTGAGCTTTGAGTGGTTCGTAATAGTGCGTGTACGGATGGTGATGGTGGATTAGTCTATTGAGGTCATGTTGATGAGGGCCCTCATTAGTCCTAGCCATTGGTTTGAGTTGATTGCGGCTCGTTGGTACTCAATACTCTCGGTCTTTTTTTTTTTGTTTCGTTTTCAAGGTGTCGGAAATTCTCGTTTGGTTGTTTTTGTTTTGGGGCCCTTTTTATTCGCTATTTCATCTTCAGGTGTCGGGTGCCTGCGCGAATACTGTGTGTTTCTGGCGACGCAAAATCAAGAGTATATATATTGTAATATTATTTGTTAAGATTTAAGCGTTGGTAATCTGTACTTGTATTTTTGTGTAGGCTTTAGTTTTATTTCGTGAATTGGTGTGAGGATTCACGGAAGTTGCTGGTGGTGAAGAGATAAATGACGTTGTTTGATTTTTTTTTGTGATTACTTGCCATTTATTATCCTTCTGGACCCCCGCGAGCACAAATTACACAAGGCAAACCGCCGAGGACCGCGCTTCCTCCGTCGACCCCCCATCGCAGACCACCGTCACCCCATCGCTGCCGGCGACCTCAGACCCGACAGCACCAACTCCAACGCCGAGCCTGGACCGGACTCATCTCCCCCTTGAACCAGCCAGGACCGCCCGACCTTTGATTTAGTGTCGGATGGGTTCACGCGCGAAAGATAAAAAGGCCGATGCGGTGAGGCTGGCCTGAATGGCGACAGTCAGATCTCCGCAAACAAGCGGCCATGCGCCCCCCTTACGATTGATTCGCAACGAAAAGGGAATGCAGGTCGTTCCCCCCTGTCGCCCACCCGACAACGTCGATGGAACGCTGCACCAACGGAAAACCAAATCAGCCGGAACCCCATCCCCGACCCCTCAGAACGACGGCCCCCCAACGCATCGACTGCGACAGCCTCGCCAGGCGCGGATAGTTTTGAGTGCGTTGTATACCGCGAATAAATTCATAGGAATCATTTGATCTTCGGCAGTCTTGACTGCTGAAGGGTGCACGCGCTGTTCTGATTTTCTGGTTCCGAGGCTGAAATAGGTGAGAATTTGCGGGGTATGAAGGCGAGACACTGAAA
>Ga0179593_1611134_pt1 | contig 13318 bp, 13 predicted proteins | sample CZODoug2_1_08_16_FD_185931 | JGI IMG/M metagenome (GOLD analysis project Ga0179593, IMG submission 185931) | Vadose zone soil fungal communities from Angelo Coast Range Reserve, California, USA - CZODoug2_1_08_16fungal (PacBio error correction) | ecosystem: Environmental > Terrestrial > Soil >... | reverse complement strand
GCCCCTTTGACCTCCTTACGCGGTCTGTCCTCAAAGTCCTTTCGTCCTTTAATCCTTTGTTTCATTTTCACCCTGTTTTTAATCCCTATGCCTAACCCCATCTACACACCTGCTGGCACGGAGATCACGACGATTTATGTTGCGAACGCTTCGTCCGGTTGCCCTACCTTCTTTTTTTCGGTTCGGATTTCCAGTGTTTGCTGATTTTCCCCCCCCCTGAGGCCCTTACCCGTTCCCTTGCGAGACAGTTTATTTCCCTTTTCCTGGAGACCGACGGCTTCCCCCCCACTACTTCGTGCCGCACCCTCCGTGGCCTATATTCCTAACCCGCGTCGGAGCTGATAGCCTTATTTTGATGCAGACCGAGCGCCTTGTTTGTTGCTGCTCCCGAGTGCAGCTCACATCTTTATTGTCTTTTGGTCACAACTCGGAAAAAGATCTGAGAGATTTAGCATTCCGTTCTTTGCCCTCTCTTTACCTTCCCAGATCTCGCTGTCCCTTTTGAAAGCACTAGCAGCTACTCTGGGTGATTTAATCATCACCTTTGATTTTCCCTTTCAATTCACTCGCTGGCCCCCAGAACCTTATAGTTGAGTTCTACCTGCATGTCCTCCAGAATCTTTGAGCGACGATCGTTTCTCCTCTGAGAGTTTCGTGGGTTTTTTTAGATCGATCCTAGTTCCCATACGATGTTTCTCCTACTCCTTTTTTCAAATTTTTCGTTTGGCTTTTTGTTTTCGAGCCCTTTAGAGATGTGATGTCGCACTGATTTCTTTATCTCCACCTTGTTGCTTGACGCTTTTCCCTCCTGTTTTTTTCAACTGAGATGCCGACCCCACGTAGGCATCCCCCGCCGATTAAATTGGATTATCCCCCGTTACCCGCAGACACGTCCTGCTTACCCTCTGATGTCCCTATTTTGAGCAAGGCTTCTGATTTTCAAAAGTTCACTTACGTCTAGCTAAAGAGCCTTCCTTTTCTTTAGCGGTTCTTCGGCAGTTTTTCCCTTACCCCCCATGCGCAGACTCGACCAGGAGAGGCTTTCCTCGCAGTTATCTTTCCCCCCCGAGCAAGGTACTCCCATTCCCTTTCCTCGACCTGCCGGTTTAGACGTTTCGCTCTTCCTTGTCCCTCTTGCCCTCGGAGCCCCGATTGCCTCCCCTCTCCCTTAAAAAGTCGCGGCAGATCGGCATTCAGCGATGTCGCCCCCCCCGGTGTCACCGCGATGGCTCTGACTTTTCAGCTACTTCCGTCATGTTTTGTGCTCATTTGGTCAAGTCTGTTCCTTCCTTGTCATCCTTTCATACTCCCCTTCGCTATCAGGGATGTTCTCCGTTTACGCGCACAGTGCAGTGATGTCCCTCAAAAAATCACCCTTCCTGCAACACGGAAATTTTTGAGTTGCCGGGCCTCTTCCGCCAGCGTGCCAGAACTTTTTCCTAGGCCCGCCCTCCGGCAGGAATTCCAATGTGCCGCTTACTTGATATTGTAAACCTTGCCTTACCCAGATTTAGATAAGGATAGCCTTCCCTCCGGCTCCTCGCAACTTTCGGCCCGTCCTCCCTTCCCCTGGCGGGGAGTGATATAATTCACCAGCCGGCGCCAATCAAGAGCGAATCCTTCCAGCCTTTTTGCGCGCTTTTCTTGCCGCCTCCCCATTCCCGCCGCTTTCCAGGGCTTCTTTTATTGTTTGGCGGATTTGGGACTTCGGTCCCCGGCAGCCGTCAATCGGTCCCCCACGTGGGTGCAAAGAGGCTGCGGCTTTTCGACGGGCATCTTTTCCCAGCAAAGAAGGGAACGACTTCTGTTTTTCCCCCACCATATCTGTCCCTTTTCCACCCTTCTGACTTTCTGGCCTGGCCTTCAGCCCTTCTTGAAGTATCTGATTTCGAGTAGCACGATAGTTGTCCACCCTGCCCAACCTTTCCCGGAGCGCTTTCCCCGATGTCGACTCAGGATTGGATCCTTGTCGGCCCGATAATCGGAACGGTCGTACTTTCTCTTTCTCACCCCAAAAGCACGGATCATTGCTGACGGTGGCCAGTTCCTCCCCTGCACTTTGAAGTATAGTTCCCTCTTGCCCTTTGTTCGCTCTCTTCAGGGAGCGTGAATTTCACCTCTGCTCAAGTTGCGCTCCCCAAGAAATCCAAATGAATATTCCACGGTTTGACGGACGGGGAGTTCCTCTTCCAACTTTTTCTTTTCTACTAAGTTGTGTTGTGTATCATCTATTCGACCCTTTCACGGACATTTTGGACTGGTTGCTCGCCTCTGCATTTTTATGGGGAGGGGTTCCAGAGCCATGTAGAGAGCCGTCCTTCACAATTCCACTACCCCTATCAAAGGCAATGCATATCCCCCCCTCAGAGACTCCGGTGAGGTAGGCCCCCCACGATTCTCTTTCGAATCCCTTTCTTCTCCTCGAGTGTTTTCTTTCCTCCCCTCCCGTAACGAAGTTCATTCTGCGGAGTGATTGAACCCCGTTGGTGTAGAAGGTCTCGCAAAGAGGTCCCTCAGGTCTCCCGTCTCCGCCCGTTGAGTTGCGGTGGTACCCCTATTTTTTTCCCCGATCCCGTCCATTCGAGAAGGTATTGATGTTGGTAGATTGCCTCTATATTGGCCTTCCCTCGCAAGCGGCCGGCCCCCTTTCTTTCTGAAGAGATATTTCTGACAATGCCCAATCTTTTACCCAAGGAGCTTTCTTGTTGCCCCAGAAAGATTAAAAGAACTCCCCGATCGAGACCCTGTCTCACCCCCCCACACCTTTCTTCGTTTAAGGGATGTCCTTTGTTCTTTGACGCATTATAAATCGCCACTATCCCCATTCCCCAATACAAAAGCCCCGGCCATTTGATGACTGGTGTCCCCTTTTTTTTGGGCTCCCGTTGAGGTTTTATATCGAAGATATTGCCTCCTCGTACCTGAGCCATCCCTCCTGCCTCCTTTGCAGATCTCCTCCTTGTCCCAAGAGAAAGGAGCGTAACTTCTCCTTTATGCCTTTATCAGAGTACATTCCTTTTAGGGATTGGCTGGGCCCTCGTGTTACGGGGTTAGCACTTTGGCCGTGGACAGTCGCTAGTTTCCCCCCCCTTCCCTTCTTCTTTGCCGCCCGCGTGATTGTCGGCCCTCCTCACTGGACCTCCTGAAGCGCGCGGACCAAGAGACCATTTGATCGAAGCCGTCTTGCAAAATGAATAAATTTCTTGACGTCCCAGAAGTACCATGACGACCCTCGTCTCTTCCTTCATCGACTCGATCGGTGTGCTCAAAGGGCACATCCCCGGCGGCAGTTCAATATAGATCACTTTGTTTTCCTTCGATGTAGAAAGTTTCCCCCCTCGAGCCCTCCCCATCCCCTGAGATCTCCCTTTTCCTGTAGAGGGCCTTTTGTACCCTGTTCTTTTTCCCCCTTTCCCCCCCAATGAGCTGCTATAAGCAATAAGCTTAAGTAGGCGTTATTTTATTTTCCCGCAATAACTTTTCCTTAACTGCTCCTTTCCTTCTTTTTTTCTAGATTCCGCCTCAACCTTGTTTTAAGTCCCTTGGCGCCCCTGGAGCGCCGTTTATGCGCTGAGTTGTTATTTGATCGTTTGTCCCACAATCGCTTTTTTCACTTTTCCCGAAGCTCCTCTTTTGCAAATCGTCCGGTGACAGAGTTTTTCCAAGGCAAAATTGCTTATTGCCCGTTCTAAAACCCCTCCCTGACCACACTCCTTTTTTTTCCCCCCCCATCAAGAAATCCCCTGTTTTTTATGTGGTCTATTTCCTCTTGGATTGACGTTATCAGGCACTCAGGCGGCTGAAGGAGTTGGCCGGCAGACTTCCTTCTTTTTTCTGACCTCCCTTTCCCCGTTCCTTTTTTCCCCTATGCAGTGGGCTCCTGTCTCGGCCCTCTTTTTCCCTTGAAGAATATATGAATACAAGTAGATGAGCGGGGAGTCCCCCACTCTCTCACTCCCTAGTTTGGCCTATTGCCTCCGGTTTCTTTTTCTTCAGGGTGCTCGCTTTTTCTTTCGCCCTTTGTTTTACGCAGACGCTAAAGACATCCTGAGTTTGGACGGCAATCTGTTTTTACTCTGACAGTTCCGGGCATTCCCTTCCCCCAAGGCTCCGGAGCGTCATCTCCCCCCGGCGTTTTTTTTTCGATATCGAAGATTTGGTTTTCCGCAAGTTGTGGTTTTCGCCGGTTCCCGGTAAAGACAGGCTTTTCCCCCCTGGTCCGGATATGAAACGGTAACCTTCCTGGTACCATGCCCCCATTGAAAATCCCCTTCGCCAATATCGGGCGACCCTTAAGTTATCCCCGTCGTGAATCTCTAGTCAGGTGTTCTAGTCGTGCTTTACGGTAACGTGGTCCCCCCTTTTTTGAAGTTCTCTCGGGGGCGCCCTGATCCCCCTTATCTTTTCCTTTTTTCAGATCATTTCGATCTTCGTTCTCCTCCGGCCTTGTTGGAGCGATTTGCCCTTTCTTCCCGTACCTTGACGCGTTTTTTTCCTTATCCCTCTCATCTTCGGTGGTAACACAGGACAAAATCTTTAACGCGAGAAATCAGCAGGATAATTCACGGACCTCACTTACTCTCTTCCCCTTGTAAGGTCCCTGTATCGCTTTTCGGGGACAGGGCTCTGGTTGTGGACCCCTTAAGAGTAAATGCGCCAGTGCCTGTCTTAGGCCGAAACACTGGAAATGGCGCTTTTTTCCAAACCCCGCAGCCCCGCGAACTCTTACTATATCTACCCCCCCCCCCCCCCCCCCCCCCCCCCCCCCCCCCCCCCCCCCCCCCCCCCCCCCCCCCCCCCCCCCCCCCCCTCCCCTAGGCGATGTCCGTCCTCTCTTCTGATGATCGCACTCCTTTAAATTTGCAGCGGCCCAGATTGCCGATCATCGCTACTCTTATGTCGTGCTCGCGGTCTCCCCGCTGTAGACACTTTTCGCCCTTTCCCTCTTTGACCAGAGGCGTGCTAGCAAGACCCCTGCCCCCCCAGAGAGGGCTCGTCCCTACGGGCTCGCGCAGCTCTCTGTGCCCCGAGGATAATGGTCCTCCCCTTTCTTTTAGGCTCCATTCGCCCCCCGCCAAGGATCTTTTTTGAGCAGGAGGAACGCATGGGCATCCCCCAGCCTTTTTCCGCAGACTTTTTGCTAGCCCTCCCTCTAGTGGCCTTTTTTTCTATTCGGCCCGCCAAAACCTGCCCTTATGACGCTGCCCGCCTAACCGGATTGATTCTTGTCTTATAAGGAGACGGCTCTTTTCCCGGGAGTCTTGCCCCCCCCCTTTTATTTGAGTTCGAGTCGGTTATTCTCGCATCCAGTCGGCGGCACCCCTTTATCTTTCGAGGTCCATCCGCCTCGCCTCCCCAAATTTTCCTCGTCCAAGCTACCCCCCCTTTTTTTTGCGATATCCCTATGGAAAACGTTGCTCGTCTCTAGAGCAGGAAAGCGAAGCCTTTGGAGGTCACTTGGGCCTTTTCCCCTCCTATCCCCCCCCTGACGCTGCCTTCTCCCGGCCGGCCTTCGTCCTATAATGGCCTAGTATACATTGTTCCCAATTCGAAGCCACCCCTCGTATGCGGCTGCACGATGGCCTTCGGTCCTCCCGTTTCTTTTCCCCCCTTGCGTCCCCGACACCCCTCCGGCGGAAGGGATCCTTTTTTTTTTTCCGCCGGGATGTGTCACGCTATAGCCTTGATTGTCGCCCTTATTCAGGCCAGGTAGCCCTGGTCACTCGGGTTCCCGGTTCTTCCGCAATTTCTGAATGGGTCCCTTCTTCCTACTTCTTTTTTTCCACATATTTCTTAGTTCGCGTTCCAGGCCCCAGTGATGTTTTTCCCCCCCCCAAACTTCCCCATACGTGCAGGTTCTCATTGGTTCGACTGCGACTGCCCCTAATCGACCTGCGCGCCAGATTAGGTTTCCCCCAGTTGACGTGCTGGAAGATGATAGGACCTACGATACTCTACGGCTCGCTGTCCCCCTGCTTTTCCCTCCTTGTCCCCCTTTGTTCATTGAAAGGCTAGTGTTCTGCTTAATAATACCACCGTCCCCCCCCCGGCGCACAATACCTTTAGTCATAACGCGTTGGCCTCTTTGTTTTTTCCTTTCTGGCGACCGCTTACGCAATTCCCTTAACAACCGGTATAGGTTTGCCAGTCCCTCTCGTCTTCTTGACTTTCGGGGCGTTCGTTCCCCGGAAGAAGGTAATTTCCAACTTGGGGGGCCAGCGTCGGGCCTTTTCCACGGCCTTCCTTTCCCTTCCTAAAGCGAGTGAAGATTCCCTTTTTCGATTCCCCATACCTTCTCAAGTCCCTCTTCCTCCTCTAGCATCTGAAGTAGTCCCCGACCTTACTTTCGCTGTAGATCGTTACACACCGCCCTTTTTCTTTTGCACTCCTTCCTTTTTTTCAGGTGCTTGTCGCGCTCCCTTCTCTCCCAGGTTTTTCTTAGGCCTTTGAAGATGACCGCTTCCAGGCGGTTCGCAAACCCCTCCGCGCATATACCATTTACATCCGGTGTGCCCTCCTCACCCTTCAGTCGAGTCCCTCTCTACTTAATTTTCCGATCTGCAGGGCTCCGGCCTGCACTCCGCGTTACAGGCGCGGACTCCCTCCAGCCAGCAACATGTTCTGCATCCCCCCCCCTGTTTTCCCCTGAAAAGTCTTTTCTTGCGGTTTAGCCCTCTTTCCCTTTCTCCTACTCCTTGTTGTGTTGAGTCTCTTTTTTACCCCCGCCGTCCACGAACCCCCCGTCCTGCGTTTGTGATGGAGGGCTTTTTTGCTTTTCCCGCGCTTTTCTGCGTATATTTTCTCTACTTCCCTCCCCGGCCCCTGGCATGCGTGTCCTTGCCAACGAGGACGTCACATTAAAGCTGCGGTTATGCTCCCACCCACATGCTTATATCGATCGTTTGCGTGGTATTTTGATGCCCTGACTCCTTTTTCTCCTCGGATGTCTTCCCCCGTTGTTTCCTTCCCCTCACGTCCTCCCCCCTCCTCCTGCACTCCCGTACCGCTTTATGAGTGGACCGTTGCAGGTGGCCACCCCCAGAGCGTCGAATCTGACTACGTAACTCGTCTGAGGACGGCGGACTTGATTTCGAGGTGTCTCTTTATCTTATGTTTTCCCCTCTCGCGCATCGGCACTGCTCCCTTTGAAGCTCTTTCTTCGAAAGAATACCCGACGAGTGGCCCCCCCCCTGTTGCGCTTAAATGATTATTTTGACCTCACCTACTTCGACCCTAGTACCTCTCCCCCTGCCCCCCCCTCCCCGAAGTATACAGTAAGTGTGCGACCGGCCTGAGAATCGTTTTTACACTCGTTCCCCAAAGGTCCCTTCTTTTCCCCCCTTTTCGGGCTTTCCCTCAGCTACCCTCCCCCCCGATTTTCTTGAGCCTCGCGTGCCCCCCACTTTTACCTGCTTCCGGCGAGCCGGATTAATTCGTGAATCACTCCGTCCGTATTTAGGTTTTTTTTTTTTGTTTTTTTTGTTTGGGCGTGGTTGTCTGTCGACTATCTTGTGATTTTGCTCGAAGGCCAACAGTTTTTTGATCGGCGGCCAGCCTATAGGAAACTGCCTTTCTGGCTTGTTGCTACGAGTTGAGTGCCCTACTTTCCATTCTGGACATTGAAGTCATTCCCCCCTTCGGCAAATCTTGATGGCGCTCCCGACCTTTCTTAGAAGTGTCCGACTCCCCATTTAGCCATGGCAGGTAGTTTGACTCTCCCCCTTCCCCCTGTGCGCAACCAGGGCCCCTAGGTCTTTTTCTCTGATACAATTTTACTTCCCCGAGATGTCGGCACTCTTGCTCCGAGGAAATCCCGTTCGCCGCCTCCCTTCCCCGTGCGCCGAAAACTTTGGCCCCCCTTTCTTTTATTCCTTGTGCGCTGGCCCTTGCTCTTTCCCCAACTTTTTGCAGACCGAAGAACAGCGTCCGTCCAAATGGTGTCATACTTTCCCCCCGCAAGGCCGACTTACGGCGTTTCCTCCCCGGAGATGCCCTGCCTGCCCTGTATTCGCAACGTGTTCCGCGACGTTGGTGCCCCGTTCGCAACTCCGCTTTCCCTTGGTTTGCTCGTCTGCTTTGTTGGCGGCTGGCTTTACTCCCCATTTAGTTACGGTTTCTCTCTCTGATTTCCCCCCCATCGATCGGAATGCGATCGGAATGCCCCCCCTGTGGCGTGCACGCGCCTACCTTCAGCTCCTTTTGCCGGACATCCGCCTCCCCCCTTTTTCACGGCCAGCCGTTTTCTGCAGGTTTCGTTCAGCCTGCACTTTTGGATTTTTGCTCCGAGTGCCGCGCTCTGCCTCTTGCGGCGAAAGGTCTTGTCCGGCTAGTCTTTGTGAAGCCGAGTACGTACCCCTATTCGGGTGACTTTCCTCCTACAAAATGAAGGCCTCATTTTTGCCCCCCGAGATTCCTCATTCGTTTTCCCGATCGAACGCGTTGCAGCTTTGATATTCACGACGTTCCACCTTATTCTTTATCGACTAATAGTGGTACGACCTATTAACTTAGAAGATAAGTCGTTCGGATCTTTTTTATTTCTGTGCAATGCAAAGTTTGTGGCATTAATAGAGGTTTTTCCAGAGTTCTGCGGTGTTAGTTCTCTCCTTTCGTAGGCCGCATCCTTTTGTGTCGTGGTACGTTTCATGCCTTGAAGATTGAAAGCTGCCTTTTTCGGTACACAGGTCTTTTCCGGGTCACACAGCCGCGGTAAAGGCTCGGGCCTGGACACGGAAGTCTATTTTTTTTACGTTTTTCGTCGTGCCCCTTTCCCCTCTTGTTTTTTCGATCCCCCTATAGGGACCTTTTCTCCCCCCTTTTGTTTTTGAGTTCCCGACTCTCGGCTCCCCGACATCCCCCCTTTCCCTTTGAGGGACAGATCCCGCTCACTGTGTGCCGCGCCCCCACCTCACCTTCCTTCTACTTTGTTGGTTGCGAGTCTCTTTGCAATCGGCCCCGACTCCCTGATCCCTCCTCTCAGGTTTTTTTTTCTGCTCGCTGTCCGTCTGGCCCCTGCAAACACGCATTCCCGACCGCTGCCGCCCATCTTATTCTGGGTAACTTCTGGTTGACCTTCCTCGTTGTCATGCCCGACGATTGTGTTTTCCGTCTCCTCCAGCTGAGTGCTTTTTTCCTACCCCACGGCTCAGGTCACCCCTGGTTTCATTTTCGGTTATGAGATGGCGTCTGACCCAAGAGGTGACAACGCGGCCTCCAAAAGTCACGCTTCACGTATTGACGTATCGCGGGACCACCGATTTTTTCCCGATGACGCTACTGTAGGCTGATGCTGCCCTCCCAGATGTGCCGACCAGCGTGACGTGTGCTCCTCTGACTCCCTCGTTGCTAGTCCCGGGCCCCTCACCTATTTCTTCACGTGATTTTCCTCCCTCCTCCATCCAGATCCCTTTTTTTCAAATAGTGTCCGTCCCCAGCAGCACTCGTTTCGTTGCTTCCCTCTTCTTCTCGCGGTGATTTCCTAATTCCCTTCTTCCTCAATACGGTTCCGACCGGAGCAGAATTAACGGCATTTTTGATGACTACGGACCGTTTCATTTTTTTCCTTTTCACCCCTCTGACCCCTCCTCTCAGACGCATGATAGCCTTTCGATTGAGACATTGTAGGGCCCCCGAGAAAACCCCCCCAAAGATAGTTTTCTCTTTTTCCCTTGCCGTAACGGCTTGACGTTTGTTGTCTTTTTTTCCCCAATTGCTTAACCCGGCTTACTAGTTCGCCGCAAACTTTTTGCTGCCGGGTCCGAGCGCTTTCCCTTCCTCTAGCTGGCAGCCTATGGGGGCAAACCGCGATCGACATTTCACCTCTTTTTTCATACGAGCACGCCCCCCCCAAAGCGCGCGCACTCAGTTACTGGCATCTTTTCGCCAATTTCCCCTGCGGTAAAACGTCGAGAACGATCCTATCCCTTTCCCAGACTGGGTATTTGCTCGCTTTTGCCTCTTGATACTTATAACTAAACCCGCCTACCTCTCTGCCGTCAGAAGAGGATGGCTCTTAGACCTTCGAGGCAATCTCCAGCGAGGTTACCCCCACTCTGCCGCCCCTTTCTTCCTTCCCGTTTTTTCCGACATCGCGCCGTGGACCCCAGAGCCCACTCGGCTTGTGGATCTTTCTGATCAGGCCCTTTTGTGGGCTTTTGCGTCCTTTTCTCTAGTTCGATGGCGTGGTGGCCCCCGCTCTTGCGGCTCCATGGTGACGCTTTGCATTGTTCACGAGGCTTTTTCTTCATTTACCTTCTCCCCCCTTTTTCCTCCGGTTTTTTCCCCCTTTTTGCCCAGGATTCTGACCCTCAATCCTTTTGTCTGTGCCCACCCGTGGAGCCCCGGGGCCGCTTCAGGGAATGGTGCCTCCGCCCCCCCTTTTGCATGTCGCCTCCTGTTCCGCTCTGCCAACTTCCAGAAACCTTTCTTTCCGGATACACAATTGAGGCTTTGATTACGTCTCCTTTTCTTTTGTGACCCCTTTCCTTCTTCTTTGGAGGAATCTGCTCGGCTCCTTGACCCTCGGTGGGCGTGATCGGAATAATGGCCTGCCCCCCCCTCCTTGGGCGCACATGAACGAGTTTCGATTTTTTTTTTTGGCGAGATTTTCCCTCCCCTCCCTTCCCCGCCGGGAATTCTTATTTTTTTTGCAGGCGCCGTAGTTTTGATAGTCTCCCCCCATTTCTTCCCTCCTTAATCGGCACGTGTGCCAGCGGATGGAAGGGTTCTGTCTATATCACGCTTCCCCCGTTTTCTTTTGCCCCGGAAAGAGATTTCTAACTTCCTTGCATACGCACAAAATTCTTTCGCTTCTTCAGTATACTACGATGACGTAAGTCTTTTTCATTTTCGATTGGACTGCAAATTTTTCACTTCCTTTTAGAAGTCGTATGTCCTTGACTGATTTTTTCCCCCTTTTGATTGCACCGCATCCTTTCGATCCTGAATATGTTCAGAGAACACCCCCCCCATCCCTCTTATCACCGGCCTGCTACATCGTTTTTTTGGCCTCCCCTCCCCCCCTTGACGGCGCGTAAATTTGTTTTTTTTTAAATTGAAGTGTAAGTCTGTCGACGGCTCTGAATTTTTCACATTTAAAGGCGTCCTTCCGCATAAATGAAGCGCTATTCAACGAATTCTCCGGAGTCCGGAGGTGTCGACCCCCCGAAGTTCCCTAACTTTGTTTTTTGTTTTCCCTTAATGGTCAGACCATTTTCCCACTCAATTACTCTTTTTTTCCCCTTTTCCTAGATTCCTTTTTCTTTCTTGGCGGGGAGTTGGCCAGTTCCTTCCTTAGTAGCCCTCCTTTCTACCTTCCTTCCTCCTGGAAGGTTTACCCCAGTTTCCTAAATTTACCTGGGCAAGGGCTTCTTCCCCAGAGATGTCCATCATGTTTTTTCCCCTTGAGGAGGGTATTTGAGACCAATGACCTCCTGTCTTCATCTCCTGAGGCTTTGCACCCTGTTGAACCCCAGCCTTATCGGCGCCAGCAATCCCCCCTTTCCGCGGCCTCATGCTTCTTTTGGATCAGATCCTCTGACTACGTGACCTTTTCTTCCTATCATCGGAGGAAGGCGGCAGGCCTCAATTTTTGTCAGATTCCCATGATCTATGGTTTGATCGAGTGGCACCCCTTCGGCTTAGAGATGCCGGTCGACTTACTTGCCGTTTTTTCCTTTGCCTTGACTGCTGCCTGATTTTTGCAAGTCACACCTCGCCCGGTCCTATGCCCTTCCCCCACTTTTCCCGCCCGTTAATGGTGATTGGCGAAGTCTTCCCTTCTCCCCGTGCCCTCTCCCATTTTTTTTCATTACGCTAAGGGAGTGGTGCGTTCTGTTATATTCCTCTTTTTCCTTACCCTACCTCTCCTTTCCCGCCGGTTGCAGCGAGCTTGCCTTTCACTTTTTGAGCGTAATCGTGAAGCCGATTCTCGTCCGCGGCTTCTTTTGCTTACGGATCTAGCTTGACGTCTTGCTCTCGTGAAAAGTTCTTGAACGGCTTCCCGGCCATTCTCCAAACTGCGGCTGTTCGCCTCTTTATTCTCCATTTCCCTGTCACTTTTTCCGCCAAGTTCCTTGCTAGGCGACCATCTGGTTGAGACCCTTGTCATTTTTGACCTTGTCGCATTTTTGCTGCTTTTGTACGACTCACTGGGTCGCGTCCTATCTGCGGCGCAAACCTCGGCCTTTGTCAGACTAATACTTTCCTCCCTTTGTTTCGCTGGAGGCACTCGGCTCCTTTGCCATTTCGTGCGCGCAAGGGGTCTAAGTTTCTCGTTACTCTATTTGCCGCTGAGACGTGCTTTTTTCCACTTTTCTCGAACGCCAACCTGCTTCCGTCGCTTCATATGGCAACGTTTTTTCTAGGTTGCTACAGACAGCGCGCTTACATCGTGACTTTGGGAAGGACCCTCTCTCCCGATTAAGCGACCGTATGTCCGTGCAGCGCAAGCAGCCCCCTCCCCCTCTGGTTTGGCCTGCAGCGAGAGCCTGGCGGCTCCCCCCGCAGGCCCCCTCACCCCCCTTTTATCGCCCCCACCCCCCGCGTGCAGCGACCGCCGACCCGACGACCCCCCCCTCTTTGTATGCCGCGCTGCCGTTGCAAATCCACCTTTTGTTTTCTCGCACGGGAGACCGGCCCCCTTTTTTCCGCCGGAGCAGGATGATCCATTCGGCCTAACCCCCGGCCTTTTCTTGGGCCGAGTCTCCGCGCACTCATCTGGCCCGTCTGCTTGTTTTTCTGACCACCTGGCAAGCATCTCGGCTGCTCTCCCGTATTTTTCTTTTTATTTATGGGCTACATGCGGTTCCCAAATCCTTTTCTGGGCTCGCCGATGGTTGACCTCTTTCAAGGTTTTCTTCATTTTCACCCCTCCCTCTGCTGTCTTCGTTTACCCGCTCACGCGCTGTAGTTTTGCCACCGGTCTTCTGGTTTCCGCTCGCTCTCGGGTCCTCAGTTCTTCTCGAACGACCCGAGGCGGCAATCTGTGCCTTTAAGGACTTTCATCAAGGCTACAGGAGCGTCCCCCTTCGTCGGTGCGCGATCGCAGCGCGTCGCGGGCGTTTATTGTGGGTCCCTCCGGTGCCGGTCGCAAGGACACCTTGCAAATGCACTGGCTACGCTTTTCGGTCTCCTGGGGCCGCCTTCCCTTGGAAACCATACGTCAACCCTTGATCTGACCCGTTCCGTCTCTGACCAGACCGTCTTTTTTTCCTCCGTGGCCAGATTTTGGGATATCTTCTTTCTGACGTGGAAGTTTTTTCAAGCGTGCTCGCTGAACCCTTCCCCCTGTTAGAGGGACTTCCGCTCGGTGGCCGAT
>Ga0179593_1346102_pt1 | contig 13318 bp, 8 predicted proteins | sample CZODoug2_1_08_16_FD_185931 | JGI IMG/M metagenome (GOLD analysis project Ga0179593, IMG submission 185931) | Vadose zone soil fungal communities from Angelo Coast Range Reserve, California, USA - CZODoug2_1_08_16fungal (PacBio error correction) | ecosystem: Environmental > Terrestrial > Soil >... | reverse complement strand
ATTTTTAGGATCCTAAGATCCTTTGAAACTCCTTATTGATTCGCCCCCCCCCCTGCGCTGAGTTTCTCCTTTCCATTTTTTGGCATCTGGCTGGTCTTTCCTGTTCAGTCCCTTTTCCCGTTTTTTTTTTATAGTCTTTCCTGGGTGGGCGCGCCGTAACTTTAACCGTACCCATCGTTGTACTTGTATCAATCTGCCGTTTACCCTTTTCTTCCCCGCGGATTTTTTTCCCGACCCCCAGTCTTTCCCTTCCTATATTTTTCATGAATAACAGGGCGAGTATGTCTTTGTTGTCAATCGGTTTGCTTTCCCCCAGGCGGAAGTTCGCGCCGTGCCTCCCGGAAAGGTCCGGCGGCGAAGTCAGCTTTCCCCCTTGAATTGAGGTTGTGGCTTTCGTTCTTTTGCGGTGGACCCCTCCAGTTTCGTGCGCGGACAGGCACTCCTTTCCCCCCTTCTATTACTTTTTCCTTCGATGAACAGTCAGCTAGTCTCCTCTCTTGTCAGACCTTCCACCGTTCAGTGCGCCCGAGCGATCTTCTTTTATCCTTTTGATCGCCCTTTTTCGCTATCCCCCGTTTCCTTTTCCCCCATCGCCGTCCTCGTTCCTCTTTCCGTCTCCATGTATTTACATCTTTTTCCGTTTGCCAAGGGCGAAGTCAGATTTCCTCTTTCGTCTTCGGATTTTTTTTCACCGGTCCTGGTTTTCAATCTTTTTAGTCCACGTCCTGTTTCTTGCCTCCTTCTGTCTTTCCTCGGTCCCCATTTCCCTCTTTTCACCACAGTATTCCTGTGCATTCTCGTTTGGCGACCCACTTTCCCCCCCCTGACGAGACGTAATCCCCTCCCCTTTAGTTGATGTATGGTCGTTTGGTTTCTCCCCGGCCCCGTGGGCCCCTGCAGCACATAGGTATTTTTGCATGTCAGAATGTTTCCACGTCCTTTCACCAACGAGAGTCGCCTTTAGCGGGCCCCTCCGAATTCGGATGCCCGCGCAGTTTCTTTCCCTCGTCAGTCTTCTTTTCGAGCAGGACTTCACAGTCCCGTACCCCCTCGCATTCCCCTTGTCAGGCTCGCGCGATTGCACCGGATTCTTGGCCCCCTTTTTCCCATAACAACATCAGTATACGCGACGACTGACCCGATAAGAGACGTTTTTTTTTCGTTGCAAAATCACCACGGCCTTTCCCGTTACCTGACCATGGACTGAGAACATTTGTCGATGCCCTCGACTTTTCCCTCCTTTTTAGTTGAGCCCTGACTTTGATCCCCTCCCGTGTAACTAAATCCCCGCGCTGCGGCGGCATGCACTTCCTTGTTTAACTCCCCGACACATTTTTTTTACGAGCTGCATGTATCCACCCACGTTTGCCCCATCCTCTCTCTTTTTTTAACCTCCGAGGCTTTCATCCGAGAGCAGGTTTCCGGTGTATTGTCCAGTTTCGAGGCGGCATTACTCAACGGCCCCGCGGGTAGCGGTCTTTTCTTTCTTTTCCCGTAAAGAGAACCGCTTGAGGTACCGTTCCCGGTTAGGTTTTCACGCCTTGAACTAGCCGAGAGCCGCATGCCGGTGTCCTTTGCCGTCACATACCGGAGGGCGTTTTACTTTTGAAATGCTCCGTTTCTTTTTTACCAGACGTTTTTGTTTTTTGCCAGGCTTCCCGCCGTACCTGCGCTTGTTGAAAGGTGTCGCTAGTTTTTCTTGCCCAGAGTCACAGTTTTTTCAACTTGAACTTGTTTAAGACTCTTTTTTCCGAGCCCGAGCGATGCCAGCCGTATATTTTTTCCCCCTTCTTTATTTGGTTGAGGAGATCCTTGCAGCGATCGGTTTTTAGTTCTGACCTCCTGTTGCCCCTTTTTTCCTCAGCTGTAGATTTCCCGATCGTTTGCACCCTGGTCCCTTTCTTTTCCGTCTTTGCCTAGCTCGTGGCGGTTCTTTGAATCTTCTTTTGCGGACGTCGATCCTCCGTTTTTTAGTTCCCAAAGGCTTCCGGGCTTCCCATGTTTTCGTTCCCCTTCCTGCTTTTCCCCTTTTCACCGCGGGTTTTTACGTGACCGCCTAGCTTTCGGTCGATTTCCGCCTGTCCTTAACATAAAGCTTTAAAGCGGGATGCAGTTAAGCCCCTCTTTCGGCAAAACACTTTTCCCCTTCCCCCCTGCTCGGTAATCGCCGTTCCACGTTAACGATATAGATGGTCCACGTGTTTTTTTCCTCCTTTCTTACGGGCTGACCTGTTCTCCTCCTTCTTGAATTCCTCGGGAGCGTTGTTCCTTGGTTTCCCGTCCTCTGTCCTCCCGTCGTGTTATACAAGTGTCCATTTGAAATATCTATCGATCGGTTTTCCTTCCTCTCCCCTAAGGAGGCGTTTTTATGTTTCCTTGCTGTCGCCTGGAAGCCCCCCCACCGGTTCTCCTTCTTTCTTCAGCGGCGCATTATCTTTTGGTGGGGTGATGGACCCGGGGCGTTAATCCGTTTCCGGTTTCTCTATACCTTCCCGAAGGAAAGGGCATTTTTTTCCCCGTTGCGGTGATGATGTGTTTCTCACATGCCTTCCTTTACTCGTCATCTGATTCTTTCCCTCTCCTTCGAGATATTGCTTTCGTTGGTGTCCACACTTTTCCGTGGCTGCCCCCCCCATTTTTCTCCCCCTTTCCCCCTTACCTGAATTGGCTGCATGTTGCGAAAGTGTGCGCCTAGCGTTCCTCTGCCCCCCTCCATCCCGATGTAGTCTTTTCTTTTTTTTCCTGACTGGGTGAGCAAGAGGAACTTTGTTTTTTCGTCGGTGACCCAGTGCCGAAACCTGAGTCTTGTCGAACCCTTTCCTTTCCCTTTTTTTCCCTGTATCTTGCGCTATCTCTGTCTCGTTCCTCTTCCTTGTTAGAACGTTCACCACCCTCCGTGATGGGAGCGATGTGCGAACCTTATCTCGCGTCGAGCCGAGGTCCGTCCGGTCAGTCTTTACCAAGGTTTATAGAGCTCTGACCGGTCCGCTCTTTTTTTCAAGAGCGCTTGGGAGCCCACGCGTCTTTCCCTGTCGGCCTCTGGCGGTCAGCTTATCTGCTCCTTCCGCTACCCCCCTTTGTTTCAATATTGATTCCTTTCCTCCTGCTCGGAGCGGGGTGGGGACAACGTTCCTCCCTTGATCTCTTAATTACCCGAAATCTGAACCCGCCCCGTCGCCGACCAGTTTGGTTGTATTATGCCTCCATGACGTGGTGGTGCGTTTCCCCCCCGCTGGTTTATTTACCCCCAACACGTACATCGTTCCCTCCCCTTTTCAAGGCGTTTGCTGCATCCCCCCTTCGGCAATGGGCCATTGGGGAGATCCCACTCTCCGCGCAGCATTTTCCCGGCGACTTTTCCAGGACAGTACATGGAACTTTTCCGTGTCCGATCTCGTCGTCCCACACCGGCCACGTCCTGTGAGAAAAACATTGTTACCCATTCCCGTTGTATCTTTACTCTGTTTTGCCAGCCGAGTCAGTTCCACACGTTCTTTCCTATTTTTCACTCGCAGGTGGGGTTTCTAGGTATAGTACAGAAGCGTCGGTTCATCCAGAGTAAGGACGCTACCTGATTTGACTCTATACTATGTTACCCCCCTTCTTTTTCCTCCGTTTTTTTGGTTGGAGAGTCTATCTGGGCCGGGCTTTTTTTTCTGGCGGGACCCGTCACCCCCTCCTTCTTTTGAATATTCAAGACACTTTTAGATTTCGTACACCACGTCGTTACTGCTACTTTTCCTTCACTCGGCGAGGCGTTATATGTTCAAGTCAAAGGTTTACTTTTTTTTCTCCATTCGTGTGCTACGTTCCCTGGTGTCTCCGCACTCTTCGCAAGGACCTTCCCCCCTAGTGTATCCCCAAGGCGAAGGCTTCCATTGATTTCAGAGGTTCTGTGCCTCCCCTGTTGATTCCCTCCCTTCGTCTACGCCCTCTTTTTTACAAATGATTTTCAGTTTGGCTTTGTCCTCCGTCGCTTTCCCCACCAGGTATGGGCCTCGCTTAATCCACCCTCCCTTGTCGGCTCCCTTCTTCCTCCGCCTTCGCTTCGTTGTTAATTAGGTCTCGCAGTCGGCGTCCCCCATGCGTGCCCCCCTCTAGCACCTTAATGAGGTTATAATTGACACCCCAGTTTCGCGGGACGGACGCTTCTATGACCGTAATATCCCACTCGTAGTTCTTATTTTCCCTGCCCCTTGCCTTTTGACCGCGCCTCCCCCATCTCTCTTGCGAGGTGGCGTGTTCTTAGATAGTCGCAGCGGCCATCTCCGTTTTTCGGTCACTCTGAGTCGCCGTAGAATCGATATTCCACGTCTGGGTTGTGAGTGAATTTTCCCCCCTTACCCAGCATTTCTTTGGCCGATCTTTCCTCCCTCATCGCCTATCCTTCCCTGGCGGCCAAAGATCGCACCGTTGAGGTCACTCTCCGCTTGGGTATTGAAGTACGGTACCCGTCAGCGCTGAGCCCCAAATTCTGAGCCGCTCTTGTAGGGTCACCTGCCGAGACTATCGAATTAGTACTGATGTTCTTTCCTGAGTTTTACACCATCTGCATCTTTCAGATTCTACAGTGTAGAAATGGGCGCCCCACTTTCTCCTTCCCCCCGTTGAAGGTTTGCAGGGAGCGGACCCTCACTCCCCCCCCTCACGTTAGCATACAAATATCCTTTTCCCTCCCTTACTGACTATAACCCCCCTTATCCTTGTCATCCCCCTTTTTTTCCACCTTCCCTCTCACTTCCTGCCTTCTCCCCCCTCATTCACTCTGATCTCTCAGCTCCCCCTCTCCCTCTTACCCCCCCCCTAGTACTTCGAAATTTCACCAACTCCTATAGCCCTTTACCTCACCCATTTCCCTCGTCGTGCCTTTTACCTCTTTCCCCCTCTGCCTCTCCCCTGCCCCCCATATCCCTCTACCACACCTTCCCTTCCCCGCGCTCTCTCCGCCCCATACACTATCTTCATCCTTCCCTCTTCCTAGCCCTCCCTCTTTTCCCTCTCTTTCGCAACTTCAGCTCTCCCTGCGTCCCTGGCTATTCTTCCTCCCAAGCCACCTCCCCTGTCTTTCACCCAGATTCGGATTGTCATTTGACGCGATTTGATCGAGTACCAGGCCCAGTAGTACGGCCTCAGCCACAGACCCGCCCTGTCCCCTTTCCCTCAATTATTTTCTTTCCAGGTAACCTTTTCCTTTTTTTTTTTCACCCCCCCAGCTTTTCCTTTGTCCCCGCTGAAACGCAGATCAGGTGCGCAAGAAGTTTGTGGTCCCTTCTCAGGCGACAGCTATCGGACTCCGTACCCGGACATCTGGAAGGACACCTTTCTAGTCTTATAGATTCTCCTTCGCCTTACGTTTCGGCAATTAGGTCTTCTACTCACCGCGGACCGGGTTGCAGATTTTGCCAGCTCCTTTCTCCCGCGGAGCCTCTTATAAGTCATACCTGTACCGTTCGTTTCCTTAAGATGCCTGTTGGTGAACAACGTTTGCCCAAGGCCCCAGTATGACTGCGGAGTACTCGCCGCTTTTTTTCCGGTATTGAGTTGCCGCCGATTTGTGAACTTTCAACTTTCCTCGGTTTGAATTCATGCTTTCCCTTTTCAACTATGTAACCGCCAGTCTCGGCTGTTCCGGGCCGCGTTTTTTGGAAATAGCCGTGACTGCCGAGAGAAGCATGAATCCCTTTGGTTGAAGCCTATTTTTCTTTTAGGTTCGTCCGCAACTAATTTCTTTTTTGTCGTATTAGAACGGCACGTCTGAGGCCGTCTTCGGACATGCGGCGTGACTTTCTCTAGGCTGTAGTTTCTCCATTTCGGCGCCCCTTTTCCTAACGAAGATTGATCGCCCTTCCCCGCAGATCTTTTCCCTCCCTCCTCCTTGTTGAGAGTCTTGCTGGCGCGCGTCTAACTCTTCTGCTGCAAGTTGCCATTCGCTCTTTCTTAGCATTCACATTGTAAGCTTATCGTACCGCTCGATGGCCTCGTCGTGCAGTTATTCCCTCTCTTGAGCATTTTCTTTTGACGTTTCCGCTCCTGAGGTTTTCCCGGTCGCAAGGGTTCTTTGCTCCCTAGACTTCCAATTTTTAAACTTAACCCGAAGGACAGGACGCTGTTTTTTCGATTTCCTTCCTGCCAGTTCACCCCATTTCCCTTTCCCAGTTTCATGTTTTAAGTTTTGGCGTAAACACCCTCCCCTGGCCCCTCTTCGCTTTATCTCTGCTTTTGACCCGATAGCGTTTTTCCCTTTTTTTTTCCCTGAGCTCTTTACGGCACGAACCTGTTTTCTGTTCTTTCCCTATCCAAGGAGGAATTCGTTTTTATCTTTCGGTCCAGTTCTTCCCTTTCCTTGTACTCGTTTCTCCTCCCGTCATTCCTACCCGGTTGCGACTGCGGGAACCGGGAATCGAACTCCGTTCCCTTCCCCTATGTCCGGTACGGCTTCTTCTGCAGGCTTTTCCTGGCGCAGTACCACCCGCCGTTTCTTTATCGTGTTTGAAGCGGCGCGTACCCGGCTGGTGTGGTTATGTGCAAACCAGTGGGTTCATCCGGTTCGCGTCGGTTGTCTTGAAGGAAATTTTTTTCATTTGCGGGTTTGTGTTCGAGTTACATTGCTCTTTTTCCCCGATGGGGCCCCCCCCCCCCCCCACCCCCCCCCCCCCCCCCGTTCCTCCTATTGCCCTCTGATACTTTTTTTTTACTTTTTCTTTGCTGCCCCCCCTTCGACGGGCTCCTAAACTTCCCTTTTTATGCGGAGTGCGCATTACAGAGAGACGAATTTTCCCCACTTCCCCTATGGCCAGAGTTCGTTTTTTTCTCCCCCGGCGGCTCGGACTACTTTTTTTTTTGTCTTCTGACATTTCCCTACGTCACAATCCTTTTGAGGACGTCAACGGCGTTGATTTTGGCACCGGACCTGATTATGGCGCCTATCGCTGAGTAGCGGGCCCGTGGACCCTTCGCTTTCGCATTTTCCCCTTCCACCACCAACCCTACGTTCTTGGTTCTCTCTGTGCGCTAATTTTTTTTGACCCCTGATCGAGTCCAGTGGAAGTTCCTTTCATATGCCTTTAGCGCCGTTTTTCTTGAAAACGGCTCCTGCTCACTCTCTCCATCTTTTCCTTGGTCGACGGAGCACATTCCGGTTCATGTGATCCCTCATTTTTTCGATCTGAAGTTCTTTCCTTCGTCAGCAGTCCGACCCCCCAACTGATCACCTACCTTCCTCCTCTTCCCCTCCCTCCAGGACCTTTAGTTTGGTGGTTGTTTGGACCCGGGAGACGGATTTTTTTTTTTCTCCCCCCCCTTAAGCAGCTGACTTTTTTTTTTTCGTCGCCTCCCGTTTCGTGGCGGGATTCCAACGTTTTGCCGATGAGACGGAGCCTTGTGTGTCAACGCTGACGGATTGTTGACCCACCATCACATCCTTCCCTCCCAGTTGAAATTGCAGTTGCTTCAGACTCGTTGAATTTCATGCCCCATGGGTTCCATCTCCCAACTCGCCTGCACGTCGGTCTACCGGCCTGCCAAGATACAGCATGGAACGTTAGTTACCTCTTTTTGGCGCCCACCCACCAGGAACCCTTTCGCCTTCTTGAGTTTTTCCCCAAACAGTGTGAACACGCTCCTACAAAGGAGTCCCCGTTTCACCAGCGATGTTCCTCGACATGTCCGACGTTATGGAATCACTTCAACGCTGGGTTGTCTGACTTTTCCGTAAAGAATTTTTCTTTTTCGAAAGCCTGGACGGCGGTTCCGGGCCTCCTATATATATTTACTCATCCTTTTGTTGTTTATTCCTTCTATGAGACTGCGCGAGGGCGTTTCTGGACGCACGATTATGTGCATATTCAAGTCCACCCCCTGCGCTGATTTGTTTTTCTCTAACGTCGAGACCCTTCTGTTAAATCGGCTTTTCGGTCCTTTTTCCTTTCCGTTCCCTTTTCACTGTTTTTTTCCTTTCCTTGCATTCAGGGCTGGTTTTTCTAGTCATCACGGACCCGCCCCTATCTTGTGATTTCTCCCAGTTTTCCTAACTTTGCTGCGCTGGCTATTTTTTTTCTTTCCCCCATGATCCCGTAGTCTGACTCCAAACCCTTTGCTTTCTTTTTCCTTAGGACTTGTTTCAGTCGCTTCCACCTTTCTTCATGTTATGTCCTGAAACGAAACGGTCCCTTTCCGGAGGCTAAATCTGCTCCGTTTTTACCTTCTTCTGAAGACGTTCCCCAGATCAGACAAGTAACGTTCCCTGAGCGCCTTATCATATACATCCCATTTGTAGCGTAAGGCTTAGAGCTGAGGGATTCCTTTCGTCCCCCCTCATCACCGATTATTGGCGACCCGGCAACCCAGGCGCGAGTTTAGCCGCGCGCAGTCTCTTTTTGCTCCTTTTTTTTTGCGACGGTTGAATCGATCCGTTTACGAAGGGTTTTCCACCGACACTTACTCCTTCGGTCCTTCTTCTCTAGAGCATCTCTTTCCCCATAAGTCTTTTTTGAGTTTGTATGGTGCCTGGGAGAGAGAGTCCTCGGTTCCTCTTCTCTTTGTTTCATTTGGCTGTGACAGATAGCACCGTGAAGTTCTCCCCCTTTATAGTGTTTGTTCTAATTTGTCCCTCGCGGATTCCTGCGCGCCTGGGGTCGAAGTTAACCACGTCCCCTCATTACTCTACTCGGATCTGGCGTCTTTCGGAGTTTTTCCTTGGTTCTTCTTGTTCCTGTTTTGTCCACACCGTTCGTTTTCCCCTTCAAGCCTTTCGTGTTGGCCCGGTGAAATGTGAGCCATTCCTTTCCACAACGTTGAGTCTTGGAGCCCCGGCCCCCTGCATTAGGATTGCCTCTTTTTTGGAGTACGGCCCCCCCAGTCTTGTGCCTAAGCACCCCCCAAAGTCCCCGCCTTTCCCATGGTTAGGTTTCGTCGCAGCGCACCCTGCCACGGTAATTACCTGCCCCCCTTTTTGCCCCCAAAATCACCCCCACACACCTTTTATCCTCGGCCGTGAAACGCCTATCCGCGCAGCGGGCTCCTTCTCCCTTGCGAAGAAGCAGTGCCAGTACGGGACTCGGAAGCGAAAATCGTCGCTTGCCCCCCGATATTTTGCTTGTCCGTACGTTGTCTGCCTGCCGGGGATGCTCCTCCCCTTTTTTTCCCAGTTTTTTCCTTTGCTCGCCTCCAGCGGAGCTCACTCCTTCTCTTCATCCCCCTCCAATCGTCGTGCTGTATTTCCCCCCCTTTTGCCAGCGATTCTCGGTACCGCGGGTTGGCTTAGGCTTCTCTTTTTTTTGGTGCCGTCTTGTCCTTGTTTTCTGTCGGATAATGAAAAACGGCAAGCTCGGATTTGAAATGAAGTCGGAATCGCCCCCCTCTTCTCGGCGGTCATTTGGTGAAGTGGAAGCTACGTTCAACTTTTATGTATGCCGTGCTGCTTTGCTTTTTTTCCTGGCCCCCAAGGTCTTAGGTATTCCGCCCCTCCCAACCCAAAGGTCTTCTATATTATAGCGGCTGAGCTTCACTTCTTCGAGACTTCTTCTCCTTTTCTCCTGAGACAGCGGAGGCGTCAATGACCCCTTTCTCAGCCCTCCGATGATGGTCTCCTTCTGCCCCTCATCTCTTTCTTTCCAATACCTCCCCTTTTTTGTGTTTATATATTCTGCGGACAGTTCTCTTTCCCACTCATTAGGGCTCCAAGTGTTGCACTCGCATCCCTCTTTCTTTTCCAGCCAGACGATAACGTGAAGCTCTTCCTTTTCGCCGCTTTGGGCCTTTCCCCCTCAGCTCTCCGTTCTCTTTCTGACGAGGTCTCTTCGTTTCACGATTCGGTGTCTTCTGGCGCCTGGCTTTTTTATGTAGTCTCGGATACTTTAAGGTCGCCCCTTCCCCCCCCCCTCGGCCCGCTTCCCGCCGAGTTGTTTTTTTTTTTGCGATTTCTACCTGCTATCTTTTCACCTCCGTGCTTTCCCCGTCTCCAGCCCTTTCGGGAATTTTTTACGGACTTTCTTTCATCAACGCGGCTACGTCCCCTATCAGTTGGAAACTTTCGTTCACCTTGTTTAGACAGGCACGTCCCCTTTTCATTTCTTCCTCACCAAAGTAGTTTCGCTTTGAGCGGATTGGTTTTCTTGATCTGTTTGACCGGTCCTTTTTCTCCTCCTTTTTTTTTTAAGTACGGTCTGCTTCAAATTAGGGCCTGACGAGTATTCCATATGTCCGGCTTTTCTGATGCAGGTTGGCTCCTCTTCTCCCCCACCCTGGCGGCGCCTGTTCCGTTCAGCGGCTCGTATCACGTTTTTTTTGTGCGTGCAAAGGGACGGATCCGTTGCCTTCGATCCTCTAAATGCTGACAGGACCTTTTTCTGGGGACGTGCTTTTTCTTTTTTTTCCATGCTCTCCATTTCCTGCGTACTTCACTTTCCCTTTGCGTTGTTCGACCCTGTCCCAGATCACCGTCCCTCCTTTGTTCAGTTTTGTGTACCAGGGAAGTTTTTTGCCATTCGCAAGGGCAGTAAGACATTGCTTCTTTGCTTTCCGGTGTTCCGCTCGCTAGCCTCGTCTTCTCTTCAGTATTATTTTTTTCGTTCTCGCCACGCTGAGTCTGTCCCACTTGTTTCCCGTCCCTTCGTGCCCTCCTGGCAAGGACCTCGGCTGGGTTTTCGGTTGACTAGTGTTTAGACAGGACATGGATTCGTTCGCTATAGTGAGATCTGCCTCCGGAAATCTGCTTCTCGTTTCAAATCCTACGTGCTGGAAGCGACTTTTTTTCTGCGCTTTCGGACGCGAGTTCCCCTCGTAGTTTCTGTCCATGAGTCGTTTTCTGCTTCTGGACTTGCCTTCTCAAAGGTCCTTTCCCCTAGAGCTGCTTTGCTTTTCCCCCCCAGTTTGGTTATCCACCTCTATAGATTCTTTGGACCCCGGTCACTCTTTCCTTCCCTGCAGCCGTCCCAGTTACATCTTTTACATATTACTTCTTCCGACGGACTTTTCGATGAGGTTTGTTTGGCACCGGGCGTTTGGATTCCTCCCCCCCCTACAAATCAGATGCCGCCCCCGTTCCCTACCTGTTTCCCGTGTCCGTTCGGGCAAAGGCCCCGATGTAGAAAGTCTCCTGTTTTGTTGTCCCGCGCGTTTCTTTGACCAACCCGTTACATACGTCGAATTCTCTTGAGTTGTTTTTTTCTCCCTCCTATGCTTTCCTGCCTGGTTCCTCACCTCTTCTTCTTCCTTTAGGCACGTTCTCCCTTTTTAATCCATATAAATTGGAAACGTTTCCGTGACGATCTTTTCTCATCCCCCACACCCCGCCAGTCGGCACGTTTCTGATCCCCCCACACCCCCCCTGTTTAAACTTGAAAAGGAGGTACCCCTCCGTAGGGCAGCCTCATACTGCTTCTCTGGCCCCGCCCCTACTCTCGGGGGTGTGGTGTTTCATAGTAACATCTTCCTTCGGGTTCCAGAAAGGCTTACCTTCCGTTCGCCCTATGGCCATATATTATATTTCATACTTAAGTTGGTTTTGAGAGAGCCCTGTCCCTCTTCTGGCTCCTTGGGGTGAACCTCCCCCTTGTTTCTCCCAACGAAAACCCCCCCCCAGGATCGGAGTTAGTTACCCCCCCCTTCGGAACCTCCTCGTGGGCCATGGTTTTCTGGATTGTTCGAACTTGGTTTCAGGGACGTGCCTCGGCCTGTTGGTTCTACTATCCCTCCCCCCTTTCCGTTTCATGATGGACTTGTGTACCAGGAGAAGAACCTTAGTTCCCTGGCGAGGGGATCGTCACCCCTTTGCATTTTAAATCCTCAGCAAACTTTATCAACGTCGCCTATTCCTTTTTTTTTTTCAATCGTTTCCTTTTCCCCACCGGCTAATGTCCGCATAGCCCTTTGACGCCTGCCCCCAAAGGGTCCGGCGGCAGAATCGCTTCGTTTAATGAGGTGAGCTCCCCGTCTCCCCTTTGCCCCCCATTGCGCCATTACGGCGGCTAGAAGTCATATCTTTCAAAAATTCCAGTTGTCGTTTCCTGGTTTCTCTCTGCTTCCCTCCTATTCTTTGTGGAGACGCCGGCCCGTTGATCCCGGACTCCTTTTTCTTGTGCTCTGCGCTCTCCGGTTAAAGCTCGTAGTTCCCTTCCTAGTAACTTCCCCTAACATGACTCTCTTCAGACCTCGCTACCCTCACCATCCTCTTTCCACCATCAGTGTGTTTGAAGGCAAAGGTCGCCTAAGATTTTAGGTTTCCTCCTTTTCTCCCTTTTTGCGCATACCTAATAATTTTTGTTTCTCCCGCAAGACCGGGAGCCTCATCTGGGTCTGCAGTAGGTCACCATGTCCTCCCTCCTTACACCACCTTCTTCATGCGCTTCCACCGTTTGTCTATCCGTAACCCCTCCTAAATCCTTTTTTCATCGAAAGGTAGACTTAGGTCGCTTTCTTTCCCCGGCTCCTGCAGCATGTTTAGTGACCCGGTCGCCTGGAAACGTCCGGTTCCCAACGTACGATTTTCTTTTTTCCTGGGAGCGGACGAATTCCTGGCTGCGGAAACCTTCAATGCTGGTAATTTCTTCCCTCCGGCAACTTCGCGACGTGATAGCTTTCTTCCCCTAGTTCAACCTTCCAATGTCTGTATTGAGAGTCCCGCACCGGCTTTCCCGACCTTTTTTCCACCCTCACCCTCCGAGCAGATTTTCACCATGTCACCCTCGGCGCCTCTTGGTTTGTTACTTCGCCACGGAGACTCCTAATCACCTCCTTTAAAGGACTACCCTCAGTAGAGGATGCGATTCCCGCAGGGCGCCGTACGTTTTCTTCAATGAAGGATGAAAGCAACTAGTAACTGGCCGCTCGTGCTTTTCACGTTCTCCTTCCTCCCGTGTCGAATCCTACCCCCGACCCTTTTTCTGTTCCGTACGAGCCGTCAGGTCGCCCCATGTTCCCCTTAGATCGGTGAGTGTTTTGAGAGGCTCGAAGTCCTTTTTTTGCCCCCTTTTTCAGTGTTGTTAGAATCTTGAGGCTGCCCACACCCCCCCCTGCCCTCGTTAGCCCAAGGGCTGTGCACCTGCACGTTCCTGTCCTCGCCAACACAGCAGCCGGTTTTCAGTTGCCGAGGTTCCTTTCCCCCTTTCCATGCACGAGTAGATTAAGTCCCTTGACGGTGTCCCGACAAAATACGTAGGACTCTTTGTCCGCCCGCTTACACTGCCTCGTAGTTTTCATAGTACCGTTACTCTTCTTCCCGCTTTTGATGGCCTCTCTTGGCCCCCCGGTGCGTCTGCTATGCGTCAGTTCGTTTCCTTTGCGATTTTTTACCCTGGCGACAGCACGAAGATCCCCTCGG